>ENA-OQJX01000178-OQJX01000178.1-human-gut-metagenome-genome-assembly--contig:-NODE-178-length-42551-cov-2.311640_pt1 | contig 42551 bp, 76 predicted proteins | sample MGYA00242615_ERZ504782 | MGnify/ENA primary metagenome ERZ504782 (study PRJEB26092, sample SAMD00036354) | human gut metagenome | host: Homo sapiens | study: EMG produced TPA metagenomics assembly of... | reverse complement strand
ATCAAGAGCTTTTTTGGCTAAGAAGTGAGATTTCAATGATAATCTACGATTTTGTTATAATTTATCGCTAAAAGTCAAAGAGTTTTTGTTAAACTGATCGAAGCGCAGAGAGACTCAGGAAAGAATTTTTTACCGCGTTGTAATCACTTTGTAATTTCTTTCATTGTTTGTTCACTTGAATCAAGACGGGAATGCATGTTCCCTAAAGAGAAATAAAAAATGCAAAAGTGAGGATGATGCGGCTCCGGAAACGGAAAAGAACCATTTGTCACCTGACAGTTGACCTGCGGAGAAAGAAAAGATGGTAAACTTTGTGCAGCGAACCTGAACAAAAATATTAAAAAATGACAAGTGCTATTTAAAAGTGATTTTTATTGGACATAAAAAGCGGATAATACAGACAAAGCAGGGGATGAACGGGTTCCCTGAAAATAAAACATGTGTTTTGGAGGAAATAAAGATGAAGTACTATGTCACATTGACCGGACTCAACTACCGCTTCGGCACTCAGCCGTTTACAGTAGGCCAGAAGGTAAAGCTGGTCAAAGAGCCGGAGAATGACTTGACCGCGAAGCTATCCGCGCAGAACTGCCGGGTCTGGGTAAGGTGGGTTATGTGCCAACAGCACTCACACCGTGCTGGGCGACTGTTACAGCGCAGGCCGCATCTATGATAAGATCGGCGCTGCTGCCACCGCAAAGGTGAAGTATGTGCTTGCCAATGCGGTGGTATGCAGCGTAAAGGCGGCGGATATGGGGCAGACTGGCCTGCCGCCGGTCGATCCGGCTACGGGTCTGCCCTTTGGCAGCGAAGAAGATGCCATCGCATTCTGACAGAAAAGCCCGTCACACTGTATTTTGTGTGACGGGCTTTTCTGCACCTTTTTGCTTCGGCGCACATACACCGGGCAAAGGGGGAATGTATCGTGAACCAGATCGTTTTCACTGCGTGGGTGCTGCTGTTCCCGGCGGCGTGCACTACACTGGGGGCAGCAGGCGTGTTTTTGCTGCGGCGGCGGTCGCGGCCCTGCACGCAGCGCATCCTGTGCGGCATGGCAGCGGGCATCATGCTGGCGGCCAGTGTGTGGAGCCTGCTGCTGCCTGCTATCCAGCGCGGACAGACTTTGCCGCTTCCGGCATGGATCCCATCGGCAGTGGGGCTTGTGCTTGGCGCAGTGGGCCTTTTGCAGGTGGAACAGTTTGCCGGGCAGCTGCTGGCAGGCGGGGCCGGGCACGGCGGACGTATGGTGCTGGCTGTAACATTGCACAACCTGCCCGAGGGTATGGTGGCGGGCCTTGCCGCTGCACTGGCATTGACCGGGGAGCCGGATGCCATCAGCGGTGCACTGGCGCTGAGCCTTGGCATCGGCCTGCAGAATATCCCGGAAGGTGCAGCAGTCAGCCTGCCGCTGGCCCATAACGGCCGCACCCGCAGTCAGGCGTTTTTTGCGGGAGCGGCTTCCGGCTGGTAGAGCCGTTGGGGGCATTGCTTGCCTTTGCTCTGGCCGAATGGGTCAGTACTGCGCTTCCGTGGCTGCTCAGCGCAGCGGCGGGCTGTATGGTGTGCGTGACCGCACAGGAGATGATCCCGCAGGCCGTGGAGGGCGACGAGCCTGTCGGTGTTGTAAGCATCGTGCTGGGATTTGCGCTGATGATGGCGCTGGATGTGGCATTGTAAGAAAAAAGGGCTGCTGCAAAATCAATGCCGTTAAAATAACAGGATAAAAGCAAAGCGCAGTACAAAACGCGAAAGCGCAGAGAATGTACTGCGCTTTTTGGATTTTAGAGGACATCACATTTTCTGACTTTGGGCTATCCTATTTGATCGTTTCATGCGTGGGCCGTGAAATGATACCTCCCACCCCTTGCAATCTGCCTGCGTTTATGGTACAATATTCTGGCATTCAGAAGGATGTGTCGGACAGCGCCTGCTGCGTGGTTCGGCATACGGATGCGGGTCCTGTACGATGGATTCGCTGTGAACCAGGTCAGGTGGGGAACCAAGCAGCCTTAAGCAGTGTGTTCGTGCGTTTCAGTAAGCCTGCATCCGTATGCCGAGTTACGCAAGGCGGGGACAAAACCCCGTCAGCGCTGTCCTTTTTATTTTGCAGGAAAGGGGAGAGAACCATGTACCGTGCCTTGTACCGCAAATGGAGACCGCAGCGTTTTGAGGATGTGGTAGCCAGCGGGCCATTGTTACTGCGCTGAAAAACCAGATCACGGCAAACCGTGTGGGCCATGCCTACCTGTTTACCGGCGTGCGCGGCACCGGCAAAACCACCTGCGCCAAGATCTTTGCAAAGGCAGTCAACTGCCTGCATCCGGTCAATGGAGACCCCTGCGGCGAGTGTGAGATCTGCAAGGGCATCGATAACGGCAGCATTCTGGACGTGGTGGAGATGGATGCGGCTTCCAACAACGGTGTGGACGATATCCGCGACCTGCGCGACGAAACAGCTTACACTCCCAGCGCCTGTAAATATAAGGTATACATCATCGATGAGGTGCACATGCTGTCCACAGCGGCATTCAATGCGCTGCTCAAAACGCTGGAAGAACCGCCTGCCACGTCATCTTTATTCTGGCAACCACTGAGATCCAGAAGGTGCCGCCACCATTCTTTCCCGCTGCCAGCGGTATGATTTTACCCGCATCGGGCCGGAGGATATCGCCCGCCGGGTGGAATACATTGCAGGTGAGGAAAAGCTGGAGCTTTCGCCGGACGGTGCGGAACTGATCGCCCGTCTGGCCGACGGTGCACTGCGCGATGCGTTGTCCATTCTGGATACCTGCGCAGGCGTTACGGCGAAAATCGATGCCGATGTGGTGCGCCGCATGGCAGGTGTGACCGACCGCAGTTATCTGTTCCGCATTTCGGACGCACTGGAAGCGCAGGACGGTGCCACAGCACTGGCCCAGCTGGCACAGCTTCGCCAGCAGTCTGTGGATGTCAAGCGTCTGACAGAGGAATTGATCGCGCATTATCGTGCTTTGATGCTGGCAGCATTGCCGGGCGGGCAGAGCCTTCTGTCCGGCGTTTCGCCGGAGGAGGAGGCTTTGTATCTGGAAAAAGGCCCGCAGCTGGGCCAGCGGGAGGCCATTCGTGCCATCCGTGCGCTGGGCAGTGCGCTGGAACATATGACCCGCGGCAGCGACCAGCGGATCGAGCTGGAACTTGCACTGTTTGGCTTATCCGAACCGCCCCAGCAGCCGCAGGCAGTTCCTGTGCAGGCCGCGCCTGTCCGTGCTGCAGCTCAACCCGCAGCGCCGCAGCCGTTTGCCTCGGCAACTGCTGTGCAGCCCTTTGCAAGCGCTCCGACTCCCCAGCCGCCAATACCGTCCGTTCCTGTGGTGCAGCCTGCAGCGAAACCGAAACCTGTAAAGGCAGAACCTTCCGTGCCGTCGGAAATATCTGTAGAGCAGACTTCACCCGTCCAGACCGAAGAGCTGCCGCCGCTGCCGGAGGAACCGCCCGTGCAGCAGGCGGAATGCTGCCTTGGGACGAGCCTGCCGCGCAGGCCGCACAGCCAGCTGCACCCATGCCGGCAGAGTTGGAACCTGTTCCGCAGCCAGAACCGCCCAAACCTGCACCCACACCCGCTGCAAAGCCTGTGCCGGAAAAGCCACAGGATGCCGGGCAGGAAGGGACTGCGCTGTATCCGTACTGGCCGCAGGTGGTACAGCAGCTGCAGGAAAAAGATCCCATGCTCTACACCTATCTGCGCAAGTCCAAGGCTTACTTTGATGGCACCCGCGTGCTGATCGACGGCGGCAAGACCTTCCGCGATTTTATCCGCGCCAACAAGGACAGCCAGCGCCTGATCAAAAAGCTGATCAAGGATGTGTCCGGTACGGCGGTGCCCATTGGTCCCTATGAACCAAAGAGCGCTGGCAAAACGGTCTCCAACGCAGAGCAGTCGCTTCGTGCACTGGAAAAGCTGGGGTTGGATGTGTCCATTGAGGATTCCGCAAGGAAAACGAGATCATAAAAATACATTGCATCAATAAGGAGAAACGATTATGAAAGCAAGAATGCCCGCAGGCTTTGGCCGCCCCGATATGAACGCCTCATGCGTCAGGCACAGAAGATGCAGGAAGATATGAAAGCCAAACAGGCCGAGCTGGAAGCTGCCGAGTACACCGGCAGCGCTGCCGGTGAGATGGTCACTGTTAAGATGAACGGCAAGCACGAAGTGCTGTCCATCACCATCAAGCCCGAGGCTGTGGACCCGGATGATGTTGAAATGCTGGAAGATATGGTGGCTGCTGCCATCAACGCAACCGTCAAGCAGGTGGACGAAACTGCCGAAGCTGAAATGGGCAAGCTGACCGGCGGCATGAACATCCCCGGTCTCTGATCCGGCAGGAGGGAAGAACATGGGCTATACTGCTGCCCCGCTGGAAAAGCTGATCGAAGAATTCAGCAAGTTTCCGGGGATCGGGCGCAAGGGCGCTACCCGCATGGCGTATCAGGTGCTGAGCATGTCGGACGAAGATGCCGCCGCACTGGCTGGAGCCATTCAGGGTGCCCACACCAAGCTCCATCGCTGCCGTATCTGCCAGAATTATACAGAAGCGGATATCTGCCCCATCTGTGCCAGTGCAAAACGCGACCCTTCTGTGATCTGCGTGGTGGAAACGCCCCGCGATGTGCAGGCGTTTGAACGCACAAGGGAGTATCACGGTTTGTACCATGTGCTGCACGGTCTGCTCAGCCCGATGGACGGCATTACTGCCGAACAGCTGTGCGTCAAGGAACTTCTGGCCCGCCTGGGCGACGGCAAGGTGAAAGAGGTCATCATGGCCATGAACCCCACGGTGGAGGGTGAAGCCACCGCCATGTATCTGGCAAAGCTTATCAACCTCTGGCATCAAGACCACACGTCTGGCCTACGGTCTGCCGGTGGGTGCAAGCCTGGAATACACTGACGAAACCACTTTGTACCGTGCACTTTCTGGCCGTGGTGAGCTGTGAATTGGGAAAAATTTACAGTTTCTTCAAAAACAGCCCTTGCAAAACCATAAAAAAATGGTATACTGATACAACAAACCACAATGGAGAAAGGAGGCGCGCGGAATGGCACCCACTAAGGAGCGTCCGGCAACAAAAACCATTGCCACAAACCGTGAAGCGCGCCATGAATACTTCGTTCTGGAAGCGCTGGAAACCGGCGTTGAACTGAAAGGTACGGAGGTCAAGAGCCTGCGTGCCGGAGGGGTCAACCTGAAGGACAGCTGGGTCGATATTGAGGATGGTGAACTGCTGGTAAAGGGAATGCATATCAGTCCCTACGACCACGGAAACATGTTCAATCAGGATCCGATGCGCGTCCGGCGCCTGCTGGCACACAAAAGTGAGATCCGGCGGCTGCATCAGCAGTGCAAGCTGCAGGGATATACCCTTGTGCCGCTTTCGCTCTATTTCAAACATGGCCGCGTGAAAATGGAAGTGGGCCTTTGCAAAGGCAAAAGCTCTACGATAAGCGTGCCGATGCCGCCCAGCGCGATGCAAAGCGTTCCATTGACCGTGCCATGAAGTCCAACGGCAAATACTATTGATCTTTTCAGACCGCTTCCTGAAGCGGAACTTTTTCAAAGCTTTCTGCACACCGCAAGGTGTGCTTTATAAGGGGGCGTAAAGGTTTCGACGGGGAGAGCGAGGTCTGGGCAGCGGGTAGCAGTGGGGGAACTGCTCTATAACTCCTCCAAAAAATTAACTGACAATAACAATTCTCAGTTGCTCGCAGCCTGAGTGCTGCGCGTTCCGCCCACTCTTGTGTCGTGTGGGGCCGGGGCGTCCTTTAGACACAGCACCTGAACGGACTTAAGCTTTGCGGACCGGCAGGAACTCATGAAGCTACCAATGCGCTAGCCTGACGATCGGCGTGGCGCGGCGGGAATGTTGTAGATCGCCTGCACCCGGAGATACCTACACTGAACTCTTTTCGGACATGGGTTCGACTCCCATCGCCTCCACCATGAAAAAAGAACGCCATTTCGTTAGGAATTGGCGTTCTTTTCTTTATTATGGTAACGTTTTTGGTAACACTATTAAGTTTTCAGACTGCTCTCACCAGCGCATTATACAACATCTCAATGAACTGTACCGCGCTTGGACACCCAGTCAGCGGATAGCCTGCCAGCTGCTGCACATACTCCGGGTTTGTGAGCCATGCACCTTTAGCTGCCCGGCGGACAGCGCTTTGAATCGCTTTTGGCTCACATTTTCTGCGGTCGGCGATAGGGGTATAGATATCTTTCTCCACGGCCTGCAGGCGGTCTTCCTGCTCACAGACCAGCTCAAGACACTGGCACAGGATACTGTAGGCGCTCAGATTGCGTGTGATGCCCATCGGGCGCAGCAAATCATTGACCTGAGTGGACAATTCGGAAACGATCATAGTTGACACATCCTTCTATGCGTCAACTCTAACCGAAAAATACTTAAAATTTACCAATTACGTCGATATACGTCGTAAAGCGTCGAAACACGCCAAACAAAAACAGCCCCGAGGAACCGTCAGGCTCACCGGGGCTGTTGCTATACTATGATTTTGTTGGCGTTAACATTTTCGTGATGCCGCGAAAACATCACATATAGGTCTTTTGACTGCGCACCTGAGCTTCGATCATCGGCTTCAGGTAGCTGTCGAGGTCGCCGAAGGTCTCCTTGATGAACGTGATGGTCTCCTGCGTCAGGGCTTTCTTCGCTGCAGCCAGTGCGCGGTTGTAGGCAATGCGCTGCGCAGCCTCGTCGAACTTGTCCTGCTCCTTCAGGGCATCAACATAGGTCTGGTTGACGTACTGGACAGCGTTAAACACCGCGGTGGCGGCATTCTGGAGACAGGTCTGCGCAAACTTGTTGTTGATGTAACCGTTTGCAATGCTGACACCTTTGTTCAGGCCCCAGCCGAAAATGACGGTCATTGCGGGGATGCAGGCAGTGAGTGCGACTTTCAGAAATTCATTCATAAGAGCTTATCCTTTCTGCTCGGTTTCCGAGCGCTTCTTTAAAATGTCCACGGCCTTGGTGATCGCTTCCGGGATGGGCAGTCCCATCAAGCCCGCGTTTTCGATGATGGAAATGGTCTCGTTACAGATAAAGCCGATCACAACGGCATCCCTCACAAAGGTGGAACCCATCACGGCATCCAGCCTGCAGGCCACCAGCACGATCAGCAGCGTTTCGCCCTTGCGGCACAGGCCTTTCCACCCGGCGCGGGATTCCAGTGTGCCGTCTTTGCTCTTCGGGCTGGCGTGGAAAACCCCGGCGACCACAAGCCCCGTGATGTAATCGACTGCCATGAACAGGATCAGCGTCGAAAGTGCCGCATCCCATCCGCCGAATTGACTTGCGATCAGACTGCCGATTACTCCAACCATGGTGCAAACTCCATTCTTCACTACATCACCCATCTGCTTTTTACCTCCCGCACATCGACGTGGACAAAACCGTCCGCGTGGTATCGTCCAATGCCTCCCTTGCCGGGAAGCAGTGTTTCGACGTAGGCCGCCAGCGTGTCCACTGACACGCCAGCGATCCAGATGTCAGCCGCCTTGCCATAAAGGTGCTGGCTGTACTTGGCCGCCTTCTTCTGCTTGGCGTTGTGGCTGGCAGTGCGGAAAGCACTGTTGATGTTCACAGCTTGCCGAAGTGATCCCGGATTTTTTGCAGTAGAGCCACAAGCTCGTCATCAATAAAGATTGGGTCGCTGCCGTCTTTGCACTTGAACTCCCGGACGTGGAAGTTCTTGCTCAGAGCCTTGCTCCCATCCTTCGCATAGGAATAGGCTTTAATCGCCATTGTTGTTTTCTCCTTTCTGGCTCAATGCCATTTGCAGCCGCTCGACCCACACTCAGCCACCAGCACTGCAAATTCGCCGCGCTCTGCGGTCGTGTCCGCACCACTGGTTTCCAGCCGGGTCATCAGCCTTTCGCACAAATCAGGCCAGCCCATCGGTTAGTCCCGCTCCTTCTGCTTTGCGGCCAGCAGGCCGGTCAGTTCCGTGTAGTGCCCATCGGTCAGCTTGCCAGCAGCGTAGAAGATATCGATCTTCTCAGCCAGACCGTCGATGGTGCCGCGCTGGATCATGCGCTTGCAGGTACGATACAGAACCATTTCAGATGATTTAGACATAATGTTTTTCCTCCCTATCAGGTGTTATCAGCGTTATCGGTGTCGTCCGTATCGGAGACACCCAGTTCCAACATGGTGATGCGATACTCCTGATCGACCACCATTTCGTCCGTGTCGCTCTGTGCAGCTTTCAGGGCCGTCACCGTTTCCGGCAGCTGTTCCAGCTCCTGCTGCTTCTTGGCTGCAGCTTCTTTTTCTGCCCGGGTGGGCAGGCTGCATTTTTTCCAGATAATCATGTGAATCCCTCCTTACTGGAATGCACCGGAAACAGAATCGATATAGCCGCCCTCGCCGCTTGCGCCGCGCTCCACGCTGATGCGGAAATTGAACGCCGCTCCGGCAGAAGCGGTTTGATTTTCAAAGACAATGTTCGTGCCCTTGCGGACTTCTGCCGTCACGTCCTGCCAGACCGGCGAATCATCCAGCGCGTTGTTGGTTGCTTCCGTCTTGAACGCGGCATCATTCGGGATGGATCCGGACACCTGCAAGATCGCCACAGTAATGTCACCATCCACGGCCAGCGGGGTGGTCAGGGTCACACTTGCACTGGTAACGCTCTTGGTGAACGTTGCGTTCAGGCTGGTGCTCTCCTTGCCATCGTTCGCGGTGATCTTAATGGTATGGGAGCCGTTCAGGATGCGCAGGAAGCCGTCGGCGGTGCTGGCCTGTTCAAAGGTCAGCGCAGTACCGCTTGCAAGGCCGGTACGGGTGGCAGTGGTCTTGCCGTCCAGTTTTTCGGTGACAGTCAGCGTGTCGCCGTCGGCATCGGTAACGGTATAGGCGAAGCTGAAGGGTGCGTTCTTCTCTCCCAAACTCGTGGAGCTGGCGTTGATGGCCGGGGCCACATTGTATCTGACCGTGCGTATAGCGGACGTGGTGTAGCCAGACTCCAGGCCCTCGGTGTCGTATGCCTTGACCCGATACATCACGGTGGACCAGCCGTTGGTGATGGTGTCGGTGTAGGTCAGCGCGTTGCCTTGTACACCTGCGTGTAGGCGGAGCACCATCGGTGCTGCGCTCCAGAATGTAGCCGCTCAGGTTGCCATCGCTGTCACTGGCCGCAGTCCACGAGATCACCAGCGTGCTGCCGCCCTTGACATCCTTCGGCACCGCGATGGATGGCGGCGCAGACGGGGCGTTGTTGTTGACCACCGTTACCAGCGAACTGGTGCGCCAGCCAGACTCCAGGCCCTCGGTGTCGTATGCCTTGACGCGGTACATCACGGACGTGGTGCCGAAGGCGATGTTGTCCGTGGTGCTGGTGGCCGTACCCTGATAAATCTGACTCCACGACCAGCCGCCGTTGGTAGAACGCTCTACCTTGTAGCCGCTCAGGTTGCTCTCATCATCAGAGCTTTTTGCCCACGAGATCGAAATGTTCGTGCCGCCCATGATGGACGAAGGAACGGAGATGCTGCCCGGAGTCGAGGGTGCGGTATTAGTCGAGACCGTGCCATCGTCAGACACCCAGAGAGTAGAGGGCAAAATCAAAGCGGGACGAACACCACAGGTGTTTTGGTCGCAGACCTTGTTGTCACAGGAACCATCAGTCAGGACAGTCCAGGCGGTATCTCTGTTGACGGTATACGGAGAACGAAGCCACCACGTGGAAGCGTTGCTGCCGTTGTATGCGACACGCTTACTATTGCCGCCAGAACCGCTGCCGAAGTAGTCCAGCTTTGCGCCATCTTTCGGAAGGGCATTGTGCGCCCAGCCAACTTCATAGCCGGACAGCAGAAATACTTTGGTGGAAAGACCATTTTCACCTGTCGCAAGGCTGCCCCAGCCGGTGCCCTTCTGGTACGGAATTTTCACCTGTTTGATAGCCGCTCTAATTTCGGAATCAATCAGGTTATAGAAGTTATCGTTCAGATAGGAATGGGTGGTGCTACCAGCATAGTCGTTGGTGTTTGTTCTATGCCACTGGCGGTTTTCGTAGATGTCCTTCATCATCAGCCAAGTACCGTTGCAGCTATCGTCATAGACGCTGGACGGCTTGCCCTGATGCACGATGATGAAATCTTTGGCCGCACCGTTGACTTTGATTTTGACGATGCTGCCAACGGCCTTTGCGCCTAATCTTACATTTGCCATAAAAATTCACCTCCTTACTCAAAATTCAATCCTTGACAGATCGGCGTTCCACACACCTGTCACGGTCAAGCCGTCCAGCGACTCAAAGGTGACGGAGAACGGATTTGCCGTTACGTCGGTCGCGATCTTCAATTGAAGGATATCGATATCCGCCTGCATCTTTGCAGCGGCGATGCGCAAGTCTTTGTGAGACTCCGGGGACAGGTCGTGCTCCTGAATCCGCTCTTCGACAAACAGCTGCAAGCTCTGCATCTCAGCGCTCAGATTGATCACGATCTCCGCATCCCGGGAGATCACGATCACCACAGTGAAAACGAACTCAAACTCCTGATCGGTGGAAGCCGCCGGGATCTCGACACCGCGGTCATCCTGCACGAGGAGCAGGAGCGTATCTTCTGCCGCCCCGGTCTGCCGCCCGAAGAGGGCAATCTGATGCAGGGTGTAGGTATCCTCCGCGCCGGTAATGCGAATCTTCACGCGGCGGGCAGCGCTGCCGTTTTCTTCAACAGACTTGATGCCCAGCAGCTCAAGCGCATGCCGCTCGCCGGTGACGTCGGTCTGCGCGTGGAGCACAGCGGCATTTGCAAGACCGCTTCCTCCGACAGCCTGCGTAATCGTGAGCTGCTTGCCCGATACGGCATCCATCAGCAGCTCAATGCCGGCATCGGTATAAGCCAGCGTTTCCCAACTCATTGCGTGTCCTCCTTTTTGATTTCAGGCATCCGCACCGATGCAAGGATGCTTGTGCCGCAGGGTGCGGCGGCAATGTAGGCATATGCTTCTACGGGGTCACAGAACAGATACATTCCGAACACGATATTCGCAGGCTTGATCTGGTTTACCATGTGGATCAGTTCTTCGCGGTGAAGCTTATCTTCAACGTGAGTGCCGATGGTCAGCAGGTAAGCCGGATAATCCACGCGGCATGTCCACCGGCCAACGCCCAGTAACGTGTCGAGCTGTTGGTACAGAAATGCAAGTGTAAAGGGTGGGCGGGTGCACAAACGCGACAGAATGCGCTGCCGTCGAAAACTCAGCGTTTCGGTCAAAGGCTTTGCCCGGATATGCAGGACTTGTTCCCATTTCTGCACAGAATCCACATCCATGGTCTGGACAAAAAAGTTCTTCCCGATGACCCGTACACTATCAGCTGTCCGGGAAAATTGTGCTTTTTCAGCGTCACAGACCTGCTGGTATTCCGCAATTTCCCGGTAAAAAGGCGGCAAAAGGGAATGCAGGTCATGGTTCAGGTCAAGTTCCATGTAGTTCCACCTTCCCCAGCACCGGAACCTGCTGCAAAGCACCGGTCTGCTGCAGCGCCATGTCCGCAGCAATCCCATTGAGCGTCAGAGCCGAAACATTGACGACCCCATCAAGAGAGATGAGCGCGGCAAGGACACGAGCAAGATACACCTCTGCCGAGTAGGCAATGGCCGTACTGCTGATATTGACATCCCAGTTTTTACGAATCTGCAGCAGGTAGTCACTGACAGCGTCCTGCGCAGGCTGCTGTACGGTTTCAAGTTCGTGTCCGGATGCAAGGGTCAGCGTGGCAGAAATGTCTACAGGCACTGTCTTCGGCGCTGTGACGGTCACCTGCGCACCGATGGGCGCAAGCCCAAGGCCAAGCCCCTGACCGGGCGGGGGATCGATGGCATTCTGTACCATCTGCACAAGATCACTGGACGCAGGAAGAAAGTCGGCTCCCAAGATGGAGCAGCACACCGTGCCGCCACCATCCACACGGGGTAGACCTGCACAGCGCCCACGCCGTCTATCGCTTCGATCTCCTCAACGTACTGTGCCACGTTTCCACCAAAGCTGCGGCTGTTCAGACGTTCAATGATTCTCGCGCGGAAAGGCTCATCCTCTTCGGTGTTTTCGCCGGGAATCAGAAGATCCGTCAACTGAGCGCTGTTCAATCCTTCAATGGAATCAATCGGCAGAATGGGGCCGGAGTATCGGTTGCCGATATCACCGGCACTCAGCCTGCAGACGGTAGGCGCTTCCCTCCGTAATGGTGGAGATGACCACAAAATTGATACTCTCAGTGCCATTGATCGTTGAAAATCGCGCACCGATCGGAACCTCACAGTCAAAGATGCCGACCTTTACAGCGGCGGAAGCCTGCTTGCGGGTGATACCGGCCAGCACTGCCAGAAGATCCAGCGAATCTCCGGAGCTGTCTGGACGAACGCCTGTTTCTGCACAAGGTCGAGGCTCAGATAAAACGCCTCAAGCACGTAGCTGCCGGGCCGAGGGAAGTCTGGATAGGGCTGGTATCGCGCTTATCATAGGTATCCGGCACCAGTGAAAGCATGTAGTCGAGGATGTTTTTGTAGGTTGCATCTGAAAAGTTCTGCATCAGAATTTCACCTCCGTTCCGGTCTTAACATCGCCGTAGACTGTTTCGACGGTAAAACTCACCGTCAAATTCTGCCCGTCGATGCTGTATTCGTAGTTTTTTAACCCCGTGATGCGGTCGTCTGTCAGCAGAGCATCCTGCAGACGGCGCTGCAGTTCTGCGGCAACATAACCGGCATCCTGTCCGACCAGCTCATCCCATTGCATACCGCTTGCAGGCTGGTAGATCTGCCAGCGATAGCGCTCTACGTTCAGGATGATCTCCACTGCCTGCTTTACGGCATCATAGCCGTCGCATGTTCCGGCGATACGTCCAGCTGCACGGTCGATCTTCCATGTCAGGGAAGCTGAGCGACAAACTCAACGCCGCCCGATAAATCGATGCTGTTTTCCGGCAATACGGCCATTTAATCACCACCTTCATATACACGAGATAACACGACGAACTTCTGGCCACGCTGCACACGCAGAAGAAGCACCTTGTCACCGGCTTTCAGGGCCGGGTTGAGGATGATATATTTCTTATCCTTGCTCAACGGAAGGACTTTTCCATTCTCCCAGCCTTTGATGTCCTCGCTCTGTACAGAGCTGTCTGCGCCCCCTGAGAGCAGGGAATAACCAGTGTAAGGCTCCGATGGGCCGCCTGTGCTGCCGTGAACACCAGCGTGTATATGGGGCATGGCGTGCCGGTGTTTCAGCAGCGGGATCTTCTTTTCAATGACCGGCTCTGCAAGGTAGAGAATATCCTGCCGCAGTGTAGCCATTTCCGTGTTGATGGAGATTTCCAGCACATCATCATCGGGCGGGGCCTTTACCACGGTGCCGATCTGCAGATCGGTGGGCTGGTCAACGTCTCCGGCAACCCGGTTCAGCTGCAAAAGTGCTTCCACGATGTCCAAAAGATTTCCCTCCCTTACAGAGCTTTTGCTTCCAGTTCCATTGTGTGCAGATCGTTTTCCCACGTATGAGAGACCTTTTCCAGCATGACATACTTGCGGAACGGGTCGCCGTCAAGATCATTGATATTGACCAGAAGAAGCTGTCCCGCCCGCAGGCTATTGACACCCAGCGAGGTGAATTTGAGTTGCTGCAGAACGCGATTGTAATACTCCAGACTGACCTTTGCCTGCTCCTTGACCTGTGCGTCTGTGGCCGCTTCGTCCACCTTTTGATAGAGCTGCAGCAAGCCCCAGCGGGCAATGGTGTCCGAATCCTTTCGGATAAAAACATCGGACTTGCCGGTCTCCTTGTTCGGACGCACCAGCTTGATGCTGTTGTAGGTCTGGGAGTCAATGGACGTGTTGTAGCTGTAGTTGGTCATCAGGCTCTTTTCGCCGATGATGTAGTCGCTCTTCATATCAGCTGCAGAGCGCAGAGCAACACCATCTCCAGAATCGTAAAAAACAAAGACCGTGCCGGTATTCAGCAAGGTCTTCTGGATGGCAGTATTGATGATGTCGATGCAGCTTTTATCCTGCATCACGAGGGAGGGGAGTTTGTAGCCGGTATCGGCCAGCGTGCCCACATCTACCTGCAGGTCTTCACAGATCTGCTTGATAATGTCGGCGGCGCTCTGGGCATAAAATGTGTAGCTGTTATTTGCTTTCAGGTAGCGCAGCCGGTCATAGCAGACCACATCCACAGGCCCCCAACGGTCCTGCCCGCGGCTGAATACCCATCCATAAAACTGCAGTTCTCCATCTGCGGAAAACCGTACAACGTCGCCCTCTTCGATTTTGGATTGCGGCGTGCGCAGATAGGTGAAGGTAGCTTGCCGGGATTCCCGGTGCGCTGGGTGATCCAGCTTGCGGTTGTTACGCTGTTAGTGAGGTTTAGCAGGTCTCCGGGCGTTTTGCGGCCCACGATCAGTTCATAGCTCACCGGTTCACCTCCGTGAGGTCAGAAGCGGACATCCAGCCGAATACCACCCCGGAAAGATCCTGCACGCAATACGGATGCGGGTTTGTGCGGGATACGATGCGCCGTACCTGCACCTGCTGGCCGCTGAGCGTGCCGGCAGGTGTTGGTGCAGTGCTGGTGCTGTAATATTTCCCGTTTGCCTTACGCTGGGCACCCACATAGAGTTTGCTGCTTTGGATGCTGCGTGCTGGAGTAAGGATCACTTTTACAGCACTGACAGTAGACGTTGCGACAGCAGCGGCAGAAAGCGCCCGCGTGACAGTGTTCAGCGCAGAGGATGCCGTAGTGGCTGCAGGCGAGAAGTTTCCGCTGCTGCCCTGCAGAACAGCCTTCTGCGGTGAAAAGTCCTTGTATTCAGTAATGGTCAGGTCAAAGTAAAAGTCGCCGGTCTCGCCGCCGCGCTCCTCGGTCTTGAAACTGGTAACAAGGCACTCAAAACCCATGCCGCCACCCAGAAACGGGGTGCCGTTCTCATAATAGCGCACCGGCGTATAGACGATGGGCCTTTTCTGATCCATTGCGCTCTTGAAAAACGTAATGTACACCGATGGCGGTAAAAACACGGCCGCGCTCATCCATGGGAGCCTGCGTCCGGGAAACAGACCGGAGATCGTTACCTTACGCAGCTTTGGCGTGCGCGGCTGCATGACAGGGCCAAGGCCAAGCACATTATACTCGCCATTGTCGGATTCTTTGGTCTCCGGAAGCTTTTCCGGGTTGATGGGCAGGGACAGCACGGTGCTGTCCCATGAAAAATAAATGCGGTAAAGGCTCGGCATACATTCTCCTTAATTGACCGCAACGACACTGCCACTCTGCACGCGCTCCATAATGAGGTCGCCCAGAAGATCGGCAAGGCTCTGGCGGTCGGCTTCAGTGTTTCCGGTGTTCTGGCCTTGAACAGTAATGACCGGGGCCTGCGAGGTGAGGTTGATGTTGTTCACGAATTTACGTTCCGCAATATCAACCATCATCTTGAGCTGCTCATCTGAAAGATCAACCGTTTTTGCGATCTTACCGGTGTTGTTCTTAATTGCGCCAACATTATTCAGCAGGGAATTGACATCTGCTGCCTGAGGAACGCCCAGATCGCCAAGACCGCCCGGCCCGAACAGGTTGCCAAGGCTGAGGTTGGAACCCCAATCATATCCTCTGGTGTAGGCGCTTCCGAGATCCATGTTCTCCCACGGCTTCACATACTCGGTATAGCCGCTGTTCTGGATCTCATCGCTCCGTTTTTTGGCAAGATCGGTGATCCAGCCGCCCAGGCCGCTGGTCAGATCGACCGTCACGCCGGGGATCATGTTGATAAGCCCCTCAACAGCGGACGCAATATTCTGCATATACTGCAAAACGGTGATTGCCATATCATAGAACAGAACTTTCACAGCTGCGACCGGTTCGTGAACACATTGCCCACAAAGTTTGCAAACATGGCAAATCCATTCTGCAGGGGAACCAGAACACTGTTGAACACGAATGCACCCATCACAGCAAATGCGCCCGTAATGATACCTGTAGCGGAAACGCTTGTGCCTGCAAAGTGGTTCATCACAGCAACACCTGCATACAGGCAGCTACCAGCACCAGAACGGCGGCAGCGGCCAGTGCGGCCGGGTTTGCGGCCATGACGGCATTGAGAAATGCCTGTGCGGCAGCGGCTTTCTCAGAAGCAAATGCCAGAATGTTCGTCCAGTTGGCGGCAATCAGCAGCACACCAAAAGCGGTTCCCAGAGAAATCACAATGGGGACAACCGTCTGGATGTTGTTCGCTACCCAGTTGATGGCTGACAGCAGCGGGTCAAGGGCACGGATGGCAGCGTTGGAAGCCACCGTCCAAACCTGCGCCCAAGTCATGGGGGTTTTTGCAAATTCAGCGTTGGTCTCTGCTGCGGCTGCAAACATGGCGTTTTTTACAATGGCGGCGGTGATCTGCCCTGTGCACCCATTTCGCGCAGCTTGCCCATATCCACCTGCAGATAGTCCGCAATGGATCTTGCAATGGCCGGTGCCTGTTCCATGACGCTGTTCAGTTCATCGCCGCGCAGCACGCCGGACGCAAGGCCCTGTTCCATCTGAAGAATTGCAGCCTGCGCAGCTTGCCCGGATGCGCCAGAGAGCGCAAGCTGTTTGTTCAGCTGTTCTGCAAACTGCACGATCTCCTTCGTGTTGTCAAATGCGCTGCCCGCCATAGTACCAACTGTGAAACCAGCCCCATGGTGTCCATAAAATTGCCGCGGGAAGCTGCGCGGACTGGTAGATCATCGTTTCCAACTGCTGCGTGGTCTGCAGGCCATCGTTCATACGGTCAAGCCGGGCGCGGGTAGAAACCAAGCTGTCTGAAAGGTCTACGGCTCTTTTCAGCCCCTGAATACTGAGGTAAGAAGCAGCAAGCCGTTTCACAGCGCTTGCCAGAGCATCAGCGGAAGACGTGGCCGCTTTCTGATTGTCCGAAAGTTCTTTGGTGCTTTTGGATGCTTTTTCAGCGGCATCGGCCTGTTCTCGGATAGCGGCGGCTTCTTTTTCCACCGCAGCCTGCGTTTCACGGGCTTTTCCGGTAAGGATGCCGGTTTGTGTACCCAGCGCTTCCACCTTCAAACGCAGGCGTTCGTTCTGGGTCTCAAGCTGTTTGTACGCAGCGGTGCCCGCTTCACCGGCAGCGCGCATGGCATCCAGCTGCTGAGCACTGGCTTCAAAGGCCGCAGTTGCCTTAGCAGAAGCAAGCTCTGTGCTCCGCAGTGCGGATTCATAGCTTTTCAGCTGGCGCTGTGCAGCGGTGGTTGCAGAAGCCGCATTCTTTGCGACTGTGATATACCCGGCCAGCGGATTGGAAGCCTGATCGTCCAGAATGAACCTTGAATGGATATCAGCCACTGTGTCCAGCCTCCTTCATCTGTCGGGATTCTTTTAAGCGCTTTTCCATTGTACGCAAAGCAAATGCCCGGACCAGAGCCTTTTCACGCTCCGGCAGGGCATCGTATTGACCGGGGGACCAGCGAGATTGTCAAAACAGTAGTAAGCTGTCAGAACATCAATATCCCAGAGGTCCCCGGCGATCAGTTTTTTGCTTCTTCGTCCGGGCCTTCATCCAATCCGGACAGTTCGTTGATGGCGGTGATGAGTTTGAGAAACTCACCGGCCAGCAGCATCTTGCCGGGGACCTGGACAGGATCTTTGGTGTTATAGTTTTCGCACAGCTCAGCGCTGTGAAAGTCGGGGAATACCGTTGCAGCCACGATCATGCGGCTGGAATATTCGTTGGCATCCATCTCGTCCTGCCACTGCTGGCCTACCTTTTTCTTGCGGGTGGATGCTTGAGCAGGGAAGAATTTTCTTCCTGGGTCAGGGCGCGGATCTTAAACGGAACAGGTTTGCCATCTGCGCCGAGAAAGCGCTTGGAAATGACAAGCTCCTTTTCTTCCGTAGGAACAGCGGGATGCAGAAATGCGGAAAGTGCGCTCATAAAGAATACCTCCTATCAGTTGCCCAGATTGACCGGGTCGGAAAATGCTTTCAGACGGTTTACCTTGGTGTAGCTGAAATTGAAGTCATAGTTCAGCATTGCTTCGTCGTCGTTCAGGATGGACAGCGGAATCTCACCGGTCAGCATACAGCCATAATAGCCCATGACCTGATCGCCACGCTGGCCGTGGGGTCGTTGTTGGTGATGGTGATATCAAAGGTTTCCATTACACCAGTGTTGATATACTGCAGCAGCATATCGGTGAACAGGTTGCTGCCGTTGGAACCAAAGTAGACATTGCCGGTGCCGGTCTGCGTGACACCATTGGCCTTTTTCTGCACCGTGCGGGTGCCGATGGTCTTCATGTCCGAGGTCTGAATGCCAGCCACAGTCTTGATGTTTTTCATGCCGCAGATCTCTGTGATGCGGCCATCACGAGTGACGGTGATTTTGCCTTCGGCACCGTTCAGGGTGTCCTGTGCAAGCAAATACATTAAAATCCCTCCTTACGACACATCCAGCGTGATGTAGATCTTGTTGGTGCTGCCCACGGCTTCGATCGCCAGCGTGATAAGCACCGCGTCCTTGGCATCGCCCTTCTCAACGGTGACATCGGTTTCGCCATCAAAGTTCTGGATGCCACCGGATGCCTGCAGCTGGGTCAGGTACTTCACGACGGCGCTCTTGTACTCCATGCGGCCCGCATCGGTGTTGTCCACAATGCCCACATAGTTCTTGGAGAACTGAGAATACAGGTCGTTGGCGATGGTGTTGCACAGCCGCATGGTACGGTTGTAGCGGTACACCTCGCCGATCTCCGAAGTGTAGGTGACCAGAGAATTGATATCATACTCCACGCGGACTGTACCATCATCGGCATTCAGGACGAACTTGCCGGAATTGATGGCATCCACGTACTGGCTGTGGGTCAGCCGGGGAGAGATGTCCACAGCATTGGGATAGACGGCGTTGGTCAGATCCTGTCCGTAGGTGGCGGCAGCCAGTGCGCCGCCTGCCCACCAGCACACCTGCTGCGGGGTCAGGGTTGTGCCATCGTCCAGCACAACGCCGGTGTCCACGTTGACGATATAGCGGGTGTCAGGATTGGTGCTGCCGGATTCCACCAGCTGAGAATAGCGGCCCGTCTCGGTATTGACCCGCTTGATGAAGCTTTCCATCGCGGTACGCGCCGTGTTGTCCGCGCCATCGTAGATCAGCACATCGAACTTGTAGGGCTCAATGGCGGTCAGGAATGCGCTGTAAGCCGAAGCTGCTACCACGCCGTCCTCTCCGCCGGTCAGGGCAGTTCCGACATTGGCAGTCAGAGCGCCGGTGCCGCTCCAGTCCACCCAGCTGTTTGCAGCCAGTTCTTCCACCGTCTTGGCGGTCTGCTGGTCTTTGATCTCACCATCCACTACAGTTGAGACCTCAAAGCTGCCTTCCGGCGAGGAAAGCGCCGTCACAACGACGGAGATATCGTTCCCGCGTACGCCCACATACTTTGCGGTAGCGGTCAGCGGCGCGATCTCCATGGTGGCTTTTACGGCACCACTGGCCGTGGGACGGTACAGCAGTACCTTGCGGGGCGCTGCCGTGCGGTTGGTGCCCTTGAAGATCTCGGTCAGAAACCGGTTTTCCGGCGCAGTAATATCATAACCGGTGTACACGGTCATGTCGGCACCGGCATCGATCTCAATCACTTTGGCCGTCGGACCCCAATGCAGAGGTTCACAGAGCGCAGCAATGCCGCGGTCGCCGACGGTCAGATCCTGTTTGTTCTTCGACCGGAAGCGAAAGTAAACGCCCGGCCGGACTTTGTTTTGTACGGTAAAGGTTCCACCTGCTGCCATAGCGGGTCACTCCTTCCAAAAATCTTTCACAGCGGCCTGCGCCTCTGCGAGGGTGTAATACGGTTTGTTCAGTACCGCAGCCAGAAAGTCCGGCTGATATCTCGCAAAACGCGGTCCTTCAGCAGAACTTCACGGCGATACTGGGTTTCTTTTTCTTTCATTTATCCACCTTCTGATCGATGCTCAGGGTCTGCATCTTTACAGCATCTTCGGGCTTTTCCACAAAAATACGCAGCTCGAATTTGTAATGCAAACCGTCGGAATCAATGTCTGTCTTGCGGTCATAGGCCCGCAGCAGGGCGGTGTCTGTACCATCGGTATAGGGAAACACCTCCATGCAGAGGTCTAAGGTTTCTGCGGCGGAACTGTACTGCTGCTGCAGGTCAGGCAGGTTGTAATCCAGCAGATAGGTCAGGTCTACGCCGATGGTGCGCAGCCAGCGCCCACCCGGGTGCGGTTTGATGTTGGAATACCGCTGCTGCAGGAACATGCAGGGCGGTTCTACACCCTGCTGGGCGGGATCTTCAAGCATCTGCACACCGGGCAGGACAGGCGCGAGATGTGCCGCCAGCGAACGTGCAATGGTGGTAACTGTAAAGTTCATCTCAGAATCCTTTCCAGCTCTCTTCCGGTTCTTTCCAGTTCCGCCTGCAGCGTTTCTTCGTAAGCCTGCTGGGCAGCATCGGTCATGTGCAAGCCTTCCACGTACTGCGTTTGGGTGCCCACCATGATGCCCACCTCATCTTTACGGCTGGGGTCATATTCCAGCAGGCCGAAAGCAGGGTTCACATACAGGCCGGGCACAAAATGTTTGTCCATCCGGTGGCCGTCATTCACAAAAGAAGCATATTCTTTGTTATTATTCAGCTCGGTGACATACTGCCCGGCCTGCTGCTCCGGGATGATCTTGCTGTCCGTGGCCCAATGCTGCTTCAGTTCACCGGTGCGGGTGTTGATGCCGCTCAGGCTGTCTGCTGTGGGCGGGGTCTTTTCCTGTGCGGCTTCCACTGCGCGGATGGTGGCGTTCTTCGCGGCAACAGAAATCATATCCGGCAGAACTTTTTGAGCTGCTTCCAGTTTTTGAATGTATTCATCCAGCGTCATTTCACACGCTCCTGCTTCAACAGTGTGATCTCCTGATGGGCCAGCCCCGGCATGACCGCACCGAAGGTTCATAATAGCGCTCCGGTGTGTCTGCAAAATAGCGCTCGTCCGGCGCAGTATAACCCAGCTTTGCACCTCTGTGGATCACCAGCTCATCTCCGGGCTTGATATCCACTTCGATGCCGCAGGCCAGCTTATCGGTCTGGGTGATGCTGGCAGCAGTCTGGTTCATCTGCAGCCCGCTGGTCTTTGTCTGATAGACCCGGCAGGCAACACCGGAAAGCACCTTCCTGCGTTCCATGTGGGTCAGGCTGTTCTCGGTCACTTTCTCATTGCGGAACACATCTGCCGTGTCGGTGTACCAGTCCGTCCAGTCCATCCTTCATCACCTCAGATCACATAACTGCCCGCAAGCCCGATGAACCGGGCGCGGTTGGCCAGCATCTGGCCGTAAGTGGTAGCATTCAGGTCGCCCCAGTCCTCAGTGCCTGCGGTCAGGGCGGAGGTGTCGTAGGTCACAGAACTGTCGCCCAGTGTGGCGGATTTCACCACGCCCACCAGTGCACCGGAAGCTGCAGCCTGCGCAGGCGTTGCGCTGCTTTCAGCAAAGGTGCGCAGCTGCAGGGTCACGTAATGTGCCACATACAGCCCCACGGCGTAGTGCCAGCTGTCCAGCCATTTGTCCGGCTGTACGCTGACATTGGCCATGCGCACGATCTCATTCAGCAGAGCATCCGGCAGGTGACACTTGCCGTCGGCATTGCAGAACTGCGGATATTCTTCCTTGAACTGCTCAGCGGTGTAATTTCCGACGCTGCCGCCGAGGTTCGCCGCCTGCTGGCGGACTCCACCAAACTGTGCACCGTAGATCATGCCGTTCTCCTTACTCTGCCGCAGCAGGCTCTGCGGGCTTCTCCTCAGCCTTGGCCCTGCGGGTCTTTACCGGCTTTTCAGCTGCAGCCTGAATGTCCTTATCGCGGTGTTCGGTGGCAACGATCTTACCATCGGCCGCCAGTGCCTTAAAATAGGCCGTCTCCGCGGCCCAGTCGGGGACGGTGGCAAAACCATCCTTTTTCAGCACGACCGGTGCAACACCGGGTGCAGGGCTGGGAATGATGATGTTGCGCTTTGCGAGGATGAACATGATGCTTCTCCTTTCTCAGATGCCGTCCACGTACAGAATGGAGGTGGGGTAGAACAGCTGCACCTCGGAAATGTTTGCCATGTATGCAGTATCATAGCAGACATTGGTAACGTTAGGAGCAGTCATGATGCGGCTCATAGGCACCAGTTCGTCCATCTTGATGTAACGGGGCTTGTTCACGTAACCCACCATGCGGTCGGTCTTGCCGGTACCTGCGCCCTTACACCAGCGGCAGCCGCCGATGAACAACTCACCACCATTCTTGACAGCGGCGTTGTTCTTCATCAGGAAGTCGTAGATGGTCTCGGATGCCAGATCGGACACCATGGTGGTCAGGATGTAGTTGTACTGCTCATAAGGCAGCAGGATGTGGTTGGGGATGGCATCGGTGTCATACTCGCAGGAAGCCCACACAGCGCTCAGCAGGTCGTTCACGTCCTTCAGGATCTGCTGCGGGGTCTTATCCTTCCACTTGGTAGAGGAGGAGTCCGCACCATTGCTGGCAGCAGTGGTCTCGGTGACATTGGGGTTGTTCATCAGGCCGGTGGTGCCGTAGTCCTCGAAGCCGGTGTAGACGTTGGCATCCATGTGCTTGTCGTAGGTCAGGCGGATGCCGTCCTGCAGCAGCTGATCAAGCTGCGGCCGATGAGGTTGGAGCGCTGCATGTCCACGAAGTTCACGCGCAGAGCCGCGCTGAACAGGTGCGCCTTGTATGCGCCCTTGGCAACGTTGGCCTGAATGATGGGCGTGCCGTTGGCACCGCCTGCACCCACAGCACCGGAGCCGGAGCCGCCGGTGATGCCGTAGCCACGTTCATGGCGGTGACGTAGTCCACCCAGCCGCCGCCGGTCTGGATGGGGATATCGCGGGCATAGGTGACGCTGGTGAGGGGCTTGCGGATCAGCGGGTCACGCTTTTCCAGCTCACTGGTCAGGAATGCGCCACCAGACGCAATGCCTGCTGCGTCCATGGTAAAAGAAGAGCCGGACGGCGCAACACCGCCCAGCTTCGGGGTAAACACACCGGCATCGAAATTGCCGACATTCTGGAAATCTGCCATATTCTGTTCCTCCTGTTACACGTTCTGACGGGTGAGAATGACCAGCTCGGCCACGCCGTTTGCGTCTGCAGAGCCGCCCCACTGGCAACCGGTCAGCTTTACGGTGTTGGCGCTGGTGCTGTCTGCCTCGGCTCAAAGCCGCCCACGACAGCATTGGGGAGCGAAGTGTTCTTGATGATGCGCACGTACACTGCGCCGCCGCGCTTCGGGGTGCCCTTCTGGCACAGCACGTTGATGCTGCCGCGCTGGAACACGCTGCCAGCATCGCCGGTGGTGTATGCGCCGGTGTTCTGGTCAGTGTAAGACAGGGCAGAGCGCATCTCGCGGCCTGCAACGCCCGCAAACCTGTCTGCGGTAACGCCGGAGCCCTGCATCAGGACAACGGCACCATTTGCATCATACATCAGAGCCATGCCGAAGGGCAGGGGCTCTTTTTCGCCCACAGGGCGAGTTACAACGATCATGTCGGGCTGGCGTGCGTAGGAACCGGCAAAGCCGTGCTCCATCTCCGCGCCGATGATCTGCGGATTGAGCTGAGAAAGTGCCATACGATCAAGCCTCCTTATGCTTGTGCGGGTTGAATGCGTCATACGCGGCCTGCGATTCTTCACAGACTGCTTCGTAGCTGGTGCGGCCGGAACGGTGGGCAGCCTGTGCTGCGCTGTCCTGTGCGGCCTTGGTGATGCCTGCCAGCAGGCCGTCCACGCCGTCATCCTTGCCGGGGTCAGCGTCGGCGGGCGGCTGTACAGGCTCCTGTGCCTTCTGCGACAGCGCCTTTACCAGCGTGGTCACGGCGTTCAGGATAGCATCCAGCTTGGCATCAATACTGTTGCCTGCGGGCTTTTCTGCCGGTGCAGGCGGGACACTGTCCTCTGCGGGGGCAGTTTCGGCCACAGGGGGCTGTGCGTCTTTTGCGGGTTCAGCTTCCGGCGCAGATGCGGGTGCGGCTTCCGGCGCGGCAGTCACAACAGCGGCGGGGTTCTTTTCGGATTCGTTCATTGCAGTTCCTTTCTCCGCCGGTGCGGCGGCACTGTCCTGAATGGCAACCAGATGCCCTGCGCGCCCTCTGGGCACGATCGCAACATGGTTTCCTCGGATATTAGTCTGGCGGTATCCCGTGCCATCCGGCGTGTAGCAGCACCGGTAGCCGCAGGACACCTCCCGCGTCACGCCGTTTTCCACATCAGAGATCAGGCCGGGATCCTTCAGGTGAAGGTCAGCGACAAGATAATCGCCCTCCCGGTGAACATTCTCTGCGTGGCCCTTGGCGTAAAGGGCGTGATTTTCCGGCATCAGGCGTTCAGGAGGATGATTCTGGGTTACATCCTTACCCTCGAAACTGGCAACTGCTGCCGGGTCGAACACATCTTCAGGGCGGCGCTGCACCTGCACAAGGCGGTCAGGATCGCCGTCAAGGCCCAGTTCCCCGGCAAAGTATTCCTGCTGGCCGATGCGCGCAATGGGCACGTCATGGCAGATGAGGAAGCTCCGGGGTCTTGGTCATGTGTTCGCTGATTTTACTGCCGTAATAGGCAATCAAGGGGCATCACCTCCGAAAAATGGGTATAAAAAAACACGGTGCTGTCTGCATCGTGTTCGTTTCAGGTTTGGCGGTCACGGTAAGCGCTCCAGCCAGCCTGATATTTTTCATCCCCGGCCAGCTTGTGCCGCTGGAAGGTGGCAAAGGTCTTGGGTACCTCGTCGCCCAGGGCGGTGCGGTAGCGTTCCCACTGCCGGTACTGAGCAAGCCACTTGGCACGGCCCTGTTCTTTGTCGCGGTAGGCTTTGATCTGTGCTTCGGTGCGCGGGTCGCGGCTGTAGGGGTTCGTCTTGGGGCTGGAAAAGCGCCTGATACGCTCAAGCTCTTCCGGCGTTCGTCCTGCCGGTGTCCACGGGCGGAGACTGTGCAGGCAGTTGGGGTGGATGTTCAGCCAGCTGTTGGAAAGATCATCCGGCCCAGCGGGGTCCATCTTGCCGAAGGCGTCTGAAAGCGGCGGGAAGTCCGGGTCTTTTCCGCTGCGGCTGTACACCCGGCCCTCGTAGGGAGCGCACAGGGCACAGGTGGTGCCGTGGGCGCTGATCTGGTATAGATCCTGTTCCGGGTCAGCGGTTATCACAGACAAGATCTCTGCCTGCCGCGAGGTGGAGCGGGAGACCATTGTTGCATAGGTGTGCAGGCTCCAGTTCCGGCCTGCTTTGTCAGTGAAGGCTGTCACGCCTTCCCGGCGCAGAGCGTCCACAAAGGCGGGCACGCTCTGGTTGATGCCACGCCCTGCAGCCTGCTGTGCGGCTACCTGTTCCAGCCCAACGCGCCGGTAAATGTCCGGTTCCGTGCGGCCCAGCAGGGCACTCTGCAGGCCTGCCAGCACAGTGCTGTGGGCATCGGTCAGCTGGCCCATGAGGTTCATGGTCAGCCGCTGCACAATGTCCGTCTGGGTGCTGGTGAGGGTCTTGGCATTGAGATACCCGGCCCGATGCTTTTCCACCGTCTCGCCGGGCACAGCTCTGGCATCCGGGCGGCGCACATAGAACTGCGCTTCCACAAGGCGCGGTACATACTCCCAGTCCTGCGTTTCAAGCTGTCGGAGAATGGCCTGCACCCGTTCAAGAGCAGCCACAGCGTGATAATCCACAAGGCCTTGACTGCGCAGACGGCCGATCTCGTTGATGATATCTGTTTCGGCACGCAGGTACAGCCGGATGAGCCGTTCCAGTTCCCGGTCAGGGGATGCACGGGCAAGGGTGGGCATAGGCTTCCTCCTGAAAATGGGCAAAAGAAAAGCGCCGGACTTTCGTCTGACGCTTGTACTGTTAAATTAAATGCAGGGCACTGTTTCCTTGATCGTTTTGAGGAAAGCAGCGGCCTTTTTCATCATGCTGTTTTCCTGCAAAAACTCAATGCCTTTCTGCGTAATGCGAAGGTCAATGACTTTGACGCTGACAGCGGAGCCGATCGACGCAGGGAAAACAAGCCCTACAATATAGCCTTCTTCTGTCAGGCTGCGCATGATGTTGAACCAGTACCCACGGGGATATGAAGAACATCCGCTGAAATGCAGTCCATATCAGGCCGTTCGCCAGCTTTGAAGCAGGCGTAGAGATATGAAAGAATGCGATATGCAAGAACAAAGTAATCATCCTTGGCCATAGGTCAATTCTCCTCAAGGTCTAGCCCATCGTCGCCCGGAGTAAGCCCGTCCGGGGCAACTTCATCGAAGTATTCGATAAGTTCTTTCATGCTTGCATCCGGGTGCTTTTGTGCATACTCAAGCATCTCGTCCTCAACCTGATATCCTGCCGGTGCATTCAAAAGCCAAAGCAAATTATTTTCGTCCTCATAGGACATCTCGACATCAGAGGCAGGTTCATAGTGCTCACGAACATACTGCACCCATACAGATTCCTGCTTGCTCATTTTTTCCTCCTGTTCGTGATTGGAATGCGCCGTTCAACGCTCAGTCCACCAAAGCCATCTGCAGTAACGTGGTACTGATAATTGGCATCCCGAATAATGACCTTTTCACCAGCCAGAAGCCCCGGGTACTGCGTGTTCAACACACCGGTGAGCCTTGCATAGGTCTTGGGCTTGAGCTGAATTTTGCTCTCGCTCCTCTGCGGAGACGGTGCGTACTTGGTTTTCTCTATTTTACCGCTCCCGCCGCCGCTTGTAAAGCGTCCGTCGGAGGGGTCGTGGCGGGAGTTGAAATCGAATACCGAGGTGTCCGCAGTAGGAACCTCCATTCCGGTCAGATTTTCTGTCAGCCCCGCCAGCGGGTCGCGCATGGCGGTCACGTCCTGATAAGTCTTGCCCGCATTAGCGGCAATGGCTTCATCGGTGATACTGCCGAACATGCCGGTCTCATCGCTCAGGCGGCGCAGCTCCTGCTGTGCAGCGGGCACATCCAGCAAGCCGGACTGAAACGCACTAACGATGCTGTCAGCCTTGATTTTGGCAATGTCGGCGGTCTCTTTTGCGGTTGGTGTCCACAGCGGCGGGAAGCTGAGGTCTGCATCTTCCAGCTGGATGCCTGCGGAACGGGCCAGAACAGGCAGCAGCTTTTCCAGAACCGGGCGCAGTCTGCTTTCCCGCAGGGTATCCACATAGTCGTAGTAGTTCTTCAAATCGCTTTCGCCGGTGGCGTTCATGCCGGCAGGAGAGCGTCCGAACAGCTTCGTCATAGGGTAGTGGGATGCGCCGCACAGGTTCAGGCACATGCTCTCGTACACTTCCTGCAGGCCGGTGAAGGTGTACTGTGTATTGTTGATCTTGTTGCCCTGTTCCACCAGCTGTACACCAAAGTTGGAGCGCAGCACACTCTGGCCTGCATGGTGTTCCAGAAGCGCCGCTGCACATCCGGGCTGGAAAGGGAAAGCAGCTGTTCCAGACCCTTGACCTCCATGGTGTTGATGTTGGCCTGAAAGGTTAGCGCTGCCATGTTGCCGAAACATTATCGTGGGCCACAACATCCTTGTACAGGCTTCCACCTCGGATTCGCCCCAGTAAAGCTCCGCCTGCCGTTCCAGTTCCGGCAGTTCTCTGCCAATGAACCGGACGACGCGGGAGTGATGCACCCGGGTGACGATATGCCCGGCGGCATCGTTGATGGAATAGAACGCAGGCACCACCTCGCCACCCTCAAAGGTCAGGCCCGGTTCCGGTGAGATACCCTGCCAGCGGTCAAGGATGTACAGGCCCCGGAAACTGCCGGGCTGGATGCTGTCGGGGTCCAGCGGTTGGGAAAGGTCGGTCTGCCCGGCCGATCAGGATCAGCCCGGCGGCACCGCCATACAGGCGACCCCATTTCAGGCCGGTGGAAATACATCTGCGCAGACCGGCGCGCTGCTCAGCACGATGCAGAGCTTTCAGCTGATCGGGCGCAGCTCCTTGAGTTCGTACCATTCCCGCAGCATACGTCCACCATCAGGCCAACAACATTCTGCACGACCCAGTTTTCACGGTAGAGGCTGTTGAGCAGCGCATAGTTGCCGGTCATTCGGGTGAGCGGATAGCTGGTGGCTTCCAGCGGGCTCTGGCTGCCATAGCCCAGCCGGAACAGCGGGTTGGAGAAAGCATCCAGTGTCAGGGTATTCGGTTGTGTGCCCCCGGCGGGGCGGTTCTTGTTACGCCTGGACATGCTCAAACCTCCAATCAGGCAGGGAATTTACAAAATAGCGCAGGGCATCCATTGCGTGGTCGTTCTCCTTTACGGGTTTCTCCACGCCCAGCAGTGCAGCCTTATCGTCCCAGCGGTAAAGGCCAAACTCGTCCAGCAGGCCGATGCAGGCTTTGCTTACCAGCAGTCGGCGCTTGGAGATCAGGGTGCTGCACCGGCGGATGCCGTTCAGCACATCGTTGTTGGCTTCCATGACATAGACGCCGCGCTGGCGCAGTGCGGTGATGAAAGATGCCGCCGACGGGTCCACATAGGCCGCACAGGGGTTATCTCCCATAAAGGCCATGAAGTCGTCGGCATATTCTTCATCGGTTTTCTGGCGGCGTTCCTTGCGGCCATCCCATCGGTATTCCCGGTCAACACGGACAGTTTCACCGTCGTCAAAGATCGAGAGAAAACAGGTTGGGTTCAAGGTTCCGTAGTCTACCGCAATGGTGCGGGTGGAAACGGCCTGCATTGCAGTGGGCGGAACCGTATAGACATTGGCCGTGAAGTCAAACATATCGTAGATCAGGCCCTCGGCGGCTCTGCGCTGGCCAGAATGTCGCGGGCATACCAGATACTCTTGCGGTCATAGGTGGCCAGCACGGCCCGCAGACGGTCGTCTGAAATGCTCATGTTGTCCGCGATGGTGAAGTGGCCGTAGTTCAGGCCATAGTCGGGGTTCTCACGCTGCTTCGCTTCGTGGAAGTCCAGAATGGTCTTGTAGTACCAGTGACCCTCAGCCTTGGGGTTCAGGTCGTGAAACACTTTTCTGTCCGGGCTGGACAGGGTACGGTCGAACACTTCCTGAATGAATGCTTCGCTGCACTCGTTCACCTCGGTGATGTATGCGGTACCGTAGGTGTTGCCCTTGATGAGCTTTTCATCACCGGCTTTGCCACCGCCGGATACCAGCACCACCTTTTCGCCGGTGGCCGTCTGAATGTACAGGCAGTCGCGGTTCTGGTAGGTGCCCTCACGGCATCGGCCCTCAAAATAGTTTTTCAGGCCAAAACCGTCACAGTCCAGAATGTTCAGCCGGGCCGTTGCAGTGGATACGCCCGCAATGAGGTGTATTCTGCTGGGATGCTTTTCCAGAATGGTGCAGTAAGCCATGGTGATAAGAACGTTCTTGCCGCCGCGCTTGCCGCCCTCGGCAACGTTGAACCAATGGTCGAAGCAGTTCCAGAAGAACCGCATCTGGTTTTCAGAAAATGGAGCCGGAATGTTCATTCTTCAAAGTCCTTGATATCGCGGTTTGGAACAGGCCGTTGCAGCAGATCCGCAAGGGTCTGTATGTCGTTATTTTGAGCAGCGGCATTTTCTTTTTCGGATGCGTCTTTGTACATACCAGATGCTTGCCCAACAGGTCAAGTGCTCGGAGCTTATCTGCAAGTTTGACCTCGTGTTCCAAACCGTCCTCGCCAAAGCTCTTGACCTTGATGGACTGAATCGCGGCCAGATCGTCCCGCGAGGCATCCAGCTTGACGGATGCAGTCTCCGGGTCGATCAGGTCGCTGGCGTTTGCAAAAGCAATCTTCGCAAGCTCCCTCACGACGCGATCAGCAGATACACCGGTTCGGCGGCTCTGCTCGGCCTGCAGCTGGGCAAGACGATTTTGAACCATAACATTTGATAACAGGCGAGCACTCTGCTCTTGGGCTGTTTTGGGGCTGTATCCGGCGCGGATGGCCGCCTGTGTCGCGTTCAGGTCGATCATATACTCTTCACAGAACCGCGCCTGCTTGTCGGTCATCCTCACCACCTCTCTTGCCGTAAATCAAAAGCCGCCCGGAAGATCCGAACGGCGGGATATTCAAAAAATAAGCAGCACCCATGCATTCAGTTTGACGGACAGGCGTAAAACGGGCGGGTGCCGCTGCATCTGGAACTTTCGCGGCCAGATGCCCCGCTATGCTTTGCACAGCCGTCCCCCGACTGTACATTGCATGGCGCTCTGGGCAGGCCTTGAACCTGCAACCTACGGTTTTGGAGACCATCGCTCTGCCAATTGAGCTACCAGAGTAAAAAGCCGCCCTTGGAATCGAACCAGCCGTGTCTACACACACGCGCCGCGCTCCAAACTGCGCTCAGGCGGCCATATAAAAACAGCTCCGGTTCTCCGCCGGGGCTGTTGGTTGGCGCACATTCTGTCAGGAAAGCTACACCTTGGCAAGGATTCTAAGGCCTTTTCTTGGCACGGGAGGTTGCACGTGCGGCCTTGCGGGTTGTCTAGTCCATGCGCCATACGGTGCGATACGGCGGAATCGAACCGCCTCCTGTCTCTCATGAGCGGCAGGCTGCCTTTGTTTCAGTGTATCGCATAGAAGCAGTCCGCGAAGTGCCAGTGAGAAGTAGCTATCCCGTCGAGTAAGGAAGTAATCGATGATGTCTGTGGAGGATGCACTTCGGAGACTGCGTATATCGGTGGGCCTTTCCGGCTCTGCCGATGGTACCACGATAACACAGATGCCGATAACAAGTAAATACCAGAGCGTGTAAAAACAATGCCCTCTGACATTGTGCAAAATGTACAGGGTCAACTAAGATTCAATTCATTCGTGAGTTCTGCCAGCTGCGCCAGACCTTCCGAAATGGCCCTTGAGACCTGAGACGGATTGGAATAACCGACTTCAGGCGCGATCTCGGCATGTCGCTTGCCTTCCACAAAAGACAGGATCAGACACCGGCTGCGTTTGATCGATACCGGATCAGCATGAAGCAGGTAAGCCACATCAATGGCATCTTTCTGCATCTCGGCATACTGGCATTTCAGTTCGGCCAGTTTTGTTTCCGCGTCCATGGCTGCATCGCTGTTGGTGCCAACTTTGTCACTGGTGCCGGAATGGCCCGGCGCACCGGAGTTGCTGGAGGTAGTCGTGGTGGCGGCGCTGCGCAGGCTTTCGATGTGTTCCTGCTGCTGCCGGATCAGCGCCCGCATCCGGGGCAGGCGTTCAAACCACGACCGGATTTCCTGCACACCACTGATCTCTCCCGGCTTTAGGACATCACTCTCGGGTGTCCATGTTCTGATATCTGCCATTCCCAGCATGATCTCCTTCCAGTTTTTCAGCAGCCCATCCACGTCATACCGCCAGTGAATTCGCAGCAGGTGCTGCTCCACCTCAATGCCGTTGAGGGCGGCCCACTGCCACGGGATACTTTTGCGGGTCTGGGTCTGCATGTACTCCAGCACAGCGCTGGCGGGCACGGCAAAGGTGCGGTTCACCTTGCCGCGGTAGTTTATCACCACATGGGCCGTCTGGCCCTTGTAGGAAGCCGCAGCGGCCATGTCGGTGATATGTTTGAGCTTATGATATTTCTGTTTGTCCCGGTCAAAGCTGCCAAAGATCTTCGTCAGCGGGATGCTGGGTGTTTCGATGGTCTTGAGTTCAAAATAGTGGTGCATGGGGTAACGGTAGACATCGAAGTCACAGATGTTGTCCACAGAGAAGCTCAAGTTTTCGTTGCCGCCGTAGTAGGTAGCGGCGCTGTCCTTCAGCCGATAGCACCAGGCATCCGGCGGCATGGACTTCTTCCAGTCCGCTTCAAACTGTTTTCCGGTATTCAAACGGTTCTCCTTTCTGCGCAGCTGATAGAGGGCGGCACCCGCCGTCGGGTCCGGGTAGTGTTCAGGGTTCCGATACATCGGATGCGTCCTCCTTTGCTGCTTCTTTTTTTATCAGCGGCCTGCGCCGCGTGGCATTCTTCAGCCAGTCATTCCCGCTGGGTTCGGTTCGGTCTACACGTTTGTTCCGTCCGGCTCCGATCGGATTCGTCAGGCGGTACTCCTCGGCAGACCTGCACCCTTGCGATTCAGCTTCTGCCAGCGCCTTGCGGACATAGGCCCAGCTGTGCCCGCCCAGATCAGAACACTTCAGGATCACGGCAGATACCAGTTCTGAACCCAGCCGTTCCGCGTAGGCCATCAGCTCAGCTTTACTGGTGGCACTCAGCTTGCAGATACAGGATTCAAATTCATCCACTGCGGGATGGGTCGTCGTCCTCGTCCCGGCAGTCTCGCGCGCACGCGCAGACGACGATTGTTTTAATGGTTTCTTTGTTATATTTGTTAAGTTGTTGTCGGCAGCCTGTCGGTTGCCTGTCGCCTGACTGTCACTTTGCCTGTCAGCACCAACGAGCAAATTATAATTATTGATTGAAACAACGCTGTATTTTGGCCCGGTTCTGACTGTCACATAGCCTGTCGCCTGCAAGTGCTCCAAAGCAGTCCGAACATTCCGAATTGACAAATTCAGCTGTTTTGCCAGCTGAGATTGGCTTGTAACCAGTTCTCCGGGGTGGATGGTGATGCCCTGCCACTGCTTTTCCTGCCAGTTGGCCGTGAGCAGCAGATGAAAGAACAGGCGGGCGGTGTTGGGTTCGGTATACCATTCCCAGTCGATCAGACCGCGGGGAAATGCTACGAAGCCGCGTGTTGTGTCGATGCCCACAGCCCGACCTCCTTTCGTGTGAAATGCCCGTATAGCCGGATAGCACAGCTTGCGAGGTCAGAACGGCAGGTCGTCGGCATCATCGTTGATGGGGTCATACTCAGCAGAAGGGGCCGCTTCCGGAGCGCTGGTGCTGTGCGGCGCGTAGTCTGCAAGGCTTTCGCCGGGTACATCTGCGCACCCTGCAGATCTGCCGGGTTTGCTGCCGGTTCTGCAGGTTCCGGCGGAGGGCCGGGCTGTGCCATCAGGTCGATCATCTGCTGCAGCCAGCGGAATGTCACCAGCCCGCCGGCTGAACATCATCCGCGTCCACGTCGTAGTAGGTCTTGCCGTTATACTCCCGCTCTTTCAACTTCTGGGCAAAAACCGTGACCTGATCGCCTTTCTGCAGCATGCCGTCCCACTGGTCAATGCCGTGCCAGAGGTTCACGCCTACAAAAAAGCTCTGCCATTTTCCGGTCTCGTCCTGTGTGCGGCTGGCTTTCAGGTCAAACTTCAGCACCCGCTTCTGCCTGCATCCCGGAGTACCGGGTCTTTGGCGATCTCACCGTGCAGCATGATGCCGTTCTTGGTCTGGACGATCATGCATCATCACCGCCAAACGGATCATCGGCGTTTTCCTCTGCAGAGGGTGCATCCGGGGCAGGGATCAGGGTGCCTGCCGTCTTGCGGTGACGGTGGGAGCCTGCGTAAGGATCCAGCACCGGCAGTTCTTCAGGCGGCACCTCACGAGCGGTGCTTTCGGCATCCACACGCACCTCGCTCTCATCGCACAGAGCGCCGAAGGTGGACGGGAACGCCTCACGCAAAGCGTGCACCAGCGCTACCTTGCGGATCATGGTGGCCTTTTTGCCGTTCCAAAGAGATTTGCCGGTGTCGTATTCGCTGAGCTTGACTTCCTCGTAGCTGGCGCGGGTACGGTCCTTACGGTAGACCTTTGCCCAGCCGCCGAGAAGGGTCTCGCCGCCGTCTCCATCATAGACGATAGATCCCTCACGGTTCAGCAGCTGGCCATCTGCGGTCAGGACGATCACGCCGGCTTCAAAGCCGTCAAAGTTGGGGTTGCGCTCGGCCATCTGCAGATAACAGTTCTTGCCCAGCACGATGGTGCTGGCGGTGTCCTCGTTCTTGTTGTCGTAGTGGATCAGATAGGCTTCCTTGGTGAAGGGGTTCAGCTTGTACTGCTTGCAGGTCTCTAGAAAGATTTTGCATTCAGCATCGGTGGCTTTGTCGCAAATAAAACGCCGTACTTCGTCAAAACTGACGACGAGGTGCTGGCCATCGGCAGCAGTGATCTCCACCGGAACGGACGGGGATGCGGCCTGCATAGCAGTGCTGCCTGCACGGTTGGCGTTCTGGACGGAACGGTTTGCCAGAGCCTGTGCATTGGAAACGGACGAAGTAGGCGCGGGTGCGCCGGGACGAGTAAGTGCCATAAGTAAGCACCTCCAAAATTATTTGATAGAACCATAGCGGAAACCGCGCTCTGCGGCTCCCTGCTTGAACCATGCGATATCCTCGCGGGTGAACTCTACCCAGAAACGATACTGCTTGCGGGCAGGAGCTTCCGGCTGGGCAGGTACTGCAAAGCGCTGCAGCACTTCACAGTCCAGCCGTCCGGAAGCGGTGATAAAGGCGTTGCGTTGGGCGCTCTGTTCAGCTTCCGCCTTGAGCTGACGCTCTTCCTCGGTGGGAGGGATGATCACCGGTGCGGCTGCGCGGGCACGTTCTGCGGCCTGCCTTTCTGCTTCTGCCCGGCGCAGCTTTTCCCGGTTGTCCTGCAGGCGCAGGTGTTCGGCAAGCGCGGCGTTCAGATCCAGCACACGAAGATATTCCAGCTTGCAGCTTCAGCATCTTCGCCGCAGGTGTCCTGAATGATTTTCAACTCTTTCCGCCGGGTTTCAACATCCCGGCGCAGCTCCCGGCTGGCCTTTGCCAGATCATAGGTCTTGTTGAGCACTGCGGCACAAGCAGGCGGTCAAAGGGGATAAGCTCCCGCAGTTCTCCGATGCAGTCGGCATAGACAGCCCGCAGCGCATCCTGCTTATCCTGCCGCTCGGCTTCCTCCACAGCCTTGACCTGCTGGTCAATGGCACCGGAGACAGCCTTGCACTGACCCTGCATCTGCTTGGCACTCTGCAAGAACTCTTCCAACGGCTTCATGTAAAAAGCTTGGCGCTGCGGGCGGCATCGCTGAGCTGCTTGTCCAGCTTGTTCACGGCGGCGCGGTCAGCTTGGCATCCTTGATGGTGTCCGGGGTGTAGATGCGGCCGGTGTAGGCGGCCAGCATCTCGGTCAGATTCTGCTGCACCTCGGTCTCGTTCCACCGGATCGCGGGCAGTTCCGGGTGCTCCACCCGGACGGTCAATTCATTCGTCATTTTCGGGATCCTCCTGTTCTGCTTCCTGTTCGCGTGGCAAAAAGTAATAGTTGTCGGGCGGCTCAAGCGGCGGGCCGTAGCCGTCCAGCGCAAGATCATACATCGGATTCATCAGCTGCACCTCCGTCATAATCTGCGGGCTGACGGCAGAGCAGGGAAGCTTCTTCCATGATGCTGTTTAGTGCGCCGCACAGGGTCTGGAAGGTGCTCTCCAGATCTTCACCGGTCAGGCGGGAATAGCTGCCTTTGCAGGTGTCCCATGCCGAACGGAACAGGCTGGCGCAATAGTTGGCGGTCTCAAAATCAGCCTGTGTATTGTCATTGGCGCGGGCTTGGAGTGTGGCCAGCTGTTTGCGCAGGGCAGTGTTATCCTTGGCAAGTTCAGAATTCCGGGCATCTGCAAGGCCCCAGGCCTTTTCTGCTGCCAGACGGTCCAGTTCTTCCTCGTCCCACTGGTGAGCCAGAGCTTTAGCCCGCCGGTCTACCTCTTCCTCGTCCACCACGGCAGCGATGGGCTGCTTTTTCAGGGCTGCATTTTCTTCCTGCAGCTTATCCGCCCGGAGCTTTGCCGCTTCGGCCACCTGCCGGGAGCCGGAAAGCTGGCCCTCGGCGTTCTTGGCCCGGGCTTCGGCCTTGCTCTGCATCTTCCATGCTTCTTCTTCCCGGGCTTCGGCAGAGTCGGCGCGCTCTTTCAGCTGGGCGTTCTGCTCTTTCAGGCCGCTGATGTCGGCAAGAGCGGATTCGTAGCGGCTTTCTGCTTCTTCCCGCTTTTCCGCGTCCTTATGGGTCTGAGCTTCGGCGCTTTTCACCAGCTCCTTGAAATAGGCATTTTCCTTGCGGGCGTTCTGAGCGGACTTCTCGGCGGCATCGGCACGGTCTTTCTCCGCTTTGAGCTGGGCCATAAGCTCCTGATACTCTTTGTAAGTAGTGATGTCACCGGTAAAAACGGCTTGCTTGACCACCTCCGGGGTGCTGGGCTTGGCAGCGGCATACAGCAGTTTCAGGGGCTGTACGTCCAGAATGGACCTGCCTTCCAGCTGGATGTTGCCGAACTGTTCGGCAACCCTCACCATGTTTTCACCGGTGTCCCGGCTGATGCCGACGGCGGCACACCACTTGCCCCAACTGCCCTGATAGTGGTTTGCGGTCAGGTCGTGGGCGTGCTTTGCGGCCATAATGCGGGCCATGTTACCGGTGATGAAGGTCTGCGCGTCCTGCAACAGCAGGGCGTTTGTCTGGTCGTCTGCGCCAAAATCAAATGTTACAGCTTCGGTAGCAGTCATAGACTGGACAGCAGGGGCCACAGAAGAACTGTCCGCATTCGCGGCAGGGGCCGATGAGTTCTTCGTAGGGGATGCTACGGGGGTCGATGCCTGACATTCGGATTCCTCTTCCACCGGTTCAATGGGCGCGTTCCTGCAGGGCTTTGCGTTTTCCAACGCATCCAGCATTGCGCTATCAATTTCGTACTCGTCCAGCGGGGCGAACTCCGCGCCGTTGGTCAGGAATGCCTGTGGAGTCAGATTCTTGTCTGCCGCTCTGGCCCGCTCGAATTTCTGCGTCATGAGGTGGCTTTCTTTCCAAATGCTGCCGTCCCAGCGCCAGAACCGGCCACGGTAATAGGCATAAACCGTCTCGTTGGAAAGCTTGGAGCTGATGGTGTAGTCCGTCATACCCGCACCTCCGTGTCCTTGAGGCGATCCAGCATCTCGGCCTGCACATCCTTGCTCATGGGCTGGATGTTGTTGCCTTCCAGCCGTAGCAGAGGATGGGTCCGTAAAGCTGACGGCCCCGGTACGTCCGGTTCAGCAGGCTGGCGGGCTGGATGGGGCCATCGTACCGGCCCACGAACAGCACCGCCGGGGTGCGGGGCAGTACGATCATCTCACTGCGGGTGCCCAGCCGGTTCTCAATGGCCCACAGGCTGTCCGGCAGGGTGGTGACAACGGGCTCTTTGCCCGGTTCGATCAAAATTCCTTTCATTGTAAAACCTCCGATTTTGTGATATCATCGGGGTGATGGGGAGTAGTGAATCCATCATCCCTTGCAGCTCGTCGGTGTTGGCGCACCGGCGGGCTTTTTTCGTATAGTGCGTACCGGCGGCAGGCTGTCCACCTCGCTGCGGTCGATACGTTCCCGCGCAAATGTGTACTTGTAAGTTCGATGGCTGCCGCTGAGCCCATGGCTGACGGCAGACGCAAAGCTGTTCGCGCTCTTGTAGCCCAGCCGCCGGGCACACATCTCGGACGAGCCGGATGCCAGCAGATCGCCGGTTTTGGCATCCCAGACGGTGTACCACATGACGCTGGCAGCGTTTTCATTACGCGCCCTGTAATCCCTGCAATATTGGTTGTGGTGCTCTCTGCGGCAGGAAGCGCAAAAGCGCAGGTTGCCAGCAACATTTTCCATCACCTTGCCGCAGTCCAAACAGACGCGGGTAAAGTGCTTTCCTTTATTCATGGGTGGTGTCAGCCCGCCTTCCTGCCGCTCTTCACGGTGTTGCGGGGCTGCTGATGCACCTTGCGGCGGCGTTTCTCACGTGCTTCGGCGGCAAAGCCCAGCCGCATGAAGAAGATCGCCAGCAGGATCAACACCATGGCCGTGACGAACGCACCGTCCGAGACGGTGCCAAGGGTCTGAAAGCTGCCCTCCAGCCCCAGGCCGTACAGCAGGCCCACCACAAAGCAGGCCATTGCCAGCCAGTACCAGACAAAGGATTTAATCTTCATGCGGATTCATCCTCCCTGCTCATTTCCGGGAAGAAGAACTTCCCGATCTCGTCCTGCTGAATGTCCAGCAGTTCACACATTGCCGCGATCTCTGCGCTCGTCCACGGCTGGTTCCCGTGCATCCTGCCGCTCATGGTGTCACGGCCAATGCCGATGTACTCAGCCACTTCCTGATCCCGGAATCCGCAGCTGTGGAACCGGCCCCGCAGCTTCCAGTATGGGATCTGCTTGAAAGTGCCGCGAATAGTTGATGTGTTCAACATTTTATTCCTCCTTCTTTTTGGCGGGCAGCCATCCAGCAGGCTGTCCATCAGGGCAGCGTAGAACGGGTAGCCTTTGGCGACGATGGTCAGGCTGTCAATGGCGCTGGTGAGGTAGCTCTGGGAGCCGCGCACCACGTTCTCCATGGTGCGCACCGTGTCGCAATGCTGGCCGTAAATGGCCTTGAACTCACCGCACAGGGCCTTGACCTGCATATACTTGGCCTTGCTGTCCTCGCGGTTCTTGCGGCACTCGTCCAGAAAAGCGGTGTTCTCGTCCAGCTTCTTCCGGGCTTCGATCACCCGGTCGATGGCGCTCTGGATGTTGGCGTCCTGCACGGCCTGCTGCTCTTTGTGCTGCGCGGCCAGCTGCTTCTCCATCTGGTTGAAGGCCTCGATGTACTTGAGCTTCCACTGCACGGCTTCCTTGCCCGTGAAGCCCATGGCCAGCAGGGAAAAGCCGTCACGGTTCATCAGGTACATGGGGTACTTCTGGTGGTTCTGCGGGTGGGTGTACTCAGACTTGAAGAACATGGGGGTCTGTCCATTTTTGGACACCCCTTCTTCGAGAGCTTTGATGTCTCTCAAAACATGGTTGTGTTCCTTGCCAAAGCGCTTGGCAACGTCCCGGCTGGATGCCACCGGTTCGCCGTTCTGGGTGGATAAGATGATGTCGTTCATGGTGAATATGTACCTCCTTGTGGGTGGCTCCCTTCTGCGGTATACTTGAGCGGAAGGGAGATGTTGAAATGCCTGAAACAAAATTTAGATGTCCATATTGCGGAGTTGAATTTATCGAGAAAAGTGATAATACGAAAATCCGAACGATTGATTACGGCCGAGATGCGGACGAATTAGCGATAACTGGCTACACATGGCTTGATCATGAAATCCAAGCTCGTTACCACTGCTGCCCAGCGTGTGAGAGATATTCCGTTCGGATTACAGGATTCGACAACGCTTTCTCATTGACGTATCCTCCGTATACGGGAATGGTTCTGCCAGATTACATCCCGGAAGCCATCAGAACAGATTACCTTGAAGCTTGTTCTATTCTGGATAAAAGTCCAAGGGCGGCTGCTACGCTGGCCCGCCGCTGCTTGCAAGGAATGATTCGGGACTTCTGGGGAGTCCATGACAGAAGCTTGGCGAAAGAAATGGAAAGGATTCAAGATAAAATTCCCGCGGATTTGCATGAAGCGCTTAAAAACCTTCGTGAGCTGGGTAACATCGGTGCCCACATGGAAACAGATGTGAATCTGATTGTTGACATCGATCCAGGCGAAGCCCAAAAGCTTATCAAGCTTCTGGAAGTGCTTTTCAAAGACTGGTACATCGCACGGCATGACCGCGAAGAACTGTATAATGACATCCTTGCTATAAATCAGGATAAGCAGGAGCAGCGTCATCGGTCCTGAACATCATTCACACTAAGAGAATCCGGCACTTCGGAGCATCCGAAGTATCCGATTTGTAAAGATATGTAGATATTCCCGACACCGTTTTGGTCATGATGAAGGCTTAGAATCCTTACATCATCATGACGGATCAGTTCCTTCAAAAGTTCTCCAGTCGGCACATCCTTCAGCGCCCAGCGTTCCTCTTCCACAGGTTCGCTGGGCTTTTTGTTGTTGTCCATGTGTTTCACCTCCTTGTGTGCACCTCGCTCCTGCGGTAGAATAAAGGGGCAGAAGGGAGGTGAAAAAATGAGTGATATTCAAAAACTTGCCTACTATCAGCGGGAAGTTGCGAAGATGGCTGCCTTTACTTCTACGGCAACACGGCTGGCAGGATGTGTGGATCCAGCGCTTTTGAAAGCTGGAGTTATAGGCTCTCAGCTCCAGGCAACTGGAATGATAAACCCGTCATTGGCCCGGTTCATTGCGGAGCAAAACTCAATCATGCAAAAATTTTATCCGGGCATGGCAGCACAGCTGTATGCCAACACCTATAAGTTTGCGGCAGTAACAAAGGCAGCTTCATCGTTTACCAAAACCATGGAACTGGCAAACCGTCTGGCTCAGGATTGGGAAGAAGCTCCGCTCTTGAGAGGTGAATGCGCTGAAATCTCAGTCGAAGATGCCAGAGCGGTGGTTGAAGAAGTAAAGCCGTATATGCCAGAAATGGCAGTGACAACTATTGATGAAAAACTCGCAAAAACTAAAACCGCCGATGTAAAGATTCCTTGGGACAAAATAAAGGAAACCATTCTGTTCATTGTAGCCATCTGGTCGTTGCTTCTTCAGCTCAAACCGGAATCCTCAAACAGAGATTCAAGCTGAAATGCTTGAACTGCAAAAGCAGGAAACAGAGCGATCAGAGGAATTTCGACAACGAACCGAGGAGCACTTCAAAATTGTTGAGGATGCGCAGGAACGAATCGTTCAAGCTGTTGAGATGTTTGTAGACCAGCTCATCGAAGCTGATAATGAGAGCGATGGTGTCGCTAAGGCGATTGATTCGCAGGACGTTTTGGAAAACTGCGATGCTTTGCAGCAACAGGCTGACCACTAGCAATGATGTTGTTCTTTTCAAGCGCTTGATTTCTTTCTCCATCTTTACCCAGCGTTCCTCTTCCACAGGTTCGCTGGGCTTTTTGTTGTTGTCCATGTGTTTCACCTCCTTGTGTGCACCTCGCTCCTGCGGTAAAATGGAGAAAACAGGAAGGATGTGATAAAAAATGAGCGAAAATAAAGAAATTGAAAAGCTTACAGGTTATCATCGTGAAGCTGCGAAGATGGCTGTTTTTACCTCTACGGTAAAGCAGCCGGACTGCAGTCAGCTTACAGAAGAACAGTTGAAAGCTTTACTTGATGCCTGCGACCACTCAAAAAGCTCTTACGCCGAGGAAGCGGCTTCCGAAGACCTGCGTGAACTGCGAGAAAAATTTGAGCAGAGCCAGAAAGAACATTGCGAAGTTCTGCACAAGTTGCAAGAACAGCATGATGCAGAGATGAGAGATCAGGCCAAAGAAAATAGATTCAACCGAGTATGCAATGTGATCGCAATTTTGATTGCGGCTGCATCGATGTTCATTTCTTTAGTAAAATGACAACCAATGCCAGAATCTGGATGCAAAGAGCAAAGATTTGCATTTCGTGGTTCTTCATCTTCTTCACCTCCTTTGGATGCTGGCAAGTATGTATTTTTCACTATGGATGTGCTATCATAAAGACACCCCAAAACGGAAGGAGGTGAAAAAACATGAGCTTGTCATTGACTAAAATGGCTGTTCTTACTGGATATGCAAATACCATTTCCCTCAAAGAATTTGCAAAGAACCGTTTATTTCTGGTGACACCTGCTGGCATGATCAGCGGTATCCCCGTATTTGATGAGGAAATAGCAATCCGAACATTGCCGTTGCGCAGACAGTTAACTCCTCAGCTCTCAAGGCCGTTTCCAAAGCTGCTTCTGCTGAAGAAGAAAGTCCGCAGACGGGTGAAAGCTGTGAGTTTATTCTGCTAAAGGATGCTCGTCTGGAAACCACAAGTCCCGTTGTGAATTTCCCTGTTCTGACTGTCTTTTGTGACCAGATCATTGCTGTGACCCTTGGCACTGATCTCACCAATGGCTAACACCTCGCGATTTTGCCGCCCTTGTACCGCTAATACAAGGGCGGCAATTTCTTTGGGTTCACCAATGATTTTGATTTTCATGTTTTTCACCTCCTTTTGGATGAATTAAATAATCTACTTTAAGTAGATGCACTGGCGAAAAAAATTTGGTCGATGGGAATGCCGACGACCTCACTGATTCTTTTCGCGGTGGCGACGGTAGCGTCTTCGGGCGATTGCTCGATTTTGCGGTATGTATCGCGCGAAATTCCGAGCTTTTCTGCCATTTCACGCTGTGTGAAACCGGCGTACTGGCGGGCTTGTTTAACGGTGAATCCCAAGTTCACACCTCCTTTCGTCTGGGTTCGAGAATACTATACTCCACTTTTAGTAGAATGTCAAGAACTTAAAGTAGAAAATTTTAAAATAAATGTTGACATAGCTCTACTTTTGGTGTAATCTCTACATATAAGGAGTGATTCAATTGAGCATCGCTGAAAATATTAAAAAAATCCGATTGGAACACGAGCTATCACAGGCTGACCTTGGCAAGATTGCAGGTGTCAGCGACAAAGCGGTGTCCACTTGGGAACTCGGGATAAAAATACCTCGCATGGGCGCAGTGGAGAAAATGGCAAATTACTTTGGTATCCCCAAAAGTGCAATTTTGGATGATGCCCAGCCCGCCTCCTGCATCCCGTCCCATCCCCCCGGGCTTTGAGCCGATGCCGAAGATGAAGAAGATCCCGCTGATCGGCAGCATTGCCTGCGGGGAACCCATCACGGCAGAGCAGAACATTGAAAAATGGTGGACGTGCCGGAGAACATCCGGTGCGATTTTCCCTGACCTGCCACGGTGACAGCATGGTGGATGCCGGCA
>ENA-OQJX01000177-OQJX01000177.1-human-gut-metagenome-genome-assembly--contig:-NODE-177-length-42919-cov-2.383179_pt1 | contig 42919 bp, 53 predicted proteins | sample MGYA00242615_ERZ504782 | MGnify/ENA primary metagenome ERZ504782 (study PRJEB26092, sample SAMD00036354) | human gut metagenome | host: Homo sapiens | study: EMG produced TPA metagenomics assembly of... | reverse complement strand
CGGATTAACACAGAATGAGCTTAATCTACTGATAATCAAAGATGCTTATCTGTGCAATCTGTGTAATCTGTGGTGAATACCAGTTTCGACACACCCTCCTTTGCATATCGACCCATCAGTTCTGCAGACTGCGCCGATTCAAAATATCATTCATATGCTCCAATGCCCATCCTACCAAAGATTCAATATGCGGCATCAGGCTACATCCGATTTCTGTAAGGTTATACTCCACACGGGGAGGAACTTCCGCATAGACTTTCCTAACAATCAGCCGTCCGTCTCCAATGAGCGCAATGTAACCGTCAGCATCCGCTGGGAAATATCCCCTATGGTTTTCTGTATATCGCAAAAACGCATCGTTCCATTCGCTTTCAGTGTGACCAGCACAAGCATTGTCCATTTGTCTCCCAACCTGCTCAGTACATCCCGTACCGGACAAGCATCCATACGATGAAAATTTTCCATTCCTTTATTTTACCAATCAGTTCAACCTCAGCAATGGCGACTCTATGCTTAGTGTCCGGCATTGCACCACAAAAGTAATAAACTTACTCAAAATAACTATCGTTTCATACGATAATTAAAACATTCTTTATACTCGTAAATGCATCTGCCTCATCCGGATTATTTGTATTTTTGCAACATCGTTTCCTATTCATATGTAACTGCAAGACTCTTATGAACGTAAAAATAGAAGAAAGCTGGAGAAAACGCCTACAAGAGGAGTTTGACAAACCTTATTTTGAGAAGCTGGTAGCATTTGTAAAAAGTGAGTATGGACATGCCAACGTGCTACCTCCCGGCCATCAAATTTTCCACGTCTTCAACTCTTGCCCGTTCGAGAAAGTGAAAGTCGTCATACTCGGACAAGACCCTTATCCTAATCCCGGTCAGTATTATGGAGTCTGCTTTTCCGTACCGAAAGGAATAGCCATTCCCGGTTCTCTGGCAAACATATTCAAGGAAATACATCAGGACTTGGGAAAGCCCATTCCGACTTCCGGAAATCTGGACCGTTGGGTAGCGCAAGGCGTGTTTCCTATGAATTCCGTCCTCACAGTACGTGCCCACGAAACCGGCTCGCACCGGAACATGGGATGGGAAACCTTCACAGACGCTGTTATCAAGAAACTGAGTGATGAACGGGAGAATCTTGTATTCATGCTTTGGGGAGCGTACGCCAAAGAAAAAGCCGCTTTAATCAATAGCAGCAGACACTTGATTCTGACTACCGTCCATCCGTCCCCACGTTCTGCCGAATACGGATTCTTCGGTTGCAGGCACTTCAGTAAAGCCAACGATTTCTTACGGAGCAGAGGGATACAAGAAATTGACTGGTAACACGCTACAATACTCCGCTGACTCCGCTTCCAAACAAAGCAAAGTCCCCCAGGCACGGGTCGTCCGGAAAGGCCTCTGCCAGAGCTTCAGTAATCCGGCGGGCATTCTTCAAAGAAAATGTTTCTGTCTCGGTGAGTCCCAAAGCATAGGCCACACGGCAGACATGCGTGTCCAAAGGCACAATCAGGTCCCTGCAATCAAATCTCTCCCAAATACCAAAATCCACTTCCGGACCTTTCCTTATCATCCAGCGCAAAAACATGTTCAGTTTCTTTTGGGGCTCTTCGCCGAGACTTCCAAAAATGCACATAACCTTTCCATCGGATTACCGGCATACGTACATAAGGCATCCTCCAGACTGTCAAAAGCAGAATAAGCTGCATGCAAACGTCTGAAATAGGAATGAAAGTCAGCATAAGAAAGCATCCGGTAAAAACTGCTTCTGTCCGCAGCAGGAAAGTCATTCTTCCATCGGCAGGACAACACGTATTGATGAGGTGATGCCCCATCAACCTATGCAACTCTTCAGCCTTTTTCAATATCTGCTTACGGTTGCCGAAACTCATGATAGCAGTCAGCAGCCCACTGATTTCAATATCCTGCCTCCGTTCATAGCGATGTGGAAACTGTACGGGGTCGTTCTGAATGAAGCCGGCGCAATGATAGGCCGCCGCCCACTCCCAAAGTTGTCTTTTAATCTCCTCGGTCATCTGCAAGCATTTGTTCTTTTCATCTAAAATGCAAAGATATTGCAAATTGAGTGCAGAACTTTCATGCTTGCACGAAAAAGTTGTGCCGGGATATAGCTTATCTTATTTAAAGATATTGCATTTATAGCAACATCGGACAAGTAACCTATTTCTTTTCCTCCTATTTTTGCAACATGAAAAAGCCCAATAGAGCCATGCAGCAGAAAAAGACAACCCAGGAGGAATACCAAAAGTGCGTGAACGCAGTAGTGGATTATATAAATCTGCACCTCGGAGAAGAAATTGACCTGAAATCTTTGGCCAGGATTTCCCATTTCTCTCCCTTCTATTTCCACCGCATCATGAAAGCTTTTCTGGGTGAACCCGTCGGTACGTTCATTGTCCGGACGCGTACCGAAGCCGCTGCCCGGTTGCTTCGTTACTCGGACATGCCGATAGCGGACATAGCCTACCGTATAGGCTACTCTTCGCCCTCGTCACTGTCAAAAGTATTCAAGCAGTTCTATGGCATTTCACCATTAGAGTATCGTAACAATAAAAACTTTGTAATTATGAAACCAGCCATTATTCGTCCGGAACTGGAACTGAAACACGAAATCAAAGAAGTTCCTGCCCGAAATGTAATTTACCTCCGCCTCTTTGGCGACTATAAACTGAACGACTATTGCAGCGCTGGATGCGCCTTTGCCAGTTCATCCAGGAAGAAAAACTGCCTATGGGAGAAGTGATGCCCTACTGTATCTATCACGATGACCCCAAAGTGACACCCGCTGAAAAGCTGCGTACCGATGTATGTATGGTCCTACCCTCATTTGCAACGGCCAAAGGAGACATAGGATTTAAACAGCTCGCGGCAGGCCGCTATGCCATATTCCTATACAAAGGTCCATACGAACATCTGCAGGCCGTATACGATACCATCTACGGGAAGTATATCCCCGAAATGGAATGTAGCTTACGGGATGAGTCCAGTGCGGAACGTTACTAAACAACCCCGCAGATACGGCGCCGGAGGAACTGTTGACAGAGATTTATATTCCGGTAGAGTAGGCAAACTGTTCTGCCGGAGCTATCAGACTTTCTCCCCGGAAGAGTTTAGGAGCCGGACAGCGAACAAGTATTCGTTCCTCCATGGAGTAAAAATCGTTCCACCATGGTGGAACGATTTTTACTCCGCGGTGGAATGATTTTTACCTCATGATGGAACGAATAAATATTAGGCAAGCCGGTCGATACTATATTAGATACCCATATCTATACTGTATTGTAAAAAAGGGACACTCCCTTGTCTGTATGCTTGTTTTTATTCATTAATTTTGCACGACGCAATGCGAATCAAGCAATTGACGCAAACAGATAATTTTAAAATCTCCATTAAAATCAAGATAAAAAATGCAAAATGTCTCCATAAAAGGGTTTATATATGCGGCTCTCTCCTCTGCCACCTTCGGGCTGGCTCCTTTCTTCACCATTTCATTACTCCTTGCGGGCTTCTCCTCTTTCGAAGTATTGGCCTACCGATGGGGAATAGCTTCACTTACCTTGGTCGTTTTCGGCATTATGCTGGGCGAGACATTCCGCATCAGCAGGAAAGACTGGGGAACGGTGTTCATCCTCAGCCTGCTCCGGGCAGCTACCTCCTTCAGTCTGGTCATCGCCTATCAGAACATAGCCAGCGGAGTGGCATCCACCATTCATTTCATGTATCCGCTGGCCGTGGCACTGGCATGATGGGCTTTTTCGGAGAAAAGAGGTCATTCGCCATTCTGTTTGCCGTGTTGGTGTCACTAAGCGGAGCTGGACTTTTGTCATCCGGCAAAATAGACTTTGAAGGAGGAAACACGACCATCGGGCTGATTGCCGCCGGTCTGTCCGTATTCTTTTATGGAGGATATATCGTAGGAGTAAGGAAGAGCCGTGCCGTGCAGATTCCCTCCACTGCATTGACATGCTACGTAATGGGGTTGGGAGCCTTGTTCTTTATTATAGGAGGATGTCTGACCGGAGGCATCCGGCTGGCCAATGACACCCATACATGGCTGAATATTCTCGGACTGGCACTGCCGGCAACAGCTATATCCAACATCACCCTGGTAAAAGCCATTAAATACATAGGGCCTACACTGACTTCCATTTTCGGGGCCTTGGAACCTCTGACAGCCGTAGTTATCGGTTGCCTGATATTCAATGAAAGCTTCACACCGGCCAGCGTCGTCGGCATGGCGCTGATAATAACGGCCGTTACAGTCGTGGTGGTACACGAAAAGAAAAAGGAGAGTGAGAGTTGATTGTCCTTATTTCGCCTTTTTATAATCCGTGATGAAACCCTCCATCATCCACTTGGCCAAGGCCTGGCGGTTCGAACTGATTACAAAACGGCGCTGGTCAAAAGTGTTCTGGATATTTCCCAATTCCACGAATACGGAAGCGGGAGAAGTATTGGCTAACACATAAAGATTGCGTGCGCTGACAGTTCCGGTAAACCCACGGTTGGGCTGGTGCTTGTCATATTTCGATTCGAAAGTTTTCTTCATGGTCTTAGCCAGACGCTTGCTGTCGGGCTTGCTTTTAGAGTGGTAAAAGAACACATCGGTCTGATGGCTCTTACTGCGACTGTCCACATGAAGAAAAATGGCACGGCAATATTTATAGTTCTTGCGGTCCTTCTTGTAAAACTCATTGATTTTGGCGCAACGTTGCCGGAGACGTGCCACTTGGTTCAAGGGTATGGGAGCTCCCATGCACGTCTCACGTTTGCTGTTGGAAAGGTACTTGTCATCACGGATTCCGTCTTTAGCATCCTGGATAATGATACGGACTTCCGCCCCCTCTTGCATCAAGTTACGGGCAAGGCGCAAAGCCACATCATACGCATACTCATCTTCATGCAGTTCTATTTTGCCGATTCTGCCGATAGCTCCGGGGTCGGGGCCTCCAGTCCGCTCACTACATAAAAACAAGCGCCCTGCAAACGGTTGGATGTCACTTTTACACTGGCAAGCGCTTTCCCGAACAAAGGTTCATTGATTGTCTTCTTCCCATTGCCAACCGGCTTTGATAATGGGGCAGTACATACTTCACTCCCAGCCACAATTCCTCCTTCCCTTTAAGAAGTTTCTTGTTCAGCTCCAAAAACTCCTTATAATAGGCTCTCCCCGGGCGCTTGTTACGTTCCAGGAAAGCAGAGATTCCTTCTCCACGTCTCGGACTATCGCGCTCCTCCTGAGCCGAAGCATTAAAAGCAGACAAAGTGCAAAAAAGGATGGTCAGTAAACAAAGTATGCGTTTCATATTCCAATTATTCATCATTTATTCGGTTCGCTACAAATTTCCAGTCCGCTAATTTATAGTCATTTTACCATACTTAAGCACAAAATTATAATTTTTTCCCTACTTTTGCGACAACTTACGCGATAATAGATAAGAAACTTTTAAAACAGATAACATTATGGCAAAGCAATTCAAGCCGGAGACGCTGTGCGTACAAGCCGGATGGACTCCTAAAAAGGGCGAGCCCCGTGTACTCCCCATCTATCAAAGTACAACTTTCAAATATGATACCAGCGAACAGATGGCACGCTTGTTCGACCTTGAAGACAGCGGCTATTTCTATACCCGCCTGCAGAACCCTACGAACGATGCAGTAGCCGCCAAGATTGCCGCCCTCGAAGGTGGTGTGGCCGCTATGCTGACATCCAGCGGACAAGCAGCCAACTTCTATGCCATTTTCAATATCTGCCAGGCAGGAGACCATTTTGTTTGCTCCTCTACCATCTATGGCGGAACATTCAACCTCTTCGGAGTAACTTTGAAGAAATTGGGCATCGACGTCACTTTCGTCAACCCGGATGCCAGCGAGGAAGAAATTTCCGCTGCTTTCCGCCCCAATACCAAGGCCCTATTCGGCGAAACCATCTCCAACCCTACGCTCGAAGTGCTCGATATAGAGAAGTTTGCACGCATTGCCCACAGCCACGGCGTGCCCTTGATTGTGGACAACACCTTCCCTACCCCTATCAACTGCCGCCCGTTTGAGTGGGGTGCCGACATCGTAGTACACTCTACCACCAAATACATGGACGGACATGCCACCAGCGTAGGTGGAGCCATTGTAGACAGCGGTAACTTCGATTGGGATGCACACGCCGACAAATTCCCCGGACTGTGCACCCCGGACGAGTCTTACCACGGACTGACTTATACGAAAGCCTTCGGCAAAATGGCTTACATCACCAAGCTACAGCCAACTGATGCGCGACCTGGGCAGCATCCAGTCTCCACAAAACGCATTCCTGCTGAACCTGGGTCTGGAAACACTGCACCTGCGTATGCCCCAACATTGCAAGAATGCACAAGCGGTAGCCGAGTATCTTGCCCAGAACGATAAAGTGGCTTGGGTGAATTATTGTGGTCTGCCGGGCGACAAATACTACGAGCAGGCACAGAAGTACATGCCGAACGGCTCTTGCGGCGTTGTCACCTTCGGCTTGAAGGGCGGACGGGAAGAGTCTATCAAGTTTATGGATTCACTGAAACTGGCGGCCATTGTGACTCATGTGGCCGATGCACGTACTTGCGTGCTACACCCAGCCAGCCATACACACCGCCAGTTGACAGACGAGCAACTGATGGAGCAGGTGTACGCCCCGACCTGATTCGCTTCTCGGTAGGTATAGAGAATGCAGAGGATATTATTGCGGATATAGAACAAGCGCTGAACGCCTAAAGGAATAAACAAAAGGGAGTGCATTTTCGGACAATGCACTCCCTTTTCATTTCAATACTCTCTATTACTCAACATTCAATATAATCGTCAAACTTTCCTTGCCTTGGTAGAAGGTCTTTGCTTTCACGACCAGGGAACCACACTTCACCGGTTCTTTCCATAAGGTTGACTGGGCAGTAGGTTCCGACCCATCAGTCGTATAACGTATCTCAGCCCCATCAATGGCCACATTAGCATACAGATTTCCATCTTTTACCAATAATCCCGGCTGAGGCAAGCGGAAGTTAATCCCATGCTTTGCCCAATAAGGCATTTCACTCTTGCTGATTTTCTCATAATAAAGTGCCAAAGCCTGATTGAAAGCCTGCTGCTCCCGCACGCCGGACAGGTTTTCCCATACCGGATGAGCATTCCAGCCACGTTCTGCCAGCCCTAAGATTTTCGGGAAGAGAAGATATTCCACGCCATCAAAACTACGGATAGTTTCGGCGAATAATTGCCCTTGTACACCCATAATATGTTTCTTGCCTATCTCTGTCAAAGCAGTCTTCCCCTTTTCCGCATTATTCAAATCAATGGGATTGCCTGCCATATCCACACGCAGCGAACGATAAATGCTGAAAGGAAGCATAGAGAAAGAGACAGACTCATCCACATAACCTCCCCAATCGAGTCCACGCTCGTCCGGATGACCATTGTAAGCCATATCCATATAGAAATTGCCCACGTTGCAAAGGATGACCGGGTAACCGTTATTGGCTGTCTGATAAACCACTTCATCAGAGCCCGGTACAGTATTCCAGCAATACACACCGGCAGCCTGGCCCCTCAACTGTTGATGAGCCTCTTCGGTATGCCCCAAAGCAACTTCCTGCCAACCACTGAATTTCAGTCCGTTCTTCTGCATCACATCTGCCATTTGCGTAATGAAATACTCCGACAAATCATGAGCTTTCGTCATGCCTTTTTCCTTCATCAGCTCTTGGCATTTCGGAGAGCCCATCCACACGCCGTGAGGCACTTCGTCACCCCCCAAATGCACTGTGGACAATGAAAGACCGGCTTCCTGATACATCGCATTAAGTTCCTGAATCACCTTCTCCATAAAACGGTAGGTAGAAGGCAAGGCGACATTCATCACATTGTCCGTATAATATTGTACAGAAACATAACGTGAAGTGTCTTCCGGTTCACTCAACATATATTCTGTAGCTTTCCCCGGATCAGTTTCAAAATATTTGTTATAGCGTGCCTTCATGGAGACAATGGCAGCGCGGGCATGCCCCGGAGATTCTATTTCCGGAACAATGCGGACATGTCTTTCGGCAGCATACTTCAACAAATCAATAAATTCCTCGCGGCTATAATATCCATTGCCTACAGTCTTTGCATCAGGGTCATAGCCACCGTCATAACATGGGTAGAGGCACTGGCTTTCGTCAGTGGTATGCCCGCGACGGCTACCCACAGCAGTCAGTTCCTCCAAACCAGGAATCTCCAAACGCCAGGCTTCATCATCACAAAAATGGAAATGCAGGACATTCAATTTATAAGATGCAAAAATATCCACCAGTTTCTTCAAGTTCTCCGGAGCGGTGAAATTACGGGCAATATCTATCATTTGTCCACGATATGCCAAGTCCGGATAATCCCGAATGGAGACTGCCTCCAGCAAATAAGGTGTCTGCTTGCCCTTCAACATTGACAAAAGTGTCTGTGTACCATTAAAAATGCCATGAGGAGTGGCAGCACTGATTTTTATCAGGTTGTCACCTATATTGATAGTATAATATTCATCATTTACGGCCTCCTTCCTATCAAGCAGTTCTTCCAGCACAATCTTCACGGAAGCATTTCCGACAACTTCCAAACCATACAAACCAGTCAGTTTCTCTTTCAGCAACTTGGCTTCACCGGCAAAGTTCTCCGGAAATGCCAAAGCTACCTTACCTTCCAATACGACATTATCGCCTTCAATGGCTACCACTTTCTTTACAGACGGAAGAATGTCTGACTGCACCAAAGCAGGAGCACCAGCCAAGCGAAGATTGGATTCATAAATCTTAGTCGCATCCGGATAGCCGCTCATTGACTCGGGAGAAGGAAGCGGCAGCGCCTTCAAAGCCACGGGCAACGGACTGCCCTCTTTACCATCCACAGTCTCCACCCAATAAGTTCCTTCCGGTACATGGGAGTTCCGGTCCAGCTTGTAAGTGCAAAGGAAAGTAATCCGCATGGAATCACCGGGAGCCAGCGAAGCAAATTCGTCTGTCGGATACATTTTGAAAAAATTACCGTTCACTACCTCTACCTTCACTTCAGAGGCTCCTTCCTGCTTCACCCCTCGGGGAAGCTGTGAATAGTAAATCGTCCAGTTCTTTTTTAGAGGTTTTTGAGAGATATTCTTGAGAATAAAGGTATTCTCATAATATCCGGGTTCGATGTCACTTGCACCCATTTCCCAGGTCAGAGCAACCGGTGCCTTAGGTTCATTACTCGTTTTACATCCAGCAAATAGTGCCATTACACAAAATAATAATCCTGCCAGAGGAAGTTTCAAAATTCTCATGCAACTCATGTGTTAAGTTAATAAATGGGGGTAATCTCTAAAATCTGATGCCAAAAATAAGCATTTTAAGCTAATTAACTGATAAAAGTAATAGATTTTATTGACAGCGAGCTACAATTTAGAACTTTTATACCTACATTTGCAGCCAAATTATAACCAATTTAACTATTCTACCATGGCTAAAATAACCAAAGAAGCAGCCTTGCTCTACCATTCGCAAGGCAAACCGGGTAAGATTGAAGTAGTACCCACCAAGCCTTACAGTACACAAACCGATCTTTCTCTCGCCTACTCTCCGGGCGTTGCAGAACCGTGCCTCGAAATTGAGAAAAACCCGCAAGATGCATATAAATATACAGCAAAAGGCAATCTGGTAGCTGTCATCTCCAACGGAACCGCCGTGCTCGGCCTGGGCGATATTGGCGCCCTCAGCGGCAAACCCGTCATGGAGGGTAAAGGTCTGTTGTTCAAAATTTATGCAGGTATCGACGTATTCGACATCGAAGTAAATGAAAAAGACCCCGACAAGTTCATCGAAGCTGTCAAGCTATTGCCCCAACATTCGGAGGTATCAACTTGGAAGACATCAAAGCACCCGAATGTTTCGAAATAGAACGCCGCCTGAAAGAGGAATTGGACATCCCCGTGATGCACGACGACCAGCACGGCACCGCCATCATCTCCAGCGCAGGATTGCTGAACGCCCTGGAAGTGGCAGGCAAGAAGATAGAGGAAGTGAAAATCGTCGTAAACGGTGCCGGGGCTTCTGCCACCTCATGTACCAAACTGTATGAAGCGCTCGGTGCACGCCGTGAGAATATCCTGATGCTGGACAGTAAGGGAGTCATCACCAGCGACCGCGAGAATCTGACCGAGCAGAAACGTTACTTTGCCACCGACCGTCGCGATGTACATACTCTGGCAGAAGCCATCAAAGGCGCCGATGTATTCCTCGGACTGTCAAAAGGTAATGTGTTGACCCAGGACATGGTTCGCAGCATGGCAGACCATCCCATCGTGTTTGCCCTTGCCAACCCTACTCCGGAAATCTCTTACGAAGACGCCATGGCAGCACGTCCGGACGTACTGATGTCCACCGGTCGTTCCGACTATCCTAACCAGATTAATAATGTAATCGGTTTCCCCTACATCTTCCGCGGCGCCCTCGACACGCAGGCAAAAGCCATCAACGAAGCCATGAAAATTGCTGCCGTGCACGCCATTGCCAACCTTGCCAAGCAGCCCGTGCCCGATGTTGTGAATGAAGCATACCATGTAAACAACTTCACCTTCGGTCCCGAATACTTCATCCCGAAACCGGTTGACCCGCGCCTCATCACCGAAGTGTCCTGCGCTGTGGCCAAAGCTGCCATGGAAAGCGGTGTAGCTCGCAAAGACATCGAAGACTGGGATGCCTACCGCCTGCAACTGCGCGAGCTGATGGGTTACGAAAGCAAACTGACCCGCCAACTCTACGACACCGCCCGCCGCAACCCACAACGTGTGGTATTTGCCGAAGGCATCCACCCCAATATGCTGAAAGCTGCTGTGGAAGCCAAGGCTGAAGGTATCTGCCATCCTATTATATTGGGCAACGACGAAGCCATCGAGAAGCTGGCAAAAGAACTAGACCTTAGCCTTGAAGGTATCGAGATAGTAAATCTGCGCCATCCGGATGAAGCGCCGCGCCGTGAACGCTATGCCCGCATTCTATCCGAAAAACGTGCCCGCGAAGGCGTCACTTACGAAGAAGCCAATGACAAAATGTTCGAACGTAACTACTTTGGTATGATGATGGTGGAAACGGGTGAAGCAGACGCTTTCATCACAGGTCTTTACACCAAATACAGCAATACCATCAAGGTTGCCAAGGAAGTCATCGGCATCCGTCCGGAATACAAGCATTTCGGCACCATGCATATCCTGAACTCCAAAAAAGGTACATACTTCCTGGCCGATACGCTGATTAACCGTCATCCCAATGCCGAAACGCTAATCGATATTGCCAAGCTGTCGGAATATACCGTCCGCTTCTTCAATCATACACCGGTAATGGCCATGTTGAGTTACTCCAACTTCGGTGCGGATAAGGAAGGTAGCCCGGTAAGTGTACACGAAGCAGTGGATTATATGCAACAAAACTATCCTGACCTTGCCATTGACGGAGAAATGCAGGTGAATTTCGCCATGAACCGCGAAATGCGTGATGCCAAGTACCCGTTTACACGCCTGAAAGGAAAAGACGTAAACACACTGATTTTCCCGAACTTGAGTTCTGCAAACTCTGCTTACAAACTGTTGCAGGCCATGGATACAGATGCCGAACTGATTGGTCCTATCCAAATGGGATTGAACAAGCCTATCCACTTTACCGATTTTGAAAGCTCTGTGCGCGATATCGTTAACATCACTGCAGTAGCAGTTATCGATGCTATCGTAGACAAAAAGAAGGCAGTCAAATGAGACGACCGTTATCAAAATTCCAAATAGTTTGCATTGTGCTGCTTTGGGCAGCACTTTGCTACATTGTTTTGATATCTGTCGAACGAATTGACGGTCCAATTATCCTAACGCTTGCCATTTCGGCGGCTTTAGTGTTTATTCCCGTCATAAAGTCTCTAAAAGAGGATAAATAATATCTTTTTATTCCATTTTGCGTATAAAACAATAAAATTGTTGTTTTATACCGCATTTTCTTTATAAAATGTTTGCTCGTTTCATTTTTATGTGTACTTTTGCAACCGCAATGAGAGGAAAAGGAAACAAATCGAAAATCGAATTGTTTTAGGTAACATATAGTAGCAACCAATAAAAGAAATAGATTATGAATGCAGCTAAGGTATTAGAAGACCTGAAAAGACGGTTCCCCAACGAACCGGAGTATCATCAAGCAGTAGAAGAAGTTCTTTCTACGATTGAAGAAGAGTATAACAAGCATCCGGAGTTTGACAAAGCCAATCTGATTGAACGTCTTTGCATCCCCGATCGCGTTTACCAATTCCGTGTTACTTGGGTAGACGATAAAGGTAACGTACAAACCAACATGGGCTATCGTGTGCAGCACAACAACGCTATCGGCCCTTATAAAGGCGGTGTTCGTTTCCACGCTTCTGTAAACCTGAGCATCCTGAAATTCCTTGCTTTCGAGCAGACATTTAAAAACTCATTGACAACTCTGCCTATGGGTGGCGGTAAAGGCGGTTCGGACTTCTCTCCGCGCGGCAAGTCAAATGCTGAGGTCATGCGTTTTGTTCAGGCTTTCATGCTGGAGTTATGGCGTCATATCGGCCCTGAAACAGACGTACCTGCTGGTGATATCGGTGTAGGTGGTCGCGAAGTAGGTTTCATGTTCGGTATGTATAAGAAGCTGGCTCATGAATTTACGGGTACTTTCACCGGTAAGGGCCGTGAGTTCGGCGGTTCGCTGATTCGTCCGGAAGCTACCGGCTACGGTAACATCTACTTCCTGATGGAAATGTTAAAGACTAAGGGTACTGACTTGAAAGGCAAAACTTGTCTGATTTCCGGTTCCGGTAACGTAGCTCAATATACGGCCGAGAAAGTATTGGAATTGGGTGGTAAGGTATTGACCATGTCTGATTCTGACGGTTATGTATACGATCCGGACGGCATTGACCGCGAAAAGTTGGATTACATCATGGAGCTGAAAAACCTCTATCGTGGACGTATCCGCGAATATGCTGAACAATATCCGGGTGTCAAGTACGTAGAAGGTGCACGTCCTTGGGGTGAAAAGGCAGACATCGCCCTGCCTTCTGCAACTCAGAATGAAATAAATGGAGATGATGCCAAAAAACTAATTGCTAATGGTGTCATGGCTGTGTCCGAAGGTGCAAACATGCTTCTACCCTGAAGCAATCCGCGTATTCCAAGATGCAAAGATTCTGTATGCTCCGGGTAAGGCAGCCAATGCCGGCGGTGTATCAGTATCCGGTCTCGAAATGACTCAGAACTCCATCAAGTTGAGCTGGAGTGCAGAGGAAGTGGACGAGAAATTGAAGAGCATCATGAAGAACATTCACGAAGCTTGCGTGCAATATGGTACGGAAGCCGACGGTTATGTAAATTACGTGAAGGGTGCCAATGTGGCCGGATTTATGAAGGTGGCAAAGGCGATGATGGCGCAAGGGATTCTGTAAGAACTAAAGCCATAGTACAACTACAACAGAAGAAAGGTGAGGGGCTCAAAGCTTTTCACCTTTTTTCTGTTTAATAATATAGAAGAAACAAAATTTTGTTTTTTCAATCCATTATCACATAAATCAGATAACTTTGCGGAAGTTAATAAGAGAAGACCATTATCATTGAAGCAAACCAAACGATTATGAATACAATAGAAATCCCCGTACTGCTGTTGACCGGTTATCTAGGCAGTGGCAAAACGACGTTGGTAAATCACATTCTTTCTAATAAACGTGGCATTAAGTTTGCCGTTATCGTCAATGACATAGGCGAAGTGAACATTGATGCAGACCTTATACAGAAAGGTGGCGTGGTGGGAAAGAAAGACGACAGCCTGGTAGCTCTGCAGAATGGCTGTATCTGCTGTACGCTGAAGACAGACTTGATAGAGCAGATGTTCGAAATCATGAAGATGCAACGCTTCGACTACATCGTGATTGAAGCGAGTGGCATCTGTGAACCGGAGCCTATTGCCCAAACACTCTGCTCCATTCCTCATATGGGAGGAGCGTATACTAAATACGGTATTTGCCGCTTAGACTGCATTACCACCGTGGTGGACGCCTTACGTCTGCAAAGTGAATTTTCTTGCGGAGATGATTTGACACGCAAAGGCATTGATGAGGAAGATATAGAAAACCTCATCATTCAGCAGATTGAGTTCTGCAATATTATCCTGCTGAACAAAGCAGCAGAAGTACAGCCCGAGGAATTAAAACGTATCAGGCAGATTATCCACACCTTGCAACCCGGTGCCCAAATTATAGAGTGCAACTATGCAGATGTAGACCTGGATAAGATTATCCATACCCACCTCTTTAACTTTGAACGTGCCGCAACTTCCGCCGGATGGATTCGTGGCATAGAGCAACAAGTAAGCGAAGAGGAGGAAAAAGAGGCGCATTACCATCACGAAGATGAACATCATCATGAAAGCGAACATCATCACGAGAAATGTCATCACCACCATCACGAAGGAGGTGAAGTAGAAGAATACGGTATTGGCACATTTGTCTACTACCGCCGTCCTGCATTCGACATTCATAAGTTCGACCACTATGTCGCTACCAAATGGCCCCGCAGCGTTATCCGCGCCAAGGGTGTCTGCTACTTCAGCCACAACCGCGACATGTCCTTCCTCTTTGAACAAGCAGGTATACAGAAGAAAATAACTGAAGCCGGACAATGGTATGCCACCGCTCCCGAAGAAGACATGATAGAACTGATGCGCCAAGAACCGGGATTGCTAAGAGACTGGGACGAACAATACGGCGACCGCATGCTGAAGATAGTATTCATCGGACAAAATATGGATAAAGAGCAAATCATCCGCGACTTGGACAAATGCCTTGAATAACTTCCTAAAAAAGTGCTCCCCGTCATTCCGATCTTAAGAACAACGGGGAGCATCGTCCCAGACGCGTAACTCTATTTTAAGAATCAGGAACCATATCAATTCTCCATAAAACGGAACATTTTGAAATACACCTTCTGCTCTGTGTCGGATACATTCACCAGCCTCATCTTCGCAACGCTCAAATCCTTGAGAGATGCCTTCACCTGCGTTCTGTATCCCGGTTTCAAATCCACCGCCTGCCAGTTTGTACCATCCGAAGTTACTTCCAGTTTAAACTTAGAATTAGCCACCTCCGCATCTCCCAAATCAATAAGCACCGAACTCAACTGGCGGGCATAATCCATCGAAATGGTCAGCACACCGCCTGCCTGCCAGTTGATGACTTCATTGGACGGAATAATTGTATTCACCTTTCCCTTCTGCTGAATAGGAAGCGAAGCCAACTGATTCACGTCGCTCTTCAACGTGTAGGGAGAATAAACAGCCTTTGTATCAAGCCCGGCATGGAACGCTGCATTATAGCCCGTTGTCGCCGCTTCGAACAAAGCATTGAAAGTAGCATCAGATGCAGGCTGCCGCTCTTTATGCCCGCTTTATATTGGGCATCCGTCTCACCCATCAGCACCAGCAGGGCGCGGGCGTGTTCGTAGCTATCTATAAATGCATCCTTCTGCTGGCGCAGGCGTATCATGTTCAGCACCTCCGCACCATACTCTCCCACTTGTTTGAACTGAATGAGCCAAGGCTTATTTCAGTTATCAACGGACGATTCTCATTTCCCGACGCAAGCAATCCATCAGCGGCAACGATTATCTTCCGGCATTCCTCAGCTACCTGCCGATAGGCATCTTCATCTATCTCGTTTTTCTCTTGATAGGCTTTCAACAAGGCAGAGAGAGCAGGCTGAATGGCAACGGACTCTTCACGACGGAAGCGATGTCCATTCTGTCCCGGGTCGGAATTATGAGCAGCGAAGATTTCCAAATATTCGGCATGAAGTGGCATAAGGTCTCTGACTGCATGTTTCCAAGAAGTTTCACTATCATAATTCTCCATATTCCAAGTATAATCAGCTACACTGTACAGAGAGATTTTGGAAGCCTCGGCATGTTCCATCGGATTGGAAACAAAAGCAGACATATCATCTTTTATATCAAGCCCGTTTCCATAAACCGGCCCTAGCAGCAAATGGTCTTGTACATAATCCGAAACGGGGAAATTCCACCAAATGTACGCCTTACGTTTCAGCAGCGGATTGACGAAGTCCAGCGTAGACTTATCTATAGTAGCAACTACCATATCACCGGTCCACATCACCTTGATACCCTCGTTCAACTTATCACCAAGCGTAGTGAGATAGCCTCCCTCCACATCGGTCCATGACTTGTTGTACTCTGTGGGACACAATATCAATGGTGCAACATCCCGCTTGACTTTTACAAAATGGTCGTCAATATAGTTCAACAGTTCAGCCTGCTTGTCCGCCTTTGTCCCCTCACCCGAAATATCATCAAAGAAAACGGCAAAACCACGCACACCCAACTGGTACATGCTTTCGAACTTCTGCAACAATAACGAGCGGTCTTCTTCATTCCAGCGAATATCCTGGCCCGGATGAATGGCCCAATAGAAAATGACATTGTTCTCCTTCGCCCTATTCACCAATACTTTCAACTCTTCTCCTTCTCGAGCAGGATAAGGCTTGCGCCAGTTGGGAGTCCGGTGATAAGGATCGTCTTTCGGTCCATAGATATAGACATTCATTTGTTCCGACCATAAAAATCAAGCTGGCGTATACGCGCCTCCTGACTCCAGGGAGCACCGTAAAACCCTTCTACCACACCCCGATAGGGAACATCAGGATAGTCCGTCACTTCAGCCAAAGGCAGCTTGTCTAAAGCAAGCAACTGCGCAAGAGTCTGTACACCATAGTACGCTCCCCGTTCGTCAGCACCGGCTATGACGATGCAGTCTTTTTCTATTTTCAGGAAATAACCTTCGGATTTGCGTGGAATCCGATGTTGGTATTTCTTAATAATCTTATCTCCTTTCACTCCTATATATACACGGAAAGAAGCGCCAAGCACCTCTTCCGGCATCAATGAACGGAGTAAAGGCAACGCAGGTCCGTCCTGCACGGAATTGCCGGAAAGGATCTGGTATTGTCGGGGAATATCAACAGAATCTTTTTGCGTAATATATTCTTGGGGAGTAGGTTGCAAATGAAACTCTTGCGCACAAAGCGTCGCTGTCGTCAGCATACCGAATGCTCCCAGTAACAGTAGTTCTTTTCTCATAAGCGGATTATTAAATTAAGGAATATCTATGTAATTAAGAAAACATCTTCCATGTCATTCAAGGTTGATACGTTCAAAAATAAGAAATAAATATGAAAACACGTACAAATACAGACATTTATTTCAGTTTAAAGATTCATTCTGCATCCGTTTGAGTTCATCGCACACAGCCGGATGCAGGAAGTAGCGTACGTCTTTTCCCTCCTCTATGGCCCGACGGATAAAAGTGGAGCTGATTTCGAATACCGGAGAAGAAACTGTCCGCACATTCTGCGGTAAAAAGGTGGCCTCTACCGGATAGCCGGGACGGGGATAAACCAGAAGATGATTTTCGGCAATAATGCGTTCCGACTCGTACCAACGGTGGAACAGCCTCCAGTTGTCCGAACCAATGACAAGATGGAAAGTGTGTTGGGGATAAGTCCGTTTCAGTGCGTCCAACGTATGAACAGTATAAGAAGGCCGAGGCAGATGGAATTCAAAATCGGAAGCGCGAAACTTGGGATAACCCTCAGTGGCTAGCTGCACCAGCTTCAAACGTAACTTGTCATCCATCAGTTCGTTTTCTTCCTTCAGCGGATTGTGGGGGGTGACCATAAACCACACTTCGTCCAGGTCCCCGTATTCGCAAAGATAGTTGCGAGGGCCAAATGTCCGATGTGTATCGGGTTGAACGAGCCGCTGAAGATTCCTATATTCATTTATTCTTATTCATATACAACCTTACAAAGGACGTCTTTGCAACGCACGCCAGGCAGCCCAAGCATTGAAAATCGTCACTACAGAGATAAGAAACATTGAAATACTGGAACGAGGCTCGCCATGATGTATATACAATACACCCACAACAAGGAGCAGACGAACAGAACGCTATTAATAATTAGCAATGCCTTGTTCAGCTTCGGGCTATTCTTCCTCCTCGGTGCCAACTGGTTGTACACTCCTCCACGTTGTTTCATTCGTTCAAGAATTGAGAGATTACTTTCAATGCTTCCGCTTTGGCTGTCTCCAGGTCATCGTTCACAATCACGGTATCGAACTTCGGTGCAAAGCCCAGTTCGTATTCGGCTTTCGCCACGCGGTTCTCTATCACTTCGGGAGCATCTGTTCCGCGCCCCACCAAGCGTTTGCGCAATTCCTCCACTGAAGGTGGCTGAATGAAAACAGACAAAGCACGCTCACCATAGAATTTCTTGATATTGCAACCACCCACTACATCCACATCGAACACTACATTCTGTCCGGCAGCCAATTGCTTTTCCACCTGCTCCTTCAGTGTTCCGTAAAAACGGTCCTGATATACCTCTTCATACTCCAGGAATTCATCATTGGCTATGCGACGACGGAACTCGTCAGGAGTCAGAAAGAAGTACTCCACTCCATCTTTCTCCGTTCCGCGGGGCGGACGGCTGGTCGCTGAGATGGAAAATGCCAAGTTCAGATTTTGAGTCAGCAGATAGTTGATAATCGTTGACTTGCCGGAGCCCGAAGGGGCTGAAAATATGATAAGTTTTGCCATCGAATTATTTACGATTTGACGATTTACTATTTGATACTACATGACGTTCAATACTTGTTCCTTGATTTGCTCCAATTCATCTTTCATCTGAACGACAATCTTCTGCATCTCCGCATGATTGGACTTACTGCCCAAGGTATTGATTTCGCGTCCCATCTCCTGGGCGATGAACCCTAACTTCTTGCCTTGTCCGGTTCCGGTTTCCAGCGTATTGATAAAATATTTCAGATGATTGCCAAGACGCTGTTTCTCTTCGTTCACATCCAGTTTTTCGATGTAGTAGATGAGTTCCTGCTCCAGACGGTTCTTGTCATAATCCACGCTCAAGGTCTTTTCCAGTGCATCTGTAATACGTTCCTTCACTTTGGCTACACGCTCTTTCTCATAGGGAGCGATAGTCTCCAACAGATGGGAGATGTTGGAGATCTTCTCACGGAACTTCTTTTCAAGGGCAGCTCCTTCCTGCTTACGGAAGTCCACCAGCGCACCAACAGCCTTTTCCACAGCCGAATAAACCACAGCCCATTCCTCCTCACTCAGTTCCTGCGTATCATTCTTAGTCATCACATCCGGCATACGGAGTAACGTGGCAAACCAGTCCGTCGCATCCGGCACAGGTATTCCTAGATTTTCTGATATAGCACAAATCTGCTTGTAATATCCCTCCACCAATGTCTGGTTGATTGGGAGTGACGCTTTCCGTCACTCTCTTTCTTTTCTATCCAAAGGCTGAAATCCACCTTTCCGCGCTCCAGTTTCCGTGATATTTCATTACGGATTTCCATCTCCTTCTCACGATAAAGCGGAGCAATGCGGGCAGATAGGTCCATTGCCTTACTATTGAGCGACTTTATTTCAACGTTGATTTTCTTATCAGGCAGTTCGACGGTTGCTTTGCCGTAGCCTGTCATAGATTGTATCATAATGTTATAGTTTTGCGCAAATTACACGATTATTTTAATTAGTGAAAATAATCACGTAAATTTGCCACAATAAAATCAAGAATAAAAGTTATGTCATGTATCTTGCATATTGAAACGTCCACTTCTGCCTGCTCCGTAGCCGTGAGCGAGGATGGACAGAACGTTTTCAAGAAAGAGGACCTGAATGGCCCTTCACACGCCGTTTCATTGGGAATCTTTGTGGACGAGGCGCTATCCTTTGCCGATAGCCATGCCATGCCGTTGGATGCAGTCGCCGTGAGCTGCGGCCCTGGTTCGTATACCGGGTTGCGTATCGGCGTGTCGATGGCAAAAGGTGTCTGCTATGGACGTAACCTGCCACTTATCGGGCTGGAAACCCTGAAAGTCCAGTGTGTACCGGTATTGCTCTACCACGATGAGTTACCCGACGACGCATTACTCTGCCGATGATTGACGCCCGCCGTATGGAAGTCTATGCTGCCATCTACGACCGTGCCTTGAAATCGGTGCGCGACATTGCAGCCGATATTGTGGACGAAAACTCCTACCTGGAATTTTTAGAGCAACATCCCGTCTATTTCTTCGGTGACGGTGCAGCCAAATGCAAAGAGAAAATCACGCATCCCAATGCACACTTCATCGACGGCATCCGCCGCTTGCCGGCATGATGTTCCCGTTGGCAGAAAAGGCAATAGCCGAACAAGATTTCAAGGATGTGGCCTATTTCGAACCCTTCTATTTGAAGGAATTCGTAGCCGGCACGCCAAAGAAACTTATTTAGGGTTTAGCGATTAGGGATTAGGGATGAATACCATGCGGTATCACTACGTAGCCCATTAATCACTAACCACTAATCGCTAACCTAATCACTAATCGTTGAACATTAATCACTAATTAAAGATGCAATATAACACTCAACAAAAACGGATGCCCCTACCCGAATATGGTCGCAGCATCCAGAATATGGTAGACCACGCGCTGACAATCGAAGACCGTGCAGAACGCCAGCGTTGCGCAAACACAATCATCAACATCATGGAAACATGTTTCCCCATCTGCGCGATGTGCCCGACTTCAAACATAAGCTATGGGACCACCTTGCCATCATGGCCAACTTCCAATTGGATATAGATTATCCGTACGAAATTATCCGCAAGGACAATCTGAATACCAAGCCGGAGAGCATCCCCTACCCCAGTACCAAAATCCGCTACCGCCACTATGGCCGTACACTGGAAGTACTGATAAAGAAAGCCATCGAATTTCCGGAAGGAGAAGAGAAGCAGAACTTGATAGCGCTCATTTGTAACCACATGAAGAAAGACTACATGGCATGGAACAAAGATACCGTCGATGACCGTAAGATTTCAGATGACCTCACCGAACTCTCTGACGGAAAACTGCAAATGACAGACAGTATCGTCCGTCTCATGGCCGAACGTATTGACCAGAACTACCGTCCGAAAGTGAACAACCAGAATAACCGGAACAACAACCGGAACAATAAACGGAAATACTAAAATTGAATGATTAGTGGTTAGTGATTAATGCCATGCGGCATCACCATGCAGACCACTAATCACTAATCACCAACCCCTAATCACTAATTTCATGGCATCATTTGTAATCGAAGGAGGACACAGACTTTCCGGTGACATTTACCCCCAAGGAGCAAAAAACGAGGTGTTGCAAATTATCTGCGCCACATTGCTCACTGCCGAAGAGGTGACTGTGCACAATATCCCGGACATACTGGACGTCAACAACCTTATCCAATTGATGCGGGATATGGGAGTCAGCGTATCTAAAAAAGGCATTGACACTTACAGCTTTCAAGCTGCCAACATTGATTTCGCCTATCTGGAAAGTGACGCGTTCCTGAAAAAATGTTCCAGCCTGCGCGGTTCCGTCATGCTGGTGGGGCCGATGGTGGCACGTTTCGGCAAGGCCATGATTTCCAAGCCGGGCGGAGACAAGATAGGACGCCGCCGTCTGGATACACACTTTATCGGTATCCAGAATTTAGGAGCCGACTTTGTCTATAATGAGGAGCGTGGCATCTACGAAATCTCAGCCAAACAACTGCATGGCAGTTATATGCTACTCGACGAGGCATCTGTTACGGGAACTGCCAATATCGTAATGGCAGCCGTCCTTGCCAAAGGCAAGACCACCATCTACAACGCCGCCTGCGAACCCTACGTGCAGCAACTTTGCAGAATGCTGAACCGGATGGGAGCTAAGATAGAAGGCATCGCTCCAACCTCCTGACTATCGAAGGAGTAGACGAGCTGCACGGAACCGAGCATACCATCCTCCCCGACATGATTGAAGTGGGCAGTTTCATTGGCATGGCAGCCATGACCCGTAGCGAACTGACCATCAAGAATGTCTCCTACGAGAACTTGGGAATTATCCCCGACAGTTTCCGCCGCCTCGGCATCAAGATGGAGCAGCGAGGAGATGACATTTACGTGCCCTCACAAGAGACGTACCAGATAGAGTCCTTTATCGACGGCTCCATCATGACCATTGCCGACGCACCCTGGCCCGGACTGACACCAGACTTGCTCAGTGTGCTGCTGGTGGTTGCCACCCAGGCAAAAGGCAGTGTACTCATTCACCAGAAAATGTTCGAAAGCCGCTTGTTCTTTGTGGACAAGCTGATAGATATGGGAGCGCAAATTATCCTCTGCGACCCGCACCGCGCCGTTGTCATCGGTCACGACCACGGCTTTAAACTACGTGGCGGCAACATGACCTCGCCCGATATCCGTGCGGGCATCGCCCTGCTGATAGCTGCCATGAGTGCGGACGGCATCAGCCGCATCCACAACATAGAGCAGATAGACCGTGGCTATCAGAACATCGAAGGGCGACTGAATGCGCTCGGAGCAAGAATAACAAGAATAGAATAAGATGATAAAGAGAGAAGAAGTATATAAGATAGGTATATTCAACAAGCCCCACGGCATTCACGGAGAACTATCGTTCACTTTTACGGATGACATCTTCGACCGGGTGGAAGCCGAATACCTAATCTGCCTGCTGGATGGTATACTGGTGCCTTTCTTCTTGGAAGAATACCGTTTCCGCTCCGACACCACCGCCCTTGTCAAACTGGAAGGCGTGGACACGGCAGAACGCGCCCGCATGTTCACTAATATTGAGGTCTACTTCCCCGTAAAGCATGCAGAAGAGGCAGGACCAGGTGAACTGAGTTGGGACTTCTTCGTCGGTTTTCGTATGGAGGAAGTACATCACGGCACGCTGGGAGAAGTGACGGACGTGGACACATCGACCATCAACACACTGTTTGTGGTAGATTATCAGGGAGAAGAACTGCTGGTGCCGGCACAAGAAGAGTTTATCATAGACATTGACCAGAAGCACAAGGTCATCACCGTAGACCTGCCGGAAGGTTTGATAGCTTTGGACGAAACAGAAGAGGTATGAAAAAGAAACGAAGAAAAGCATTTTGGAGTAACATCAAGTTCAAGTACAGACTGACGATTACGAACGAGAATACCCTTGAGGATATCATCACGTTGCGCGTATCCAAGCTGAACGGACTGTCCGTATTGCTCTCCGTGCTGTTCGTATTGTTTCTCATCGCCTCCCTGATCGTAGCCTTCACCCCGCTGCGCAACTACCTGCCGGGATATATGAACAGTGAAATCCGTGCCCAGGTAGTGGAGAATGCCTTGCGCGTAGATTCCCTCCAGCAACTGGTGAACAGACAGAACCTCTATATCATGAATATCCAGGACATCTTCCAGGGCAAGATAAAGGCAGATACCATACATTCCATCGACTCGTTGACCCACCTGCGCGAAGATTCGCTCATGGAACGTACACAACGGGAAGCCGAATTCCGCAAACAGTACGAGGAGACAGAAAAGTACAACCTGACGAGCATCACCGCTCGCCCCGAAATAGACGGACTGATTTTCTACCGCCCCACACGCGGCATGATTTCATCTCCCTTCAATGCCGAAACAAAACACTTCGGCACGGACATTGCCGCCAATCCGGGCGAAAGCGTATTGGCCACCTTAGACGGTACCGTCATACTGAGTACCTACACTGCCGAGACGGGTTATCTGATAGAAATACAGCACAACCAGGACTTCGTGTCAGTCTACAAGCATTGCGGCTCTCTGCTGAAACGGGAAGGAGATGCGGTGAAAGGGGGTGAAGCCATCGCACTGGTAGGAAACACCGGCGAGCTGTCCACCGGTCCCCACCTTCACTTCGAGCTGTGGCATAAGGCAGGGCCGTAAATCCCGAGCTTTACATCGTATTTTAGTCTCCAAATAGTAAATTGTAAATAGCATAATAGTAAATGAAACAGATTGCCATACTCGGTTCTACCGGTTCCATCGGTACACAAGCGTTGCAGGTCATCGAAGAACATCCCGACCAGTACGAAGCATACGTATTGACCGCCAATAACCGCGTAGAGGAACTCATAGCCCAGGCACGCAGATTCAAGCCTGAGGCAGTGGTAATAGCCAACGAATCGAAATACACGCAACTGAAAGAAGCGCTTGCCGACCTACCTATCAAGGTATATGCCGGCGCAGATGCCCTCTGCCAGATTGTGACCGAAAATCCCATTGATATGGTATTGACCGCCATGGTGGGATATGCAGGACTGAAGCCCACCATGAATGCCATCCGAGCCCGTAAGCCGATAGCCCTTGCCAACAAAGAGACGCTGGTGGTGGCGGGAGAGCTCATCAATGACCTGGCACGCTTCAGCGGTGTCCCCATCCTACCCGTCGACTCCGAGCACTCCGCCGTTTTCCAGTGCCTGGCCGGTGAGATAGGCAACCAAATAGAAAAAGTGATACTGACTGCTCCGGAGGTCCGTTCCGCACCTGCACCATGGAGCAACTGGCAACCGTCACCAAAGCGCAAGCACTGAAACACCCCAATTGGGACATGGGCGCCAAAATCACGATAGACTCTGCTTCCATGATGAACAAAGGGTTCGAGGTAATCGAAGCCAAATGGCTGTTCGGTGTACGTCCCGACCAGATAGAAGTCGTGGTACACCCGCAATCCGTCATCCACTCCATGGTACAGTTTGAGGACGGTGCCGTGAAAGCACAACTGGGAATGCCGGACATGCGCCTGCCCATCCAATATGCCTTCTCCTATCCCGACCGGTTGAAAGCCTCTTTCCCGCGCCTGGACTTCAAGCTGTGCACGGAACTGACGTTCGAGCAACCGGACACCACCCGTTTCCGTAACCTCGCCCTGGCCTACGAAGCGCTACATCGTGCAGGCAATATGCCTTGCATTGTCAATGCCGCCAATGAAGTGGTGGTAGCTGCCTTCCTGCAGGACAAAATTTCGTTCCTTGGCATGAGTGAAGTAATAGAAAAGACCATGTCGCGCGTATCCTACTTACAGAAGCCCACCTATGAAGACTATGTGGCTACGGATGCCGAAGCCCGACGGATAGCAGAAGAGCTGATTTGATAGATACACCGGAATGAAAAGAATTATAAAAAACATCTACTCATTTGATACGTTAAATAAGAAAACGTACCTTTGCGAAAATTATAAAAATCGTAAAACAGCAAATAATTAGATGGAAACATTCTTGATTCGTGCCCTGCAACTCATTATGAGCCTCTCGTTGCTCGTTATTGTTCATGAGGGGGGGCACTTCCTTTTTGCGCGTCTGTTCAAGACGCGGGTAGAAAAGTTCTGCTTATTCTTTGACCCTTGGTTCACATTATTCAAGTTCAAGCCCAAACACAGTGACACGGAATATGGTATCGGGTGGCTACCCTTAGGTGGTTATGTAAAAATAGCAGGTATGATAGACGAATCTATGGATACCGAACAGATGAAGCAACCCATGCAGCCATGGGAGTTCCGTGCCAAGCCAGCATGGCAGCGCCTGCTAATTATGGTAGGCGGTGTATTGTTCAACTTCCTGCTCGCATTGTTCATCTATTCCATGATACTTTTTACTTGGGGCGACGAATTTATACCAGTACAAAAAGCCCCATTGGGTATGGATTTTAACGAAACAGCCAAAGCCATAGGCTTCCGCGACGCGATATCCTAATATCTGCCGACGGGGTACCATTCGAACGCTATGACGGCGACCTGCTGACCAGTATTGTCGATGCCCGCCAGGTAAGCGTATTGCGTGACGGGGAAGCTGCTTCAGTCTACATCCCCGAAGACATGATGAACCGCTTGCTGGCAGACAGCGTGCGTTTCGCCAGTTTCCGTTTCCCTTATGTAGTCGACAGCCTGATTGTAGGATACCCTGCCGCTTCCGCCGGTCTGCAAGTGGGCGACAGCATCACCCACTTGGATGGAAAGTCAATAGCCTACTACGACTTCAAAGAAGAGATGCTGAAGCGCAAGAAAGCCAATGCATCCCATGAGGTAACCTTGACATACGTCCGTAACGGTGTGACAGACACCTTGAGCATGATGACCAATGCCGACTATGAAATAGGCGTAGCAGCACGTACGGCAACCGACAAACTGCTGCCCGTTGTCCGTAAGGAATACAGTTTCCTTTCCTCTTTCCCTGCCGGCGTATCTTTGGGGGTAAAGACTCTGAAAGGCTACGTAGGCAGATGAAATATCTCTTCTCCAAGGAAGGAGCCAAGCAACTCGGAGGTTTCGGAACCATCGGCAGTATTTTCCCCGCCACGTGGGACTGGCACCAGTTCTGGTACATGACGGCATTCCTCTCCATCATCCTTGCCTTTATGAATATTCTGCCCATCCCTGCACTGGACGGCGGACACGTGTTATTCCTCATTTACGAAATCATTGCACGCCGCAAGCCCAGCGACAAGTTTATGGAACGTGCGCAGATGGTGGGCATGTTCCTCTTGTTCGGTTTGCTGATTTGGGCAAACTTCAATGATATACTGAGGTATTTCTTTTAAAGAACAAGACATAAAAAAACGCATCATCATTCGCGGTAGAACGGATGATGCGTTTGCATCAAACAGATGATGTATTCGGGGCAAGCAGACGATGCGTTTGAACCAAACACATCATCTGTTTTTTTGTGTCTTATACCAAATGGCCGATCCACTCTTCGCGGTCGCCCGGAAGCAGGTCTATTACCGGAACTTCAACCATTGTATAGCAACCCGGCTGCTGACGCATAGCGGCACGCGCCACACATACCAGCACTTGTGCCGTGAGGGCAGGATTGTTGATACGCATGTTGAACTCAAATAGCTGGTTCTGCGTCTTGCCAGACACACCTTTACGGGTCAGGTTTACCCCATGACCCATATCGAGCAGTGCATCCACACTCGGAACCAATTTTACATGTGTTTCGTCATTCACAAAGTACGGGTCGGCTTTGATGGCTGCAGTCACCTTGTCAAATTCGTAGCCATCCTTCAACTCGATGTACACCATACGACGGTGAATGCCGGTTCCTGTAGGAATAGTCATGGAAAGGGCGGCTTTCACACCTTCGATGGCCTTTACAGCCACGGTATGTCCCATGCTCATGCCCGGACCAAAATTAGTATAGGTAATGCCTTTCGGAGCAATGGCTTCCAGCATGGTGCGGACAATGGAGTCACTACCCGGGTCCCAGCCGGCAGAAATGATGGATACCGTATTATGCTTTTTAGCCTCTGCATCCAGTGTGCGGCGCAAGGCAGTGATACCCGTATGGATATCGAAACTGTCCACAGTATGAATGCCTAAAGCAGGATCTCCTTTGCATACTCTTCCACTTTGCGGGTAGGCGTACAAAGGATAGCAACATCCACGCCTTTCAGTTCCTTGATATTCTTCACAACGGGATATGCACTCAGTTCCGCAGGACAGTTTTCAGCTCCGGCACGGCGTACTACACCGGCAATTTCGAAATCGGGAGCTGCTTGCAGGGCTTCGAGCACATAATGCCCGATATTACCATAGCCAACGATGGCCGCTCTTACTTTTTTCATTCTTTTTATGAATTTATTTATCAGTTTTCTACTTTATCGGCGCAAAAGTAAGCATTTTAATTTATTATATCGGCAGAACTCCCTGCTGTTTCACACAGTTTTTCTTTTTTTAGTGAGTGAAAGTCCAATAATAATTCATACATTCGCAGATGATATGTACGCAAGGCACATTTGGGGCCAACAAGCAAAAGAATTATGATAGAATACATCAGAGGCGGAATTGCCGAACTAAGTCCGGCAACCGCAATAATAGACTGCAACGGACTGGGATACGGCGTCAATATTTCATTGAATACGTATGCCGCCATCCAGGGCAAGAAAGAATGCAAACTATATATATACGAAGCTATCCGTGAAGACGCCTATGTCCTCTACGGGTTCGCTGACAAGCAGGAACGCGAACTATTCCTGCTGCTCATCTCCGTTTCAGGCATCGGCGGAAATACAGCCGCATGATTCTCTCGGCACTCTCGCCATCCGAACTGATAAATGTCATCAGCACGGAAAATGCCACTCTACTGAAAACAGTCAAGGGTATCGGCTGAAAACAGCCCAACGGATAATTGTGGATTTAAAAGACAAAATCAAGACCGGCAGCGTTGTAGCCGGCAACGCAGGGACCATAGGTACACTGGTATCGGCAGCCAACGCACAAGTACAAGAAGAAGCCGTAGCCGCCCTTACCATGCTGGGCTTTGCACAAGCCCCCTCACAAAAAGTAGTGCTTGCCATTTTGAAGGAAGAACCAAGTGCACCGGTGGAACAAGTCATCAAATTGGCATTAAAAGACTATAACCTTTATCTAAAACAAATCATGACAACAATCAACATGCAATATTGGTTGGGGCCAATGAACGCACCCACGTACTGCCAACGGACAAATGGTACCTCGACTTTGCCACAAGCATCCTGCCCCTCGTCAAGACCTCTCCCTTGTTCAACAAGGAAGACCTGCGTACCCAAATTGACGCAGCCATCTCTCTCGGCATGTACTTTCAAGATACCATTGCCCAAAGCGGAGGCTGGAAACTTTTCTCCGAAGCCTTTCAGGGAGTATACGGAACTTACCTGCCGTTCTATCCACTGGGTGACGATTATACGCCCGATGAAATAAATCAGGAAGACATTGCATTCGTACTGTGGACATTGAAATCACAATTCAGTATTTTTGACAAGGAATACACCTTGTTCAGTCCTTATGACAAAGACCTGCTTGCATTAAGCCAAAGCGCCTATGAACTGATGGATGCACGTTTCGAAGAAGCTCCCATCAGCGAGGGAGAATCTTCCTTCCTTTGGGTAATGGGACTTGATTTACTGGATATGCCCATTACTCCGCTGCCGGAAGTCACTCCGGAAACCAAACTGAGCAAAGATGCCGCCCGCTGTCTGGAATACAGCCAGGGGAAACCGCTGCTATACTTCACCGATTACAAGGAGCTTTGCACTTTCTTTGTCGATGTCTTGGGATGGGAAAACAAACGGTCCGCATTATTGCCCGACCTGGAATACCAAAAAGAGTTCGTGATTTATGCCAACGCCAAAGGTATGCTCGTAGCCCACAACGTGGCCGCCTATTTCTGTGAAGAACATAACCCGATGTACGATGCCAAACGCGCTGCTGCAGAGGGTTACAAGATGTTCTGCCAACCCGGAGAGTGTCCGTTCGACCTGCTGAAATACGGAATGGCCAAAGGAATTCTACCCGATGTGGAACTTCCCTTCCTGAAAGGAAAAGAAACACTGCATCAATATTGGGACTTTATAGCCCGCTACTACTTATGTGAATATTATGAAGGCGAGTAACCATTCCGGCATAAAGCCCAAACGGAGCAACAAGGCCAAGCCAACCGGAAAACGGATTGGTAAATCCAAACCTTCGAAAGCGAATAATCAGCTTAACAGAAGGGTAAAATAATTGAAAATGGATAATGGAAAAATAAACAGTGCAGCGTATTTATTGAAACCGCATGGCAATTTTCCATTATCCATTATCAATTTTCAAAGTTCCACAATCTCTTCCTTACACAACGTCAGTTTCTCCACTCCTTCCGCTGTTACAACCCAAGAGTTTTCGATACCGACGGGACCAATGCCTGGCAAAACAATCTTCGGTTCCAAAGCAAAGACCATGCCCGGTTCCAGCTCCTGCTTCATGCGTGGAGCCAGCACCGGCATTTCATTGATTTCCAGTCCGATGCCATGACCGATAAACTTGGCTTTTTGAGTGGCTCCCATAAAGTTGTCGGCAAAGCCGCTTTGGTGACAATATCGATAGCGAGATTGTAAAGGTCCTCACAAACAGCATCCGGTTTCGCTTTTTCTACAACAGCCTCTTGTATGTCCAGGCAAACTTGATGGGCAACATATGCCTTTTCCGGCAGCTTTCCGATAGAGAATACACGGCTCATGTCTCCCATATAGCCATAGAAGTTACCCCCCATATCAACCATAAAGCTCTGACCGGGCTGCAACAGTGCACCGTTCACACTGATAGGCAGTGACGGGTCAAGTCCCTCGCCTCCCAGAGCAAAATCATAGGGGGCAGGCGCAGTGGCATTGTCTCCTGCCAGCAGACTTCCCATAAAAATCTCCATACTTTGTCCGAAGGTACGAAAAATACCCAGACAACCTTCCAGACGCATCAGGCGCTCTATTTCGATGGATAACTGGCGGTCTGTCATTCCTGGTCTATAAACCGAGGGTATTTGTTCGTAAGCTTTAGCATGTGCAATGCCTGAACGACGGAACATCTCAATCTCTATTTCAGTCTTGACACTTCGGGCCTTCCGGATAAGTGCCGTACCACAAGGAAGCACCTCCGTTTCAGGGAAACACGCAGCCAAACGGTTATATTCCGTAAAAGACAACTCATCCCCCTCCAGCATCAACCTCGCAGGTATGGGCAAACCACATTCCTTTAGTAAGTCAGGCAGTTGTTCCGGTTTACGGATAGGATGAATATGTTCCCCTTCAATATTGTTGGGACGTTTGATGAATAAACGAGCGGGAGCATTCAACGGCAGATACAAGTAACCGCTGACGACACGTCCGTACGTATAGATTAAATTTACATTGCAAGCGATAAGAGCGGCATCAATCTCTTGTTGAGCCATGAGAGAGCGTATTTTATCACGTCTCAGTTTCAATTCAGGTAGTAACATCTCTTTGTCATTTATGGTTTCTCGGATACAAAGATACAACTTTTTTAATTGAGAATAAAAAAGTACTGCCCCATACCTTCACAGGCGTAGGGCAGCACAAACCACAAATACAAAATACAACTAAACAAAGTTTCTCTCTTAGATAATTCCCTGACCCATCATGCATGAGCCACCTTCATGAAGCCGGCGATATTCGCTCCCTTCACGTAGTTGATGTAGCCATCAGGTTCTGTCCCATATTTTACGCATTGAGCATGAATTCCGTGCATGATGGCGTGGAGTTTTTCATCCACTTCGGCTGCACTCCAGCTGAGGTGCATGGCGTTCTGCGACATTTCCAGTCCGCTGGTAGCCACACCACCTGCATTGACAGCCTTACCCGGTGCATACATAATTTTGTTGTCAATGAAAAGGTCGATAGCTTCGGGCGTACATCCCATATTGGAGATTTCGCCTACACATGTCACCTTGTTGTCAATGAGGTGTTGTGCATCTTCGCCGTTCAGCTCGTTCTGGGTAGCGCAAGGCAGAGCGATGTCCGCTTTCACTTCCCACGGGCGTTTGCCTGCCACGAAAGTAGAGCCGGGGAATTCGTCGGCATACGGTGCTACGATATCGTTGCCCGATGACCGGAGTTCCAGCATATAATCTATCTTTTCGCCACTGATACCGTTCGGGTCGTAAATGTAACCGTCGGGACCGGAGATGGTAACCACCTTGGCACCCAATTCGGTAGCCTTGGTAGCAGCACCCCAAGCCACATTTCCAAAACCGGAGATAGCCACGGTCTTGCCCTTGATGTCAATGCCTTTTGTCTGTAACATTTGGTTTACGAAATACAAGCCACCAAATCCTGTTGCTTCAGGACGAATCAGCGAACCGCCAAATTCCAATCCTTTACCGGTAAATGTGCCCGTAAATTCGCGAGTCAACTTCTTATACATACCGAACATATAGCCCACTTCGCGACCGCCTACACCGATATCGCCGGCAGGAACATCCATATCCGGACCGAGGTGACGCCACAACTCCAGCATGAAGGCCTGACAGAAACGCATGATTTCAGCATCGCTCTTTCCGCGCGGAGAGAAGTCGGAACCACCCTTACCGCCACCCATAGGCAATGTAGTCAAGGCATTCTTGAAAGTCTGCTCAAATCCCAGGAATTTGAGGATAGAAAGATTTACGGAAGCATGGAAACGAATACCGCCTTTGTACGGGCCAATGGCATTGTTGAACTGCACACGATAACCAAGGTTCGTCTGAACTTCACCTTTATCATCCACCCACGTTACGCGGAAAGTAAAGATACGGTCAGGTTCAACCAGACGTTCTATAATTTTCGCTTTCTCGAACTCGGGATGTTGATTATAGATATCTTCGATGGAAAGAAGAACTTCCTTTACGGCTTGAAGATACTCAGACTCGCCGGGGTGCTTTGCCTCTAAAGAGGTCATGATACGTTCGATATTCATAATATTACGTTTTAAAGGTTATTACCTTGTTGACTTTACGCTATTCAAACAAAATGTCAATGAATAACACCGCAAATATAAGAAAACTTTTCAAAACAGCTAAATTTTACGGTTATATTTTGATTAAAGAATGATAAAATGTCAAATCCCCGGCATTCTCTATTCATACCTAAATGGTCTATTCTTTTCCTATTCTGTCAACAATTCGCCATAACGGCATAAATATAGAAAAATTATAATAAAGAAAATAAGAAATGACGAATAATTTACGAAAAAAGACACAATCCTCACGGACTATGCCTTTCCAATTGCTAACTTTAATTCTTAAATGCTTGTATTAAATCCGCAACATAATAATTACTATGTACGGACAAGCTTCATAATTTCTTCAATCCTTTTACCTCTTCTTTTGTTGCTTCTCGAACACTGATAGCCACCCCTCCACTACTTGCCAAAGGTTGACGCAGCACACTCTTTGACGTTACTATGCCACGACGGATGTCATAGCTCTGCGGATTATCTTTCCAGTCTGCATCCCGACCATCTGCATAAACGGTAACAATATATTTCCTTCCTTCGGGTAAGAAAGAGAAAGGAATAGTTGCCGTACGAGGATGTTCGTCGGTAATAGCACCTACATACCACTCTTGTTTTCCTTTGGCTTGACGAGCCACTGTGATATAATCACCCGGTTCGGCTTCCAGATACCAAGAATTGCTCCAATCCACCGCTACATCCTTAATAAATTGAAACGCATCGGGAAAACGGCGATAATTATCCGGCAGGTCTGCTGCCATCTGTAACGGAGAGGGCATCGTTACATATAGAGCCAATTGTTTTACCAATGTAGTACCCGCCTGACCTTTAGGTTTCGAACTATTATAATACGAAAGTTTTGTCTGGAAAATACCAGGAGTGTAATCCATCGGACCACCCTTCAACCGAGTAAACGGCAAGATACAAGTATGATCCGGATCATTGCCCCCCATAGATTCAAACTCACCACCACGGGCAGATTCTTGCGCTACCCAGTTGGGCCAGGTCCGACACAAGCCGGTGGGACGAACAGCCTCGTGACTATCTACCATAATCTTATAATCAGCAGCACGCTTCACCACATGTATATAATGATTGTTCATCCATTGTGAGGAATGATATTCACTACGGGGAATGATTGAGCCCACATATCCTGTCTTTACAGAATTATAGCCATTATCTACCATAAATTGAAAGGCTACATCCAGCTGCCGCTCATAATCGGCAGCATTAGCAGCCGTCTCATGATGCATGATAATCTTTACCCCCTTTGATTTGGCATAGGCATGTAGTACCGCAACATCAAAGTCCGGATAAGGTTTGTCAAAAAGGAACTGACGATCCTTACGATAGGATGCCCAATCTTCCCAACCTTCATTCCAACCCTCAACCAATACCGCATCAATACCATTCTCCGCCGCAAAGTCTATGTACTCTTTCACATGTTCAGTATTGGCCGGATGATGTCCATTAGGAGTTAACTTTGAATAGTCGGTTATGCCGGGTTTAGCCTTATAATAGTCGCTATATGCCATGTACCTCCTCCACCAGTAAACATCTCCCACCAGACACCGATAAATTTCTGTGGCTTAATCCAAGAAGTATCTTCCAGCTTACAAGGTTCATTCAGATTAAGAATCAACTGAGAAGCAAGGATGCTACGTGCATCGTCACTAACCATAATTGTACGCCACGGGGTATGCAACGGTAATTGCAGATATCCTTTCTTTCCTAATTTATCGGGAGTAAGATGAGCAGAAAAGTTAAACTCTTTATCATCCACATTCAGCAACATGGCAGAATAATCTACCAAGGCAGCTTCATGAATATTGATATAAAGTCCTTCGGTAGTCTTTATCATAAGGGGTGTTTGTACTGTGAATGAAGTCGCTTTAGCTTCATATCCTTTTTTACGTAGATTACGTTCCATAGCTTCGCGCACTTCGGAAATGGCCGCAGTAGTATAGGCAAACTCATTCGTATCATAATCACCGGGAATGCAATAGAGTGTATGATTACCGGTCAGATTGAATTCCGTCAGTTCGTCTTTTACCGTCAGATAATTCATGGTTTTCTGCTCCGGCAACTCATAACGGAATCCGAGTCCATCGTCAAACAATCGAAAACGTACAATCATCGTACGGTCGTGCTTTGCCGGTTGTGAGAAAGTGACAGTAAGTTCATTGTAATGGTTACGGACTTTTTCATACTCTCCCCATACAGGCATCCAAGTTTCATCAAAAGTAGAATTTGTTGCATCAAGAATCCGGAAGCCATTTGACAAATCCGCTTCTTCCATAAGTATTCCCAAGGCAGAAGGTTCTACAACCGGCTCTCCTTTGTAATATAAGCTATAGACCGGCCCCCCCTCGGAATCAAGCACAACATTGAGTTTCAGATTCCCATTGGGAGATAACAATTCGTGTGCCATCGCCACACAAGCAATTCCCAGAAATACAACTGTTAATAATACATGTTTCATATACATCCGTTATTGTTGATATATAAAATATTGATAAGGTTCCATCGTCATTACTGTAGGCAACTTCACATCCACACCGGCAATCACATCGGTCATGGTCTTGCCAGCATGCTCCATAGGTACTTTCACTTGTACAGACTCATTGGCGGTATTCACCATGACCAACATGCCATGACTGCCTGCTGCCCGATAAAATGAAGCGACATCTCCGGTAGTATAAACTTCCAGTTCACCACCACGTACACTGCTCGTAGCTTTATAAGCTCTGATGATTTCTGCCATCTCTTGCGCAAAGACTTCATTGGACTTCAAGTCTATAACTCCGTAATTGAAAAAGTTAAGTGACCGCGGATAGGCTACTTCCTGCGAACTATAAATAAGAGGTATCCCCTCGAGCATAGTCGTCAATACAAAAGCAGACATGGCACCACGCTCACCGCCATAACATTCTATCGGTGAAGCCTCACTTGCCTGGTCATGATTAGTAGAATAGCGTAACCGTAACGTACCCTTCGGCATTCCCTCCAATTCGGAAGTATTCATAGCATAAAGGTCAGTAAGTGAGCATTTACCGGCATAATAGTCTTTCAGTTTACTATGGAAGTTCCAGCCGTAGAGCAGATTGAAACCATTGTTCATTAAAGACGTTTTTCCGCCTTCGGCAAGCATCAGCAAATTATTGTCAAGTGTACGGAGCTCGGCGATTGCTTTCTTCCAGAAAGCATCTGGTACCCCCTCGGCATAATCACAACGGTATCCATCAATACCAATTTCTGTTACCCAATACTTCATGGCATCAATCATGGCTTGCTGCATGGTTTCGTTGTCAAAATTCAAGTCAGCAACATCCGCCCAAGGCTGTTCTTGAGGTTGTACCACATTGCCATTTGCATCCTGTGTATACCAATCCGGATGCTCAGTCACCCAAGCATTGTCCCACGAAGTATGGTTGGCAACCCAGTCAAGAATCACTTTCATTCCTTTGGCATGGGCAGCATCTACCAGTTCTTTCAAGTCTTTTTTTGTTCCGTAACGTGTATTCAGCTTTTTATAATCCTTTATACAATAAGGTGAATTCACACTTTTCAGTACTCCCGGCTCATTTACAGGCATCAGCAAAGCACGGTAGTCCCCAGGCTTTGAATACGGTCAAGCTCTGCTTTGATGGCAGAGAACGCATTTTCTTCGGCAAAAATGCGGGGATTTGCCTCATAAATCACCATATCCGAAGCCATGTATTCTTCCTGTGGGACGGGAATCGGTTCCATGTCACTCTGACTATCACTACACCCCATACAAGAATGTAGCATCGTAAAGAGCAGTGTCGCAATTATTACTTTTTTCATATTTCTACTTTTTATCTATACTTATACTCATTGGCGGAACTGATATCTGCAAAGGAGCATCCAAACTCTCCAGTAATGGGCATTGGCAGAAAAGATACTAAGCTTAATACTAAAAATCCCGGAAGCCAATACTAAAAAACAAAAGAGCTAAGAGATAACTTCTTCCCAAGGCTTGGTTTTCTATCCCAAGACTTGGGATAGAAAACCAAGCCTTGGGACATATATCCGCAAGATTGAAAAGAGATATCCTATCCCCAATCTCATTCCACCAATAGGTCATTTAACATCTTCATTACTATACAAAACTCATTTCAAGAAATTATTCTGATTAGAAACAAAAGCCGCTTCAGATTCCGGTTCAGAGTCTCCGTCCGGATTGTTAGGGTCAATCTCCTCACCAGCTATGTCCGTAATACGGAAATAATAATCTCGATCAAGCGTCACTGCTGCGAGGTCAAATTGTGAGCCTCCATTGTTATTATTCATTATCAGATTGTAAGTCAATCCCTTATTTGCTTCACCTGTATCGTAATAATTATACGTGACACCTTTTATCTCAACACTACCGGTTGGTAATATTCCTGGCCAACTGCCAAAGAGTTCCGGTATATCATTTCCCCACGCGTATATGGTTGTTTCTGCCCATCCGGACTGGTCTTCAATAAAAATGGTATAACCATCATGATGACCACTGCATCCGGATCTATTTCCGTCCAACCGCTTTCTGTGATTTCCAAATATATGTCACGGTCAAGAGTAAAGTTCTGTGGTCCATCAAATTGTGAACCTACTCCATTATCGTTAAATATCAAATTGTAAACCAATCCCTTATTTGCTTCACCTGTATCGAAGTATTTATAGGTAATTCCTTTTATCTCAACGCTACCAGTAGGTGAAATACCGGGCCAACCTCCAAAAAGTTCCGGCAAATCATTTCCCCACGCATAAAGTGACAGTACATCCCAACCTGTATTGTCCATCACGAACACAGCATAACCGTCATGGGTCACTTCACTTGGGTCTTCCGGCTCCTCAAAATAAGCATTCCAGCGGGTTACCGTTATATCAGTGCGAGTACCTACCTTAGCCGAAATTTGATGTAAAGCATCCTCATTCTGCAAAGTACGCTCTATACCTTGTGTCTTAGAAACGAAATAAAAGCCATCGGCAAGTGTCTTTCCATTAACAAAATCTTCCGGATAGAGGTATATGCCCCATTTAACATCATTGTTTGCAGCTTTCTCCATCTGCCACTTAAGGTCTCCGGAAGCAGCATCCTGACCTCCATTGAAATCGCCTGCAATATAAATTATTTCATCGGCACCAGTTCCTTGGGGCATAATCACCTCCAGCAAAATAGCATCGCTACGAAGTTCAAATTGCGGCAACTCATGGTCAAACACAATTTCCTCCTTGTCACAACTACTGATGAAAGCTACAAAAAGCAACAAAAGCCATAGCGGATTACATATATATTTTTTCATTGTTACTATTATTATAGGATGATTAATAATTAGGATTCTGTACCAGTCCCGGATTTACCATAAGGGCAGACTGGGGCAAGGGATACCACTCGTATTTGCGGTCACGTTTAGCCGGATAGCTTAAACCGTCGTCCGTGGCACGGCCAAAGAACCACCATTGCCCTTGCGTAAACTTATCGAAACGACGCAAGTCTGTACGACGACGACGCCCCTCTCCCAAGAATTCAAGTCCCCATTCACTCAACATCCAATCCATATCAAAGGATGTAAAACCAGGACCGGGCTGTTCGAGAGCTGATTTATCTGTAAAATAGCGTGTTTTAACTCTATATACCAGCTCTTTAGCACCTTCTGTATCACCTGCACGCATTTTACATTCAGCAAGAGTATAGACCACTTCACTCAAACGGAATTCCACCTCATCGATGTTTTGGAAATCAATGCCTGCACTCTCCGGATAAACCGGATATCTTACCAAACGGACACCTGAATTCGTTTCACCCCAGCGAGGTGACATGACAGTCTCCAGATTACGTCCTAAATTAAGGAATGTACCCACTTGATCCACATAAACCAAATCCTGACCGTCACGGTCGGCATCTGCTTTCAAAGCCGCACCCTTACCATAGTTGCTTTAATAGCCCCTTTCAAAAAAATGCCTTGATAGTTTCCTGTTGTTTCATTATACACATAGTTCTGCTTACGGATATCTTTATCGTGGAAACGTTCATAAACTGCTCCTAACTTATCACCGTAGTCAGTAAGAAAGCTCTTAGGATTGTCAGTACCACCATACGGCTGTACATTTCCAGAATTATCCATGAAGGTGCCAAGCATACACAATTCCATCCGCTCTGGCTGTATGTACCTCCAAAGTAATCCCAACAATTGTAAGGCATGAAAGGCATGTTACGCATCCAACCGGTATTGACCTGACCGACTTCCATCGCCAATGCCATTACAACTTCCGGACATTCTACATTGTTTATCGAATAAATATCGCGATAGTCATCGGTAATGCTGTAAGTACCATAATCGCCATTCAGAATTTTTTGGCAAAGAGTGGCACACTCATTATAACTGTTTTGTTTGATAAACACCTCAGAATTCAGCAACAAGCGCATCTTAATCATACGATTGGCAGCTTGGTTCATGCGGTTGCGAGTCTTTCCAGAACCATCTTCTTTCATAAGATCTGTAACTGACTCATCTAATTCCTGACTGATAAAATCGTAGATAATCTTGCACCCCTTATCAAAATCAGTATCTGCAGAACCAGGGATTTCCGCACCCGAAGAAATGTTCAAGGGAAGTGCTCCACCCCAAATCTCAAAGATATTGTAGTATGCCCAAGCACGCAGGGTACGTACTTCGGCAATATAACTATTCAAAGCATCCTCAGTCATGCGTATAGATGCGGGGCTGATTGCCTGCAAATCTGTAATAAGCGTATTGCAAAGCCAATAGTGGTCCACGCATTCTCCCAAGTTTGGCGAATAATGGTTGATTCTGACGTCCAGGTATGTGAAGACAAAGCAAACTTCAATGCCTCATCCCATCCCCAAAGTCCACCGTTCCAACTGCGCCATGCCACCTGGTCGGCAGAAAACTCCTGCAAATACCAGAAGTATTCCAAATAACTATATGCAGCTTTCGAATAGATGGCTGCCACTGCCCCCTGAACACTCGTCTCATCTTGATAATAAATTCCGGCATCCACACGATCGAACACTTCCTCGTCCAAATTAGTACAAGAGAAAAGTGAACATGACATAATCATCGCCAATAACCAACGACATTTTATATATTTCATATCTTTCATATTTTTAATAATTTGTTTCTCATTTATTTGAAGCGAAGAGTCACACCTAAACTCAATTGAGTTGCTGTAGGATAAGCACTATTACTATCTACTCCCGGCTGGATACCATTCACGTCTATAATTGAAGGGTCATTACCAGAATATCCGGTCAAGGTAAACAGATTCTTGGCAGACAGATATATGCGCATATTATCCAGTAACTTACGGTTCTTAGGAGTAAAATTATATCCCAAGGTTACATTTTCCAGTTTTATGAAGCTACCATCCTCCAGGAAATAGGAAGATATTACTCCACCACCGGTACGGATATTCTTATCTTCCAGATACGCAGAGCGAAGAACATTATCTGTACCACATCCCTGAAGCCCCATACCATATTTACGCATATTGAATACATCAAAACCGAATGTACCGCGGAAGAATACACTCAAATCAAAATTTCTCCAAGTCAGGTTGTTACTCCAAGACAAGAAGTGCTTGGGAGCACCATTGCCAATATAACGTTTATACTTGGCATCAGCCTGAGAAATCGGTATTTGCTCATCTTTATCATTCAAAATAAGCATATTGCCATTTTCGTCAACACCTGCATATTCATAACCGTAGAACTGCCCTATCTCTCCCCCTTCCTGCACACGGAAGAAATATTCGCTGGAGCCAGTACCCGGTTTTAAGTAAAGGTCGAGATAAGATGCCTTGTAAATATCGTTAGAAAGTTTGGTCAACTTAGTCTTCCCATAAGAATAATTGATTCCGCTCGTCCACTTCACTGCTGTTTTAGTAAGGATGTCACCATCCAAAGATACTTCTATACCGGTATTTTTCGTTGTTCCAACGTTAACCAAAATAGTGGAATAGACAAAAGGCGGTTGAGGTGCCGTGTACGTATAAAGCAAGTCTTTAGAACTACGGTCAAAATACTCCACTGAACCACGTAAACGATTCCATAGAACAAAATCAACACCCAGATTAATCGCAACGCTCTTTTCCCAAGCCAAATCCGGATTAGCATTACTAGAGGGAGCATAGCCCGTTACCCAACGCCCGTCAAAGAGATAACTACCATTGGTATTGTAAGTAGAAAGTGATTTATAAGCATCAAAATCCGAACGACCGGTAATTCCGAAAGAAACACGCGGTTTCAAACTGGTCAACACTTTCCGGGTATTCTTCATAAAGCCCATCTCCATCATTTCCCAAGCCAAAGAAGCTGCTGGGAAGTACCCCCACTTTTGGTTAGCACCAAATTTGGAAGAGCCTTCATAGCGCAACGAAGCCGATGCAAAAAGCATATCCTTCCAATTATAGTTCAACCGACCAAAGAAGCCAATAAGTGTCGATTCAGAGCGACCGCTATATAAACTTGCCAAACCATCCTTCAGATAAGAGCCACTGCCCAAATCCCAATATTTCGTATTATCAAAAGAGAAGTCGTTGTTACTACCACCAATCTGTTCCCAGATACGACTTCTCATAAGTATAGCCACTACAGCCTTAATATTGTGGTCGCCCAAGTTCAGTGCATAATTTCCCAACCACTCCAATCGATTGGTGTACCATTTCTGATACTTCATTTCCGCACGTCCTTTATAACCATTCCAATAGGACTCCGAACCGGCAGACGAAGCATAATATTGTTGCTTCATGTCATTGTAATGCAATGAGTAACTTAATGTTGTATTCAACAAATGCTTTTCTGTCTGCAAAATATTCAGTTTAGCCTCAGCCGTACCCAACAAATACATACGCTGGCCGTTGTTATCTCTCAAAGCAAGCTCCGCAACCGGATTGGTTGCACCCGTAGGAGAAGTAGGCTGATAATACGAACCGTCTGCATTATATACCGGCATTGTAGGATTCATTGTGAGTGCCCTATCGAAGAAACCATCATTTCCCCAGGTTTCATTTACACGACGTGCACTCAACGAACCGTTGAATTGTAAGCGATTCTCCAGTACACGCTGTTCCATAGAAAAACGACCTCCAAATTCTTCACGACCACTCACGATGTCAAGTCCATTGGCACTTTTGTAATTGAAGGAAGCACCATAGAAACCATTCTTTGTGCTACCATCAATAGATATATATTGGTTTGTGTCGTATGCTACATCACGAGTAATCAGTCCATACCAGTCAGTGTCGGCTCCATAGTCTGTACCTCGTCTCGAACGACGGAATTCATCAGCCGACAGAATATCCGGAGAGGGCTTGGCTACATTAAAAGCGATGTAACTGTCATATGTGACTACCGTTTTTCCAGCTTCACCCGAGCCACGTTTCGTTGTAACTAAAATCACACCATTAGCACCTCGCGTTCCGTAAATAGCAGCTGAACCCGCATCTTTCAATACCGTAATAGATTCAATATCCTGTGCAGCGATGTTACGGATATCGCCACCTGCCACACCATCTATGACAATCAAAGGACTATTACTTGCAGAAACAGATGTTGCACCACGTACTTGTAATGAAGAACTGGAGTTAGGATTGGCAGCTGCCTGCGTATTGACATTCAAGCCCGCGACTTTTCCCGATACCATTTCCATCGGGTTATTCATAGCCCCCAAATTAAAATTTTTCTTATCCACTTGTACAATGGAACTGGAAACTTCTTTTTTACTCAATGAACCGTAACCCACTACTACAACTTCTTCCAACACCTGCTGGTCATCATGCAAGACAACATCAATCTTGTTTCTACCGGATACGTTCAGTTCCTGCGTTTGGTAACCTACATAAGAAAAAATAAGTATTGCATCAGGATTGACATTCAATAACACATAGTTACCGTCAATGTCAGTTATCACCCCCGAAGTTGTACCCTTTACCAATACACTTGCACCGATAAGACCTTCACCCGTTGCATCGGTCACCTTTCCTTGTACCTGAAGTTGTTGCGCAACAGCAACACCAGTCATCATAAGAAAACCCAGTAAAAGGATCATGCGCTTTTTAAGGCATCTCTTTCGACTTTTCTTTTTCATCTTATTAGAAATTAGTTAAACAATAAATAGATTGATGCAAATGTATTATCAAAACAAACGCACGATTTGGGCTGAGATAAAAATCTAAAGTCCTGCAACAGGCAATCAACTATAATACAACGCATTACAAAAATGCTATTGCTACTAATTTCTAAATCATTTCTAAACTTTTTAAGGCAGAAGAAAGCCTCAAAAGGAGGATAAAATCAAAAAGAAGTTATTTTCATCACTCGTTCTTCAAAGTCCTCTTTACAAAGAGACTTGTTTTTTAGCTTGGAACGATAAGTATAGATGGTAGTTATGGAATAACGCAAAAATTCTGCAATACGCGCACTGTCTGTAATACCTAAACGAATCAGTGCAAATATGCGCAGTTCGGTAACAAGCAATTCTTCATTTTTAGGATACAATTGTTCTTCAACTGGCAACAAACGATTAAATTCTTCTACAAAGTTAGGGAATAATCTTAAGAAAAAATACATCGAAATTGTGATAGAACTCTTTCAACTCTTGATTTATG
>ENA-OQJX01000176-OQJX01000176.1-human-gut-metagenome-genome-assembly--contig:-NODE-176-length-42929-cov-3.884982_pt1 | contig 42929 bp, 49 predicted proteins | sample MGYA00242615_ERZ504782 | MGnify/ENA primary metagenome ERZ504782 (study PRJEB26092, sample SAMD00036354) | human gut metagenome | host: Homo sapiens | study: EMG produced TPA metagenomics assembly of... | reverse complement strand
TATTGATATAAGAAGAGCTAATAAAATAATGAAACAGTAAAAGAATGGAGTAATAGGAGCATGGTAAATAGAAAACAATATTGACATCCATACAGGCTGTCCATATAATATAATTTGCAGTTGTATCAAAGGGTTCTGGTTGTTGCAGGACCTTTCTTATATTCTGGAGGGAGAAATTTATTATGAATAAAAAAGAAGTATTAGAAATCCGTAAGCAGTTTACACCGGCAAATTGCGCGATCACAAGAATTGCCGGCTGCTATGTGGATCATGAGAAAAATAAAAAGATGGAATCAAAATCGGCATTTTTATCTTTGCCTGAGGAAGAGGCGTTTAAATATTTTGACATTTTTAAAAAGACACTTTCCGGGACGATGGGGAAAAATATGTTGAATATGGAATTCCCGATCGACCAGGAGATGCCAGGCGGGACACAGGAATTTTTAATGAAACTAAAAGCCAGTAAGCTGGAAGATGACATGCTCCTGGAAGAATTTTATGACAAAGTAATCGCTACATATGAGTATGCGGAGAATTATTATATTATTTTAATCCATGCAATGTATGATGTGCCGGGCAGATCGTCTGACAATATGGAGATGTTTGACGCATCCGATGAAGTGTATGAGTATTTGGTGTGCAGTATCTGTCCGGTTTCGTTGTCAAAGGCAGGATTAAGTTACAATGCAGAGAGCAATTGTATTCAGGATCGTATCCGGGACTGGGTGGTAGATATGCCGGACAAGGGATTTTTGTTTCCGGCTTTTAATGACAGAAGCACGGATATTCATGGAGTACTCTATTATACGAAGAAATCAGAGGATTTGCAGCCGGAGTTGATTGAGCAGCTGCTGGGAGCAAGGATGCCGATGTCAGCCAACACGCAGAAGGAGACATTTCAGATGCTGATCGAGGATACTCTGGGAGAAGACGGAGATTATGAGACGATCCGCAATATCCATGATACTTTGAATGACATGATTGAGGAACATAAAGAAGAACAGGAACCGCTGCAGTTGGATAAGACCGATGTACGCAAGGTATTTGAAAAGAGCGGCGTTTCTTCGGAAAAAATGGAGTGTTTTGATCAAAATTATGAAGAGACAGCAGGGGAAAAGACTTCTCTTCTTGCAACCAATATTACGGAGACAAAAAAGTTTCAGATTGAAACGCCGGATATTGTGATTAAAGTCAATCCGGAACGGGCGGATCTGATCGAAACGAGAGTGATAGATGGAAGGCAGTGTCTGGTCATTGCTGTAGATGATCATATTGAAGTTAATGGAGTAAATGTAAAGGACTCTGAAGCGCAAAAAAAGCACAGAAGAAGAGGAATAAAATAGAACATAACGGGATTTTTATCTGGCGGTCTCAGATGTTGATCAGAGACTGCTTTTTTACGAAATGAAAATAATTAAACATCTAACTAGTTTATTGGCATAAATATTAAAAAAATGTGAAAAATTATATTAATGCTTGATTTTTTTGGAAGATAATACTAATATATCGATTAGATATCTAACTAATTAAAAAGGAGGTATAGCAATGCGCTGTGATCTGGATAAGGTTCCAAGTGTCGGACTCTTTGGGATGGTGGTTCATCAGGGCGGACTGCGGGCACAGAAGATGTTTGACAAGTATGGGCTGAATAAGAGTCAGGCAGGCATCCTGTTTATGCTGCATCATGAGGAAGCTGTTTCTCAAAAGCCTCTTTCTCAGAAGGAGCTGGCAAAAAAGCTGAATGTGACGGCGCCGTCTATTACATCTGCGATTCAGAAGATGGAGAAGGCTGGATTTATCAAACGACAGCCGGACGAAAAGGATCAAAGGATCATGCGTCTGTATCTGGATGAAAAGGGAAAGGCTTGCATTGAACATGTAAAGGAAGTAGCCATGCAGATGGATGAAATCATGTTCCGAGGCATCAGTCAGGAAGAGAAGCTTCTTTTGCGAAGAATTATGATTCAGATTTTTGACAACTTAAAAGAAGAACCAAGGTTTCATACATCAGGAGAAAGTAAAACAGAGAGATAAGGCAGGAAAGGAGAGCGTATGAAAAATTTATTTAAGTATATTCTGCATTACTGGCAGGCGGTGATCGCAATCGTGGCGATTTTGATCGTACAGGCATATTGCGATCTGTCGCTTCCGGCATATACGTCGGATATTGTCAATGTCGGAATCCTACAGGGCGGAATTGAAGACAAGGCACCAACAGCAATTTCAGAAGAAGAATGGAATAAGCTAATGCTGTTTGTGTCAGAGAATGATTTACAGACCGTGAAGGATGCTTATCAAAAAAATGAGGATTCTTATGACAAACCGGCATTTGTGCTCAAGGAAGCTGTGAAAGAAAATGAGACAGAGCTTAAAGAAGTGGAAGACGCATTGGCGCTTCCAATGATGATCACTTCCGGATTTGAGTCCGGAAGCGAGAAGACGCAGGAAGCGGAAGAGATGTTAAAACAACAGATTCCGAAAGAAATGCTGACAGAAGATACGACAGTATTTGATATTTTGCAGATGCTGCCGTCAGAAGCAAGGGAGGAGCTGACGAAGGAACTTCAGAAAGAAATGAAGGATATGCCGGATATGATCCTGGAGCAGGCAGCGATGAGTTATGCAAAAGGGGTTTACAAGGATCTGGGAATTGATGTGGAGGGACTACAGTATCACTACCTCTTTGCTACAGGAGGAAAAATGATCGCATTGGCACTTCTTGGAATGGCAGCAAGTATTCTGGTCTGTTATCTGGCAGCCAGAGTGGGTGCCAGAGTGGGACGCGATATCAGAGGAAATGTGTTCCGAAAGGTGGTCGGATTTTCCAACAATGAATTTGACCATTTTTCTACCGCATCCCTGATTACCAGAAGCACGAATGATATTCAGCAGGTACAGGTACTGTCAGTGATGATTTTGCGGATGGTTCTGTATGCACCGATTTTGGCTATCGGAGGAGTGTATCAGGTATTTCAGACGAATGTTTCTATGTCCTGGATCATTGCATTTGCGGTTGGTCTGATTGCATGTGTGGTATTGGTGCTGTTTGTAGTTGCAATGCCAAAGTTTAAGATTTTACAGAAATTAGTCGATAAGCTGAATCTGGTGACAAGGGAGATTCTGACAGGACTTCCGGTGATTCGGGCATTCAGTACGGAAAAGTATGAGGAAAAACGATTTGATGCGGCAAATATTGATCTGACGAAGACCAGTCTGTTTGTCAATCGTGCGATGACGTTTATGATGCCTACCATGATGTTCATCATGAATGGAATTTCTGTGCTGATCGTATGGAATGGAGCACATGGAATCAGTGACGGCCAGATGCAGGTTGGAGATATGATGGCATTTATTCAGTACACGATGCAGATTATCATGGGATTCTTGATGATCTGTATGATCTCGATCATGCTTCCAAGAGCAGCGGTATCTGCAGATCGTATTGAAGAGATCTTGACAAGCAAATCTGTAATTGAGGATCCGAAAGAAGCCGCAGAGTTCCAGAAATCGGAAAAAGGTGTCCTGAAATTTGAACATGTATCCTTTCGATATCAGGGAGCGGACGAAGATGTGCTTCACGATATCCATTTTACAGCAAAGCCGGGAGAGACTACAGCGATCATTGGAAGTACCGGAAGCGGAAAATCTACGCTGGTTAATCTGATCCCGAGATTTTACGATGTGACAGAAGGATCGATCACTCTGGATGGTGTGGATGTCCGGGAAGTATCCCAGCATATGCTGAGAGATAAGATCGGATATGTTCCACAGAAGGGAGTTCTGTTTTCCGGAGATATTGCTTCTAATATTTTATTCGGAAATCCGGATGGTGGCGAAGCTGTGATGAAGGAAGCTGCACAAATCGCACAGGCGGAAGAGTTTATTGAAGCAAAATCGGAGAAATATCACAGTCACATTGCACAGGGCGGTTCCAACGTATCTGGCGGACAGAAACAGAGATTGTCCATTGCAAGAGCGATCGCGAAACATCCAGAGCTGTTTATCTTTGATGACAGTTTCTCGGCGCTGGATTATAAAACAGATGTTATCTTGAGAAGAGCATTGAAAGAAAAGACAAAAGACAGTACGGTTTTGATAGTGGCGCAGCGAATCAGTACGATCCTGCATGCAGATCAGATCATTGTGCTGGACGAGGGACGAGTTGCCGGAATCGGAACACACAGCGAACTTCTGGAAAATTGTGAGGTATACCGCCAGATCGCGGCTTCACAGCTTTCGGAGGCAGAATTGAATCTCAGTGGGAAGGAGGCGGGAGCAAATGCCTAGACATGGACATATGGGTCCGCAAGGAGCGGATGAAAAAGCAAAGGATTTAAAGGGAACACTTAAGAAATTGCTTCATTATATGAGTGTATTCAAGGTGCAGATGCTGTTGATCGTGATCTTTGCAGTCTGCGGAACAACATTTACGATTATCGGACCAAAGATTCTTGGAAAAGCAACAACGGAAATTGCCAACGGTCTGATGAGCAAAGTATCCGGCGGAAGCGGGATGGACTTTGAAAAGATTGGACAGATCCTGCTGCTGACACTTGCATTATATCTGGTCAGCACATTGTGCTCGTTTATTCAGGGATATCTGATGACGGGGGTTTCTCAGAAAACAACATACCGTTTGCGAAAAGAAATCTCAGAGAAGATCAATCGTATGCCGATGAACTATTTTGATACAAAACCAGTCGGAGAAGTGTTATCCAGAGTGACCAATGATGTTGATACACTGGGACAGAGTCTGAACCAGAGTGCGACACAGATGATTCAATCCGTGACAACGCTGATTGGGGTGCTGATCATGATGCTTACGATCAGTCCTTTGATGACACTTGTGACACTGATTATTCTCCCGATTTCCATGCTGCTGATCGGATTTGTCATGAAGCATTCTCAGAATATTTCCGCGGACAGCAGGAGTATCTGGGAATGTGAATGGACAGGTGGAAGAAGTTTACAGTGGTCACAGTATTATCAAGGCTTTTAATAAAGAAGAAAATGTAATTGATGAGTTTGATGCAACCAATGACAAATTGTATGACTCTGCATGGAAATCGCAGTTCTTTTCAGGAATGATGATGCCGATCATGCAGTTTATCGGAAATCTTGGCTATGTAGTCGTTGCGATTCTGGGAGGATTTCTGACGATCAAGAAAACGATTGAAGTGGGAGATATTCAGTCTTTCATTCAATATGTCAGAAGTTTTACACAGCCGATCCAGCAGATCGCACAGGTTGCAAATATGCTGCAGATGACAGCTGCGGCGTCCGAGAGAGTGTTTGAATTTCTGGAGGAAGAAGAGGAAGATCAGACTGTGGAGCATCCGGTATCGGTAGAAAATCTGGAAGGAAATGTAAGCTTTGATCATGTTCATTTTGGATACAATGCGGATAGGATCATTGTCAATGACTTCTCAGCAGAAGTAAAAGAGGGGCAGAAAATTGCAATTGTAGGACCGACCGGAGCAGGAAAGACAACGATGATCAAGCTTCTGATGCGATTCTACGATGTAAACAGCGGTGCGATCAAGATTGACGGACATGACGTCAGAGATTTCAACAGAAGTGAACTGCGTGAAATGTTCGGAATGGTGCTGCAGGATACCTGGCTGTTCAATGGAAGTATTTGGGACAACATCAAATACGGAAAACTGGATGCAACGGATGAAGAAGTGATCCAGGCAGCCAAGGCAGCTCATGTGCATCAGTTTGTGAAGACACTGCCGGGCGGATATGATATGGAACTGAATGAAGAAGCAAACAATGTGTCTCAGGGTCAGAAACAGCTGTTGACGATCGCGAGGGCAATTCTGGCAGATCCGAAGATCCTGATTCTGGATGAGGCGACAAGTTTTGTAGATACAAGGACAGAGGTATTGATCCAGAAAGCCATGGATAACCTGATGAAGGGACGTACCAGCTTTGTGATTGCTCATCGTCTGTCAACGATTCGGGATGCAGATATGATCCTTGTTATGAAAGACGGAGATATCGTAGAGCAGGGAAATCACGAAGAACTTCTGGCAAAAGGCGGATTCTATGCGGATCTGTATAACTCACAGTTTGAGAAAACAACGGAAGTGGCATAATATAAGAACCGGCAGGAGAGGAGACTTTCCTGTCGGTTTTGTGTTTCGTGAAAAAATATGTTATACTAAAAAATATGACAAAAAAGGGGGCAAAAGAGTATGCCGTTGACACATTTTGATGCGGAGGGAAAAGCCCGCATGGTAGACGTGACAGAGAAAAAAGAGACGGTAAGAGAAGCAACAGCAACCGGAAAGATCAAAGTCAGCCGGGACGTGTATGATGCGATTGAAGCCGGAACGGTCGGAAAAGGCGATGTGCTTTCTGTGGCGACCACAGCCGGATCATGGGTGTGAAACGGACGGCGGATCTGATTCCGATGTGTCATATCCTGCCGATCACGAACTGTAAGATCCGTTTTGAAAAGGATCCTAAAAATCTGGAGATCACCTGCTTTTGTACGGTAAAAGTGACCGGAAAGACCGGAGTGGAGATGGAGGCGCTGACAGGTGTCAGTGTGGCGCTTCTGACGATTTATGATATGTGTAAGGCTCTGGATAAATTTATGGAAATACAGGATATTTATCTTTGTAAAAAGACCGGAGGAAAGAGTGGAGAGATCGTAAATCCGAGAATGGAAGACAGAGGAGAAGAGGGAAGATGAAGGCAGCAGTTGTGACATTGAGCGACAAGGGATTTCGAAACGAACGGGAAGATAAAGCGGAGAGCTGGTACAGATGATGTTGAAAGAAGCCGGATATGAAGTGGCGGAATACAGGTTACTTCCGGATGAGCAGGCGCAGATCGAGACGGTATTAAAAGAGTTGAGTGATGAGAAAGAGATGGATCTGATCCTCACGACAGGAGGAACCGGGTTTTCGCAAAGAGACTGTACACCGGAAGCAACGATGAATGTAGCTACCCGAAATGCGCCGGGGATTGCAGAAGCAATGCGGTATGCGTCACTGGCTATTACCCCCAGAGCGATGTTGAGCCGCGGGGTATCGGTGATTCGAAATCAGACACTGATCATTAACCTTCCGGGTAGTCCGAAAGCGGTGAAAGAAAATCTGGAGTATATTTTGCCTACACTGTCACATGGACTGGAAATTTTAAAAGGAGTGACAGGAGAATGCGGGATCAGTTTGAAAGAAACATAAATTATATGAGAGTATCCGTCACGGACTTGTGCAATCTGCGCTGTGTGTATTGCATGCCGAAAGAGGGAATCAGACAGATTTCTCACGATGAGATCCTTACGTTTGATGAGATCGCAAGGGTGTGCCGGATCGGGGCAGAACTTGGGATTTCCAGGATCAAGCTGACAGGCGGCGAACCGCTGGTGCGAAAGGGGATTGAAGACCTTGCAGAGATGATCTGCCGGATTCCGGGAATCGAGCAGGTGACGCTGACGACAAACGGAATCCTGTTAAAAGATAAATTGCCTGCACTCAAAAAGGCTGGAATGTCTGCGGTTAACATCAGTCTGGATACGATGGACAGAGCGCAGTATCAGGAATTGACAGGAAAGGACTGTTTGTTGCAGGTAATGGAAGGCATTCGGGCGGCACTGGAGCAGGGGATGCGTGTGAAAATAAACTGCGTGGCGCTAAATGAATGTAATGAGTTTCAGTGGGGAAAGCTTGCAGCATTGGCAAAAGAGTATCCGCTGGATGTGCGTTTTATTGAAATGATGCCGATCGGTCTTGGAAAAGCTTATCAGGGAAGTATGCAGGAAGTGATACAGAAGAACCTGGAAAATATATATGGTGCAGCAAAGCCGGATTCAGGGGCAGTGCGTGGAAATGGTCCGGCAGTATACTGGGAGTTTCCTGGGTTTCAGGGAAAGATTGGATTTATCAGTGCGATCTCCCATAAGTTCTGCAAAGACTGCAACCGGATTCGGATGACGGCTGAAGGTTTTGTGAAGCCCTGTCTGCAGTTCGCACAGGGAGTGGATATGAGATCCCTTTTAAGAGGGCAGACGGATGATAAAGAACTGAAGCAGGTATTCGAGCGGTTGATTTATGAAAAGCCACGCTGCCATCAGTTTGAAACAGAAAAAGCGGACGAAAGTCTCGAACAGCGTGAGATGTCAAAAATCGGAGGATAGGTTGAAATGGGAATTGTAAGAGCAGTGTGTACGAGCCCGGCAAAGGGAACGCAAAAGACGAACGTGAAAAGTGCGGAATTTATAGAAGATTTTGGAATCAAAGAGGATGCCCATGCGGGAAAGTGGCATCGTCAGATCAGTCTTCTTTCCTATGAAAAGATCGAGGCGTTTCGGGCAAGAGGAGCAGAGGTTGCAGATGGTGCATTTGGAGAAAATCTGGTGGTAGAGGGATTTGACTTTAAAAATCTTCCGGTGGGAACCCGGTTTCAGTGCAACGAAGTTATTTTAGAGATGACACAGATTGGAAAGGAATGTCATCACGGATGTGAGATTTTTCAGAAGATGGGAGACTGCATCATGCCAAGAGAAGGTGTATTTGCAAGGGTCATTCACGGCGGACGGATTTCCTGCGGGGATGAGATGTACATTTTGGGTCAAGGTGAGCAGTAACCATTCGATACGAAGTGAGAGAAGATTTTCTTGCAGAAATAAAAGAAACGTAATATAGTGTAAAAAGCAAAAGTAAACGGAGGAACAAATATGAAATGGAATAAATTTCGTCTGACAACGACAACAGAGGCGGAGGATATTGTCAGCAGTATGCTTATGGATTTGGGAATCCAGGGGGTCGAGATTGAAGATAAAGTTCCGCTGACACAGTCGGACAAAGAGCAGATGTTCGTTGATATCCTGCCGGAGACAGAGGCAGATGACGGTGTGGCATACCTGAGTTTTTATCTGGAGGAGGATGAAGATAAAGAAAAGGTACTTGCTGATGTGCGTGCAGAATTACAAGATATGGCATCCTATTTGAACGTGGGGGCGTGTACGATCGAAGAGTCTCAGACAGAGGATGTGGACTGGGTAAATAACTGGAAGCAGTATTTTCATCAGTTCTATGTGGATGACATTCTGATTATCCATCCTGGGAGGAAGTAAAACCGGAAGACAATGATAAAATGGTGATCCATATCGATCCGGGGACTGCATTCGGAACAGGAATGCATGAGACAACCCAGCTTTGTATCCGGCAGATCCGCAAATATACAACGCCGGAGACAACAATCCTTGATGTGGGATGCGGAAGCGGTATTCTGGGAATGCTGGCTTTGAAATTCGGCGCAAAATATTCCGTTGGAACAGATCTGGATCCATGTGCGATCGAGGCAACTTATGAGAACATGGAAGTCAACGGAATCAGTAAAGAGATGTACGAAGTGATGATCGGAAATGTCATTGATGACAAAGACGTGCAGGACAAAGTTGGTTATGGAAAATATGACATTGTCGTTGCAAATATTCTGGCAGATGTTTTGGTCGCACTGACACCGGTGATCGTGGATCAGCTCAAAGACGGTGGAATCTACATCACCAGCGGAATTATTGATGACAAAGAAGAGACAGTGGTAGAGGCAGTTAAAGCAGCAGGTCTGGAAGTCCTGGAAGTGACGTATCAGGGCGAGTGGGTTTCTGTGACGGCGAGAAAGAACGGATAAGGAAGGATTAAGATCCATGCAGAATTTTTTTGTATATGACTCTCAGGTGCAGGGGGAAAACATTTATATAGAGGGAACCGATGTAAACCACATCGTACATGTTCTTCGTATGAAGGTTGGAGAGGAAGTCAGTGTACACGATGATGTGAACCGGAAATACCTGTGCCGGATCGAGAAACTGCTGGAAGAAAGAGTGGTGCTTTCTATTGTGGAGCAGCAGGAGTCGGACACGGAACTTTCCTGCCCGATCTATCTGTTCCAGGGTCTTCCAAAGGGAGATAAGATGGAATGGATCATTCAGAAGTGTGTAGAGCTTGGCGTACACGCAATCGTGCCGGTCGCGACGAAGCGGGCGGTTGTAAAGCTGGACGAGAAGAAAGCGCAGAAAAAAGTGAACAGATGGAATGCCATCGCAGAGAGTGCGGCGAAGCAGTCCGGAAGAGGGATCGTTCCGGAAGTACTTCCGGTGATGAAATGGAAGGAGGCGCTGGAATACGCGCGTCAGCTGGATGTTAAGATGATCCCTTATGAGAAGGCAGCAGGGATAAACGCCACAAAGCAGCTGATCGCCTCTGTTTCTTTTGGACAGTCAGTCGGGATTTTTATCGGTCCGGAAGGCGGCTTTGAAGAGGCAGAAGTGGAAGCTGCAAAAGAGATAGGGGCAGTTCCGGTGACTCTGGGAAGAAGAATCTTACGAACAGAGACAGCGGGGATGACGATCCTGTCAATTCTGATGTATCATCTGGAAAGAGAGTAACATAGTTTAATATTGAGAAGAAGTGAAAAGGAAGGTATCATGGAAGTATATTTGGACAATTCGGCGACTACCAGAGGTTACACAGAGGTGGGAGAACTGGTATATAAAGTGATGTGTCAGGACTATGGAAATCCGTCTTCCATGCACCGTAAAGGTGTGGATGCGGAGCATTATATCAAGGATGCAAAAGAAATTCTGGCAAAAATTCTGAAGGTCAATGCAAAAGAAATTTATTTTACGTCCGGCGGTACAGAAAGTGACAATCTGGCGATCATTGGAACAGCAAAAGCAAACAAAAGAAGAGGAAATCATCTGATCACATCATCTATAGAGCATCCGGCGATTTTGAATACGATGCGTTATCTGGAAGAGGAAGAAGGCTTTCGTGTGACCTATCTTCCGGTGGACAGCATGGGACGCATCAAGCTGGAAGCTCTGAAAGAGGCGTTGTGTGACGAGACAATTCTGGTTTCCGTCATGTATGTGAATAACGAAGTAGGAGCAGTGCAGCCGATCGATGAGGCTGTCCGGATTGTGAAGGAATATAATCCGGATATTCTGTTCCATTCGGATGCCGTACAGGGATTCGGAAAGTATAAGATTTATCCGAAGCGTCAGAAGATCGATCTGCTGACAGGAAGCGGACATAAGATCCACGGACCGAAAGGAACTGGATTTTTATATGTCAGTGAGAAAGTTAAGATCAAACCAATCGTGTTTGGCGGAGAACAGCAGAAAAATGTCCGTTCCGGTACAGAGAACGTTCCGGGGATTGCAGGACTCGGGTTAGCGGCAAAGATGATCTACCATGATCTGGATATGAAGACTGCACTGATGCGGGAACTCAAAGAGTATTTTATTGAAGGAATCGCGAAGATTGAAAATACAACCGTTCACGGGATGACCGATGAAAACAGTGCACCGCATATCATCAGTGTGGGCTTTGCAGGGATTCGAAGTGAAGTGCTTCTGCATACACTGGAAGAGAAAGGAATTTACGTATCCTCAGGTTCTGCATGTGCGTCCAACCATCCGGCAATCAGCGGGGTGTTAAAGGGCATCGGAGCAGGAAAAGAGTATCTGGATGCGACGATCCGTTTCAGCATGTCTGAATTTACAACCAGAGAAGAAATTGACTATACATTGGAAACGCTATATAATTGTGTACCGATGCTGAGAAGATATACAAGACATTGATGCTTGATAAAGAGTCCAAAAGAAAAGGATAAATAAAGGAGAATATCATGAGATTTCATTCATTTTTGATTAAATACGGAGAAATCGGGATCAAAGGAAAGAACCGGTATCTGTTTGAAGACGCTCTGGTGCGTCAGATCCGTTTTGCATTGAAGGATGTGGACGGAGAATTTAATGTACACAAAGCACAGGGGAGAGTGTATGTGGACTGTGAAGGCGAATACGATTACGAAGAGACTGTGGAAAGTTTGAAACGAGTGTTTGGTATCGTAGGAATCTGCCCGGTTGTGCGTCTGCAGGACAATGGATTTGAACAGCTGAAAAAAGATGTGGAAAAATATATCGGAGAAGTGTACCCTGAGAAAAACCAGACATTTAAGATTGAAGCAAGAAGAAGCAGAAAGTCTTATCCGTTGAATTCTATGGAATTGAACTGTGAGTTGGGCGGTGTGATCCTGGATGCGTACCCGGAGATGAAAGTAGACGTACACAATCCGCAGATTCGTCTGAATGTGGAAGTACGGGAAGAGATTTATCTGTACTCAGAGATTATTCCGGGGCCGGGCGGAATGCCGGTAGGAACTAACGGAAGTGCCATGCTCCTGCTCTCCGGTGGTATCGACAGCCCGGTTGCCGGATATATGATCGCAAAACGCGGTGTCGCTCTGGAAGCAACGTATTTCCATGCACCACCGTATACGAGTGAACGTGCAAAAGAAAAAGTGGTGGATCTGGCAAGACTGGTTTCCAGGTATTCCGGCCCGATCAAGCTCAACGTAGTCAACTTTACAGACATTCAGCTGTATATCTATGAGAAGTGTCCGCATGAAGAACTGACGATTATTATGCGAAGATACATGATGAAGATCGCAGAGCATTTTGCAAAACAGGATGGCTGCCTGGGACTGATCACCGGAGAAAGTATCGGACAGGTTGCGAGCCAGACGATGCAGAGCCTTATGGCAACCAATGCAGCATGTACGCTTCCGGTCTACCGTCCGCTGATCGGATTTGATAAAAAAGAAATCGTGGATATTTCTGAAAAGATTGATACGTACGAGACATCGATCCAGCCGTATGAAGACTGCTGTACGATTTTTGTTGCCAAGCATCCGGTGACAAAACCGAATCTGGAGCGTATTGAGAAATCCGAGAGAAATCTGGATGAGAAGATTGATGAGCTGATGCAGACAGCAATCGATACGGTTGAAACGATCATGGTAAAATAGGACAATAAAAAGGCTGCCTCATAAAGAGACAGCCTAAAAATAAATGATTTCATTATTTGATGATGTAAGAATCCAGTGCAGCTAGGATGTCATCCAGATTAGAATCAGCGTGAATATTCAGATCGATCGGTTTAGAAAGATCCAAACTGAAAATTCCCATAATTGATTTGGCATCTATCACATATCTTCCGGACACTAAATCAAAATCGTTGTCATATTTTGTGATTTCGTTTACAAATGATTTTACTTTGTCGATTGAGTTTAAAGAAATCTGTACTGTTTTCATTATAAAAGTCCCTCCTTGATATACAATGCTTCGAGTATCTGTACTCTAGGTATATTCTACGAGAAGTAACTGCAAAAGTCAAGGAACAAACAGGAAAAACAAGGAAAACCAGGAGAATATTTTTATGAAAAAAGTCGCGTTACACAATCTGGGATGTAAGGTAAATGCATATGAGACAGAAGCCATGCAGGAAATGCTGGAACATGCCGGATATGAGATCGTTCCGTTTCAGGAAGGAGCGGACATTTATGTGATCAATACATGCACAGTGACCAATATTGCGGACCGCAAATCAAGACAGATGCTGCATCGGGCAAGAAAGATGAATCCGGATGCTGTTGTGGTCGCAGCCGGCTGTTATGTGCAGGCACAGGCTGAAAAGCAGGTGATCGATCCATGTATTGATATTGTACTCGGAAACAATAAAAAGCAGGATCTTCTGACAGCGCTGCAGGCATATGAAGAAGCACACGGTGATTTGCGGGAAGTGATCGATATCAATCATACAAAAGAATATGAGAATCTGCATCTGACAAAACAGGGGGAGCATACGAGAGCATATATCAAGGTGCAGGATGGCTGCAACCAGTTTTGTTCTTACTGTATTATCCCGTATGCGAGAGGAAGAGTCAGAAGCAGGGCAAAAGAAGATGTAGTAGCAGAAGTGACAGATCTGGCGAAAAACGGATACCAGGAAGTCGTGCTGACGGGAATTCATCTGAGCTCCTATGGCATTGATTTTGAAAATGAAGACAATCTGCTCAGTCTGATTCGTGCAGTGCATGAGATTGAAGGAATCAAAAGGATTCGTCTGGGATCTCTGGAACCCAGGATCATCACAGAAGAGTTTGTACAGGCGATCGCAGCGCTTCCGAAGATGTGCCCGCACTTCCATCTGTCATTGCAGAGTGGCTGCAATGAAACCTTAAAGAGGATGAACCGCAGATATACAAGTGAAGAGTTTTATGAAAAGTGTGAGATATTAAGAAAGTATTTTGAAAAACCGGCGCTGACAACAGATGTGATCGTGGGATTTCCGCAGGAAACAGAGGAAGAATTTGAAACAACGTATGAATTTCTGAAAAAGATCTGCTTCTATGAGACTCATATTTTCAAATATTCCAAACGAGAAGGCACGAAAGCGGCAGTGATGCAGGGACAGATCCGGAGCAGATCAAGCAAAAAGAAGCGCCAGACTGATCGAACTGGGGGAGAAAAACCGCAGAGCATATGAAGAATCGTTCCTTGGAAAAACAGTGGAAGTGCTGGTGGAAGAAAAATCGGATGTGAACGGAAAAGAAATGTGGACAGGGCACACAAAAGAGTATATGAAAATTGCACTAGAGTCAGAGAAAAATCTTCAGAATTGTATTCTAAACGTGCAAATTAAAGATGGCCGGGAAATTATTCATTGAATTTTAAAATAGATTATATTAGAATGATAAGTAGGATACTAACGCAATTATGCTGATTCCGGGGAATCAGATCTGCGCGTGAATAAAAGAAAAATGGAGGAGATACGATGAGCGATTTGAGTAATACACAGTTCTTTCAGGTAGAACCGGGACCACAGATTTCTGCAAAAGATATTCTGGAAATCGTGTATAAGGCACTGAAAGAAAAAGGATACAACCCGGTTAACCAGATCGTGGGATACATTATGTCAGGAGATCCTACTTACATTACCAGCTATAATGGAGCAAGAAGCCTGATTATGAAGGTGGAAAGGGATGAATTGGTCGAAGAACTGTTAAAAGCGTATATCGAGCATAATTCATGGGAATAATCGACTATGCGGATCATGGGACTGGATTATGGCACGAAGACTGTAGGGGTTGCGATCAGCGATGCTCTTGGTCTGACTGCGCAGGGATAGAGACCATTCAGAGAAAAGAGGAAAACAAGCTGCGCCGTACACTCGCCCGGATTGAAGACTGGTAAGGGAATATGAAGTGGATACGATCGTGCTTGGTTTTCCGAAGCATATGAATAACGATGTGGGTGAACGTGCAAAAAAGTCTCTGGAATTCAAAGAGATGCTGGTGCGCAGGACAGGACTTGATGTGGTGATGTGGGACGAGCGGCTTACTACCGTGGAGGCAGAGCGTACATTGATCGAGAGTCAGGTGCGGCGCGAGAACAGAAAGCAGTATATTGACAAGATCGCAGCTGTTTTTATCCTGCAGGGATATCTGGATTCGATTTATTTGAAAAAGAAAGCCGAAGAGGAAAACTAGAAGCTGCCCACAGGAGGAAGAACGCATGGAAAAGATTAAATTTTGTTTTGACGAGTCGGGAGACAGCGTTGAATTTTTTGTACTGGAACAGACAAAGATCAACGGGGCATCCTATATTCTTGTGACAGATTCACAGGAGGATGACGCGGAGTGTCTGATCTTAAAAGAAGGTGAATCTCAGGACGCGAAAGAGAGTGTCTATGAGATCGTAGAGGACGACGTAGAATTACAGGCGGTTTCCAAAGTATTTGAGGAACTGCTGGAAGATGTAGAGATTGAAATGTAACTTAGAATATTACTTTACCGCAGGGGACGTGGAGGATGACAGTAGAACAAGAAAAAGTACAGGGGATGCTCAAGGAAAAGCTCAGAGAAAAAGGCTGGAAAGTGACCAGACAGAGACTTTCTATTTTGCAGACCCTGGCAGAACATAAAGGGCAGCATCTGGCGGCGGAAGACATTTTTGAGCTGATGAAGGATGAATATCCGGAAATGGGGCTTGCGACCGTGTACCGTACGCTGCAGCTTTTGTATGAGATTCAGCTGATCGACCGGATTCATTTCAATGATGGATGTATCCGGTATGAGATCGGTCATATATTTGACGGAGACTCCAAACACAGTCATCATCATCTGATCTGCAGAACATGTGGGCGTGTGATGCCGTTTGAAGATGATTTTTTGGAGGATCTGGAGGCACAGATCGAAGCCGATACCGGTTTTCATGTGTTGGATCATGAACTGAAATTTTATGGTCAGTGTAAGGAATGTGCCGAAGCTTCCATGCGGAAAGAGAATACATAAAAAACTCATGGAGGTGTATATTTTTGAAAAAAGAAAATCGTGGAAAATTAAAAATCATTCCTTTGGGAGGTCTTGAGCAGATCGGTATGAATATTACTGCTTTCGAATATGAAGACAGTATCATTGTGGTAGACTGCGGGCTTGCATTCCCGGAGGATGACATGCTCGGAATCGATCTGGTCATTCCGGATGTGACTTATCTGAAGGATAATATATCCAAAGTAAAAGGATTTGTGATCACCCATGGTCATGAAGATCATATCGGAGCTTTGCCGTATGTACTTAAGGAGATCAATCTTCCAATCTATACTACAAAGCTGACAATGGGAATCATCGAGAACAAGTTAAAAGAGCATAATCTGCTCCGTACGACAAAGAGAAAAGTGGTGCGTCATGGACAGTCCATCAATCTTGGACAGTTCCGAATTGAATTTATCAAGACGAACCACAGTATTCAGGATGCTTCCGCACTGGCGATCTATTCACCGGCAGGAACTGTTGTGCATACCGGAGACTTCAAGGTGGATTATACACCGGTATTCGGAGATGCCATTGATCTGCAGCGTTTTGCGGAGATCGGAAAGAAAGGTGTGCTGGCTCTGATGTCAGACAGCACGAATGCAGAGCGGAAAGGATTTACCCAGTCAGAGCGTACGGTGGGAATTACGTTTGATCATATTTTTGCAGAGCATCAGAACACAAGAATCATCATCGCGACATTTGCATCGAACGTAGACCGTGTGCAGCAGATCATCAACTCTGCATATAAGTACGGAAGAAAAGTTGTGGTAGAAGGACGCAGCATGGTAAATATCATCACGACAGCATCTGAGCTTGGGTATCTGAATGTTCCGGAGAATACACTGATCGAGATCGATCAGTTGAAGAACTATCCACCGGAGAAGACCGTTCTGATCACAACAGGAAGCCAGGGAGAATCCATGGCTGCACTTTCCAGAATGGCAGGGGATGTACACCGTAAAGTGACGATTCAGCCGAATGACACGATCATTTTCAGTTCGAATCCGATTCCTGGAAATGAGAAGGCAGTATCCCGTGTGATCAATGAGCTTTCTGCAAAGGGTGCGAACGTGATATTCCAGGATGCGCATGTTTCCGGACATGCCTGTCAGGAAGAGTTAAAGCTGATCTATTCGCTGGTAAAACCAAAGTATGCCATTCCGGTGCATGGTGAGTACCGCCACTTAAAAGCAAATGCGGAGATCGCGCAGTCTCTGGGAATTCCGAAAGAGAATATCTTTATCATCCAGAGCGGAGATGTGATCGAGCTGAGTGATGCAGAAGCAAAAATAGTGGATAAAGTCCATACAGGAGCGATTCTGGTAGATGGTCTGGGTGTCGGTGATGTCGGAAATATCGTATTGCGAGACAGACAGCATCTGGCAGAGGACGGAATTCTGATCGTTGTTCTGACACTGGAAAAAGGCAGCAACAATCTGCTGGCAGGACCGGATATCGTATCCAGAGGATTTGTCTATGTAAGAGAATCCGAAGGACTGATGGAAGAAGCCAGAAAGGTTGTGACAGACAGTCTGGATAAATGTCTTTCCGGAAGACATGCGGACTGGAATAAGATCAAGATGACGATCCGTGACACAATGAACGATTTTATCTGGAAGAAGACAAAGAGAAGACCAATGGTCATTCCGATTATTATGGATGTGTAAGATATGATAGTAGATGAACGTATCGTGACATTCATCAATTCCTTAGAGACAGAGAACAGTGAAATACTCGAAGCAGTGGAACAGGAAGCTCTGAGCACATATGTGCCGATCATACGAAAAGAAATGCAGAGTTTCCTGAAAGTGCTTCTGATGATACAAAAACCTATGTGCATCCTGGAAGTAGGGACCGCAGTAGGTTTCTCTGCGTTATTGATGAGTGAAGCGGCACCAGAAGGGTGCAGGATCACAACAATTGAAAATTACGAAAAGAGAATTCCGATCGCCAGGGAGAATTTCAGACGGGCAGGGAAAGAAGAGCAGATCACGCTCATAGAGGGAGATGCTATGGATGTGCTGAAAACACTGGAGGGCAGCTTTGATTTTATTTTTATGGATGCTGCAAAGGGACAGTATATCCGGTATATGCCCCAGGTGCTGCGTTTGCTTCGTCCGGGCGGAACTCTTGTGACAGATAATGTACTGCAGGATGGGGATATTATCGAATCCCGTTTTGCGGTGGAACGGAGAAACCGAACGATTCATTCCAGAATGCGGGAGTATCTGTACGAATTAAAACACCATGAACTGCTGACAACGTCCATTATTCCGCTTGGGGATGGAGTGGCTGTCAGTGTGAAGAAACAGGAAGGAGAATAAAATGGCAAGACATCCTGAACTTTTGATACCGGCAAGCAGCCTGGAAGTATTAAAGACAGCAGTCATTTTTGGAGCAGATGCGGTTTATATCGGAGGAGAAGCATTTGGACTCCGCGCAAAAGCGAAGAACTTTTCCATGGAGGACATGAAAGAAGGAATCGCATTTGCGCATGAACATGATGTGAAAGTGTATGTAACAGCCAATATCCTGGCACACAATGAGGATCTGCCGGGAGTGCGTAAATATTTTGAGGAACTCAAGGAAATCAAGCCGGATGCTCTTATTATTGCGGATCCGGGAGTGTTTGAGATCGCAAAAGAAGTGTGTCCTGAGATTGAGAGACATATCAGTACTCAGGCAAACAATACAAACTATGGAACCTATAATTTCTGGTATAAACAAGGCGCGAGCCGCGTGGTTTCCGCCAGAGAGCTGTCTCTGGAAGAAATCAAAGAGCTGCGCGCGAATATTCCGGAGGATCTGGAAATCGAGACATTTGTACATGGAGCGATGTGTATTTCTTATTCCGGAAGATGCCTTCTGAGCAACTATTTCACAGGCAGAGATGCGAACAGGGGGGCATGTACCCACCCGTGCCGCTGGAAATATGCGGTTGTGGAGGAGAAGAGACCGGGAGAGTATCTGCCGGTTTATGAGAATGAAAGAGGAACTTATATTTTCAACTCCAAGGATCTGTGCATGATCCAGTATATCCCGGAGATTCTGGACGCGGGTATTGACAGTCTGAAAATCGAAGGACGTATGAAAACCGCGCTCTATGTGGCAACAGTTGCAAGAACCTACAGAAAGGCGATCGATGACTATCAGAAGGATCCGGAATTATATAAAAAGAATATGCCGTGGTATCTGGAGCAGATCTCCAATTGTACGTACCGCCAGTTTACGACAGGATTCTTCTTTGGAAAACCGGATGAGACAACACAGATCTATGACAGCAACACGTATGTGAAAGAGTATACCTATCTCGGAATTATCGGAGAGGTCAGGGACGGTCTGTGCCGGATCGAACAGCGCAACAAGTTTTCTGTGGGTGAGATCATTGAGATCATGAAGCCGAACGGGGAAAATGTGGAAGCGAAAGTAGAGCGTATCCTTAATGAAGAAGGAGAGGAGCAGGAGAGTGCTCCTCACTCAAAACAGGTGTTATATGTGGCGCTGGATCAGAAGGCGGACAAATATGATATCTTACGAAGAGCAGAAAAAGACGCGTAGCTTTTCGACCGCGCTCTTTTCTATCCGGGATACATAAGAACGGGAGATCCCCAGTTGTTTGGCGACTTCCCTCTGCGTGTATTCCTCGCCGCCATAAAGTCCATACCGCATTTTTAAAACGAGTTTTTCCCGCTGGGAGAGCTCGTTTTCTACTTTTTCATACAGCTTCTGGATATTTTCTTTCAGGCATACCCGTTCCGGGATGTCGTCTTCATCCGTTTCGATAATATCGTATAATTTGATCTCGTTTCCTTCCCGGTCCGTACCGATGGTTCATATAAAGAAATCTCTTTTGACGTCTTTTTCCGTGCGCGCAAATGCATCAGGATTTCGTTTTCCACACACTTGGAGGCATAAGCTGCCAGCCGGTTTCCTTTGCTTGGATTAAAGGTGACAATGGCTTTGATCAAACCGATGGTTCCGATTGAGATCAGATCTTCGGGATCTTCGTCCACATACTGATATTTTTTGATCACATGTGCAACGAGCCGCAGATTCCGTTCAATCAGAATGTGTTTTGCCTGCAGGTCACCCTCAGTATATTTTTGAATATATTCTTTTTCTTCGGAAGGGGTGAGGGGATTTGGAAATGATTTCAAGACAGCACCTCAAAGCACATTTGATAACAGTGTATGTAAAGAAGGCATGATTTGTGCTTTTCCACTTGAAAAGAGGACGGGCAGAAAAAAGTAGTTGACAAACAGCGGGTAGGAGAGATATAGTAAGACTACATTCCCGGAGCGATCCGCTCTGGAGAGTATAAGATCTATTGATTCAAAAGGCCGTATCGGCCAACGTTTTCAAGTTACAAATTTATTAGAAGATCAGTTATGTGGGGACTGAACGTACCGGCTCTTGGAAAAGGAGTGTGTGATGAGTTTTTGCTCAGTATTATCTGCAGCAGTGATCGGGCTGCGGGTAGAATTTATTCATGTGGAAGCTGACGTCAGCAACGGGCTTCCGGTATTTCATATGGTGGGATACCTTTCTTCTGAAGTGAAGGAGGCAGCAGAGCGTGTGCGCACAGCAATCAGAAACAGTGGAGTTTCATTTCCAGCCAAGCGGACGATCGTCAATCTGGCGCCGGCAAATGTAAGAAAGAGAGGAGCGTCGTTTGATCTTCCCATTGCAGTGGCAGTGATGATTGCATTGGGATGTCAGATTTCAGAGGGGGTAAGGCATACGCTTTTTATAGGAGAACTGGGACTGGATGGCAGTGTGCTGGAAGTACCGGGTGTTCTGCCGATCGTTCTGGAGGCAAAAAAGGCGGGAGTGAAACGCTGCATTGTACCAGAAGCAAATGAGGCGGAAGGCGCACTTGTAAAAGGAATCGAGATCATTGGGGTAAAGCATCTTAAGCAGATTACAAAGATTCTTTCAGGAGAGAGAAAAAAAGAAAAAGCAAGGAATCAAGCCAAAAAGCAGACGGTAAAAAATCCGCAGCCGGATTTTTCTGAAATGCAGGGTCAGGCAGCCGTCAAGCGTGCAGCGGAGATTGCAGTGGCAGGCGGACATAATCTTCTTTTGATCGGCCCCCCGGGAAGCGGAAAGACCATGGCAGCGGAACGGATTGCCGGAATTCTGCCGCCTCTGACATTAGAAGAGAGCATGGAGATTACAAAAATATACAGTATTATGGGACTTCTTGATGAGAAAGAACCGCTGATCCAGAGCCGGCCTTTTCGCAGTGTACACCATACGGCCACAAGGGCAGCACTGGCTGGAGGCGGGATGATCCCGACGCCGGGAGAGATCACACTCGCACACGGCGGTGTTTTGTTTTTGGATGAATTGCCGGAGTTTTCGAAAAGTGTGATCGAGGTACTGAGACAGCCGCTTGAAGAGCACCAGATGCGGATTGCGAGAACACACGGAAATTATGTATTTCCAGCGGATTTTATTTTGATCGCGGCGATGAATCCATGTCCCTGCGGATGCTATCCGGATATGCAGAAATGTACCTGTACGCCTGTGCAGATTCAGAATTATTTAGGAAGGATCAGTCAGCCGTTTCTGGATCGAATCGATCTGTGTGTAGAGGCGCCCCGGGTGGAATATGACTCACTGGTGGAGAAGAAAGCACAGGAATCTTCGGAAGCAATCCGGCAGAGAGTATGTGAAGTGCGAAATCTGCAGAGAATGCGTTATGGAGGAACAAAGGTAAATGCAAGACTGGACAGCCGGGAGACAGAAGAATTCTGCCGTCTGGGAGAGCCGGAAAACGAAGTGATGAAGCAGGCATTTGCTGCCTTTGGATTTACAGCACGTACTTATCATAAAGTAGTTAAAGGTGGCAGAGAACGATCGCAGATCTGGACGGAAGTCAGGAAATTCTAAAGCAGCATTTGTGTGAGGCAATCGGCTATCGGACGCCGGATAAGAAGTACTGGAAATGATAGGAGGAAGAACGCATGAAGTATGAATACTGGTTTGCCGGAATCCGAAATATTCCGGATCGGACAAAATAAAATTAAAAGAAAAAGACAGGGAACAGCAGAAGCCATTTATTATATAGAAGAAACTGCACTCAGAAAGATGCAGCTGCTCAAGGAACAGGAAATTTGGAAGCTGCTGGAGGCGAAAAAGAAAGAGGAGCTGGACAGAAATTATGAAGCAATGAGACAAAAAGGAATCTCGGTGATCCCGTGGGGAGAAAAGGAATATCCAGGTCGTTTAAAAGAAATCTATGATCCGCCGTATGCGTTGTATGTGAAAGGAAAGCTGCCGGATAATACTGCGCGTGCGGCAGCCATTGTGGGAGCGAGAAGCTGTACTCCCTATGGAGAAAAATATGCGCTGGAATATGGGAAAAAACTGGCGGAATGTGGAATTCAGGTGATCAGCGGACTTGCGCGCGGCGTAGACGGGATCGGACAGAGAGGTGCTCTGCTGGGAGGTGGAAAGACCTTTGCTGTTTTGGGGAGCGGGGTAGATGTCTGTTATCCGAAAAACCATATGGGATTATATCTGGATATCCTGGAGCAGGAAGGCGGGATCCTTTCAGAACTCCCGCCCGGCACACCGCCGCTTCCGCAGCATTTTCCGAGGCGAAACCGGATCATCAGCGCGCTGTCAGATATTGTGCTCGTTATGGAGGCAAGAGAGAGGAGTGGATCACTGATCACGGCAGATCTGGCACTGGAGCAGGGAAAGGATGTCTATGCGCTGCCGGGGCCTGTTAACAGCAGCTTAAGTCAAGGGTGTAACCGCCTGATCTTTCAGGGGGCCGGAATTCTTTTAAGCCCGGAAAATCTGCTGGATGAGATGGGCATTGCATATAGCGGGGAATGTGAAAAATCAGACAAAAATGAAAAAATGCTTGAAAGTCCTGAATATATGGTGTATAGTTGTGTCGGTCTGTATCCAAAGAGCGTGGGGCAGCTGACAGAAGAAACAAAGCTGCGCCCGGAGGAAGTTTTAAAGCTTTTAGTGTCTTTGGAATTACAGGGATATATCAGAGAAATCTCAAAAAATTATTATATAAAAGTGAAATGACGGCGTGAGGGCGCCGGATGGAGGAAATGTTTCAATGGCACATTATCTGGTAATTGTGGAGTCACCGGCGAAAGTGAAGACGATCAAAAAATTTCTTGGAAAGAACTATACAGTAGCGGCATCAAACGGGCATGTCAGAGATTTGCCGAAAAGTCAGCTCGGAATCGATGTGGAGCATGACTTTGAGCCCAAATATATTACCATTCGGGGAAAAGGGGAGATTCTCGCAAACCTGAGAAAGGAAGCGAAGAAAGCCGACAAAGTATATCTGGCGACCGACCCCGACCGTGAAGGAGAGGCAATTTCATGGCATCTTGCAGCAGCGCTGAAATTGGATGAGAAAAAAATGCGCCGTATTACATTCAACGAGATCACAAAGAATGCAGTCAAGGCGTCATTAAAAACACCAAGAGATATTGATATGGATCTGGTGGACGCACAGCAGGCAAGACGTGTTCTGGACAGAATGGTAGGATATCGGATCAGTCCGCTTTTGTGGGCAAAAGTAAAACGGGGATTGAGCGCCGGACGCGTGCAGTCTGTAGCACTTCGTATCATTGCGGATCGGGAGGAAGAGATCAATGCATTTATTCCGGAAGAATACTGGAGTCTGGATGCAATCTTAAAGGTGAAAGGAGAGAAAAGACCGCTCACTGCCAAGTTCTATGGAACCGAGAAAAAGAAGATGACGATCCATTCCAAAGAGGAGCTGGATGAGATTTTACAGGCTTTGGAAAAAGAAACATACGAAGTAAAAGATATCAAAAAGGGAGAGCGTATCCGAAGAGCGCCGCTTCCGTTTACAACCAGCACTTTGCAGCAGGAGGCAGCAAAGGTGCTCAACTTCGGTACACAGAAGACGATGCGTATTGCACAGCAGCTGTATGAAGGAATTGACGTAAAGGGCAGCGGTACGATCGGTGTGATCACGTACCTGCGTACTGATTCTACCCGTATTTCAGAGGAAGCAGATGCAGCGGCGAGAGCGTACATCACAGAGAATTACGGCGCAGAGTATTCAGCAGCAGGAGAAGCAAATAAAAAGACTGAGAAGAAGATACAGGACGCGCATGAGGCAATCCGACCGACGGACATTTCCATGACACCGGCTTCGTTGAAAGAGTCTCTCTCCAGAGATCAGTTCCGTCTGTATCAGCTGATCTGGAAACGGTTTGCCGCAAGCCGGATGCAGCCTGCAAAATATGAGACGACTTCTGTGAAGATCGGAGCGGGAGAATACATGTTTACCGTAGCGACATCTAAAGTGGCATTTGAGGGATTCCGTACGGTATATACAGAGGCGGATGAAGAAAAAGAAGTGAGCAATGTTCTGGTCAACGGATTGAGCATGGATTCGGAACTGACGAAAGAAGAGTTTGATACCAAACAGCATTTCACACAGCCTCCGGCACACTATACAGAGGCAACACTTGTAAAGGCACTGGAGGAGCTTGGAATCGGACGTCCGAGTACCTATGCACCAACAATCTCCACAATTCTCGGAAGACGTTATATTACCAAAGAAGCCAAGAATCTGTATATCACAGAGATCGGAGAAGTAGTCAACAATATTATGAAGCAGTCGTTTCCTAGTATTGTGGATGTCAACTTTACGGCCAACATGGAAGGGCTTCTGGATATGGTGGAAGAAGGAAAAGTGCAGTGGAAAGTTGTCGTAAGTAACTTCTATCCGGATCTGGATGAAGCAGTGAAAACTGCGGAGAAAGAATTAGAGAGCGTGAAGATCGAGGATGAAGTAACGGATGTAATCTGTGAAGAGTGTGGAAGAAACATGGTGATCAAATACGGTCCTCACGGAAAATTCCTGGCCTGTCCGGGATTTCCGGATTGCCGCAACACAAAACCGTACCTGGAGAAGATCGGTGTTGCCTGCCCGGTCTGTGGAAAAGAAGTTGTGATCCGCAAGACGAAGAAGGGAAGAAAGTATTACGGATGTGAAAATAATCCGGAATGTGATTTTATGTCATGGCAGAAACCGTCCAAAGAAAAATGTCCGGAATGTGGCGGATACATGGTGGAAAAAGGGAATAAACTGGTCTGCGCAAACGAGCAGTGTGGATATGTCCGAAATTTGAAGGGAAATTAGAAGGATTTCGAATAATAACAAGAGGAAATTGCAACAATTTCATTGAAAATTCGTGAATTGTATGATAACATGAGGGTGTCTATTGAATAGGAACGAGTTGTATATACAATTGAGTCTGGAGGAGACGGATGAGCGTACAGTTATTAGATAAGACAAGAAAAATAAATAAATTATTGCATAATAATAATTCCAGCAAAGTGGTGTTTAATGATATTTGTGCTGTCCTCACAGAGATCCTGAACTCCAATCTCCTGGTAGTCAGTAAAAAAGGAAAGATCCTCGGAGTCAGCAAAAGTGCGCATGTAGATGCAATCAATGAACTGATCGTAGAGTCTGTGGGAGCGCATATCGATGAGATGCTCAATGAGCGTCTGCTCAATGTACTTTCTACCAAAGAGAATGTGAATTTGGAGACACTTGGTTTTTCATCGGAAAAAGTGCAGGGATATCAGGCAATTATCGTCCCCATTGATATTGCGGGAGAACGCCTTGGAACACTCTTTATTTATAAGCAGAATGAGTTGTATTCCATTGATGATATCATCTTAAGTGAGTATGGGACAGCAGTTGTCGGACTGGAGATGCTCCGGTCTGTGAATGAGGAGAGTGCAGAGGAGACGAGAAAGGAACATATCGTACAGTCAGCGATCAGCACACTTTCATTCTCTGAACTGGAGGCGATCATTCATATTTTTGAAGAGTTGGATGGAACAGAGGGAATTCTGGTGGCAAGCAAGATTGCAGACCGTGTAGGAATCACAAGATCCGTGATCGTCAATGCACTTCGAAAATTTGAGAGTGCCGGAGTGATCGAATCCCGTTCCTCCGGAATGAAGGGAACATACATTAAGGTGTTGAATGACTATGTCTTTACCGAATTGGAAAAGATCAAAAAAGAACGTTTGTAAAAATCGTACAGAAGATAAAAGGGTATCAGCAAGCTGATGCCCTTTCTCTGACTACAGGTAAGAAGAGCAGGAGGAAAAGAACATGTATGAAGGCAATGCAGTAGATCTTCAGATGGAGAAAGTGATCGCGGCAGATGCGATCCTGGATGATGAGACACATCACTGTCAGGTTTTTCGTTATGATATGGAAGAGGATTACATATACTTACAATTAAAGGAGGACGATCTGACAGCAATCTCGCTGGATGCAAAGTATCAGTGCTATATTTCCACAAGGACAGAGCTTTTGTTCTGCACGGGCGTGGTACAGGAGCGATATCAGTGTGAACACGGGAAAATTTTGGTCTTTCATATTGAGAATGGATTCTATACAATTTCGGATATGAAAGGACCTGTAAAAAGAAAATAAACTAAATATAAAATTTTTGAATCTCTGTTGACAAATAGAAAACAGAGTGCTATTTTATATTCATGAGGTTTAGCACTCGATATGAACGAGTGCTAATAACGTATAAAATAAGGAGGATTTACCATGAAATTAGTACCATTAGGCGATAAAATCGTATTAAAGCAATTAGAAGCAGAAGAGACAACAAAGTCAGGAATCGTTTTGCCTGGTCAGGCAAAAGAAAAACCACAGGAAGCAGAGGTAATTGCAGTCGGACCTGGTGGAATGGTAGACGGGAAAGAAGTGACAATGCAGGTAGCTGTAGGAGATAAAGTAATCTATTCCAAATATGCAGGAACAGATGTAGAGCTGGATGGAGAAGAGTACATTATCGTAAAACAGAATGATATCCTTGCAGTTGTAAAATAGAAGAAAGAGACAATTTTTTGGAAACAGTCAACAGACGAAGTATAACAGGAGTGTGAATGAAAATGGCAAAGGAAATTAAATATGGAGCAGAGGCAAGAGCCGCTCTGGAAAAAGGTGTAAACCAGCTTGCAGATACTGTAAGAGTAACTTTGGGACCAAAAGGAAGAAACGTTGTTCTGGATAAATCGTTCGGAACACCATTGATCACAAATGACGGTGTGACGATCGCAAAAGAGATCGAACTGGAAGACGGATTTGAAAATATGGGAGCACAGCTCATCCGTGAAGTAGCAGCTAAGACAAACGATGTAGCCGGAGACGGAACAACAACAGCGACTGTTCTGGCACAGGCAATGGTAAATGAAGGAATGAAGAACCTTGCAGCAGGAGCAAACCCGATCGTACTGCGTAAAGGTATGAAAAAAGCGACAGATGCAGCAGTGGAAGCAATTGCAAATATGAGCCGTCAGGTAACAGGAAAAGACCAGATCGCAAAAGTTGCAGCAGTATCTTCCGGTGATGAAGCGGTTGGAAATATGGTTGCAGATGCAATGGAGAAAGTTTCCAAAGATGGTGTTATCACGATCGAAGAATCCAAGACAATGCAGACAGAGCTGGATCTGGTAGAAGGTATGCAGTTTGACCGCGGATATATTTCTGCATATATGGCGACAGATATGGAGAAGATGGAAGCAGTTCTGGATGATCCGTACATCCTGATCACAGACAAGAAGATTTCCAATATTCAGGATCTCCTTCCATTGCTGGAGCAGATCGTACAGTCAGGAGCAAGACTTCTGATCATTGCAGAGGATATTGAAGGAGAAGCTCTTACAACTCTGATCGTAAACAAACTGCGCGGAACATTTAATGTTGTTGCAGTAAAAGCTCCTGGATACGGGGACAGAAGAAAAGAAATGCTCAATGATATTGCAATCCTGACAGGCGGACAGGTAATTTCCGATGAACTTGGAATGGATCTGAAAGAAGCAACAATGGATCTGCTCGGACGTGCAAAATCTGTAAAAGTTCAGAAAGAGAACACAGTCATTGTTGACGGATGCGGAGATAAGAAAGCAATCGAAGACAGAGTGGCTCAGATCAAAAAACAGATCGAGGAGACAACATCTGAATTTGACAGAAGAAAAATTACAGGAAAGACTTGCAAAACTGGCAGGCGGTGTTGCAGTGATTCGTGTGGGAGCAGCGACAGAAACTGAGATGAAAGAAGCAAAACTGCGTATGGAAGATGCACTCAATGCGACAAGAGCAGCAGTAGAGGAAGGTATCATCGCAGGCGGTGGATCTGCATATATCCATGCTTCTAAAGAAGTTGCAAAACTTGCAGAGACTCTGGAAGGTGATGAGAAGACAGGTGCGAATATCATCCTGAAAGCTCTGGAGGCTCCATTGTTCCATATTGCAACAAATGCAGGTCTGGAAGGTGCAGTGATCATCAATAAAGTAAGAGAATCAGAACCGGGAGTCGGATTTGATGCTTACAAAGAAGAATATGTAGATATGGTAAGTGAAGGAATTCTGGATCCTGCCAAAGTGACAAGAAGCGCACTGCAGAATGCAAACAGTGTTGCATCTACTCTGCTGACAACAGAATCTGTTGTTTCTACGATTAAAGAAGAGACACCGGCAATGCCGGCAGCACCTGGCGGAATGGGAATGATGTAATGATAAGAGGGTTCCCGGGTATCTGTTTTGATACAGATATCCGGGGCTCTTTTTTTATTTTCGGGATTTCAGCAGTAATAGACAAAAGAATTATAGAAAAACTGAGAAATTATGTAAAAATTATGAATGAGACATCATCTATAAGTATCGCTTAATAATAGGAGTTAAAATAAATCAGGATAAAAATAAATTGTAAGTGGGAATAGGCTTGACAAGTGGTGGGAATTTTTGTACCATAACAGATAATCTATGGACATACATATTAGAGAAAGAGAGGAAATAAATCATGGGAAAAATAATCGGAGAAGGTATTACATTTGACGATGTCCTGTTAGTACCGGCATATTCACAGGTCATTCCAAATCAGGTGGACTTATCCACATATCTGACAAAGACGATTAAATTGAACATTCCGATGATGAGTGCTGGTATGGATACAGTTACTGAGCACCGCATGGCAATCGCCATGGCACGTCAGGGAGGAATCGGTATCATTCATAAAAACATGACGATCGAGCAGCAGGCAGAAGAGGTAGATAAAGTAAAGAGATCAGAGAATGGTGTTATCACAGATCCATTTTCACTTTCTCCGGATCATACACTGGCAGACGCCAATGATCTGATGGCAAAATTCAGAATTTCCGGAGTGCCGATCACAGAAGGGAAAAAGCTGGTTGGAATTATTACAAACCGTGATTTGAAATTTGAGGAAGATTTCTCTAAGAAAATAAAAGAATCCATGACTTCAGAAGGTCTGATCACAGCACCGGAAGGAATCACACTGGAAGATGCAAAGAAGATCCTTGCAAAGGCAAGAAAAGAAAAACTTCCGATCGTGGACAAAGATGGAAATTTAAAAGGTCTGATCACGATCAAAGACATTGAGAAACAGATCAAATATCCACTGTCAGCGAAAGACGGTCAGGGAAGACTTCTCTGCGGAGCGGCGATCGGAATCACAGCAAACTGTCTGGAGCGTGTAGAGGCGCTGGTGAATGCGAAGGTAGACGTGATCGTGATGGACTCTGCACATGGACATTCTGAGAATGTTCTGCGCACAGTGCGTATGGTCAAAGAAAAATATCCAAATCTTCCGGTCATTGCAGGAAATGTTGCTACAGGGGAGGCGACAAGAGCCTTGATCGAAGCCGGTGTGGATGCCGTAAAAGTTGGTATCGGACCTGGATCAATCTGTACGACTCGTGTGGTTGCAGGTATCGGTGTACCACAGGTAACAGCTGTTATGGACTGCTATGCAGTGGCAAAAGAGTACGGAATTCCGGTTATCGCAGACGGTGGTATCAAGTATTCCGGAGATATGACAAAGGCGATTGCAGCAGGAGCGAATGTTTGTATGATGGGAAGTATCTTTGCTGGATGTGACGAGAGCCCGGGAACATTTGAATTATACCAGGGAAGAAAATACAAAGTATACCGTGGTATGGGATCTATCGCAGCTATGGAAAACGGAAGCAAGGATCGTTACTTCCAGGCAGATGCAAAGAAATTAGTTCCGGAAGGTGTGGAAGGACGTGTTGCATACAAAGGAACAGTAGAAGATACCGTATTCCAGCTCATGGGCGGTCTTCGCGCAGGTATGGGATACTGCGGAACTGCAAATATTGAGGCGTTGAAAGAGAACGGACAGTTTGTTAAGATTTCAGCTGCATCTTTGAAAGAAAGTCATCCACATGACATTCATATTACCAAAGAAGCACCTAACTACAGTGTAGATGAATAAGATGAAAGTGTGCCGGGGCAGGAAACTGTTCCGGCATTTTTGAAATCAGGAGTTCAGATGAAAATAAGATCCAACAGAAGAAAGAGAAGAAGATATGGACGGAGAAGAAGTGACAGGAAAGTATTCTATGCAAGAGTCGGACTGGCAGCGCTGCTGTTATTGACAATAGTGCTGATTTTAAGGTCATGCATCTCAAAAAAGCAAGGAGAGTTGCGGGCAGATGTGGATGCGTCCAGACCGGAGATTGATGTACAGCTTCTGGATATCAATGAGTACTCCAGACCGGGAATCGAGTCAGACGGGATCACAGGAATCGTGATTCATTATACGGCGAATCCGGGCTCTACTGCACAGGAGAACAGAGATTATTTTGAAGGACTTAAGGACAGCCATGAGACATCAGCAAGCAGTAATTTTGTCGTGGGATTGGAAGGGGAGATCATCCAGTGTGTGCCCACATGGGAGGTGGCATATGCATCCAACGAGCGGAATAAGGATACCATTTCGATCGAATGCTGTCATTCGGACGAAACAGGAAAGTTTACAGAAGAAACCTATCAGTCGATGGTGCAGCTGACCGCATGGCTTTGCAGAAAGTACAGTCTGACTGCGGATACAGTGATCCGCCACTATGATGTGACCGGAAAAAATTGTCCGAAATACTTTGTGGAAAATGAAGAAGCATGGGCGAATTTCAAAGAGGATGTGGCGAATGCACTGGCGAAAGGCGGTACGGATTAAAGGAAACGAAAAAGTATATCTCTTGCGGTCTGAAACAATGCTTGCTATAATAAACGGACAGAAGAGTTGAAGGGAAAGGGCAGAGGGAGAAAATATGAATGAATTGATAAAAAAGTTTCGGGAATCATGTGATTATAATATCGTACTGATTGGATTTATGGGAGCTGGAAAATCGACGGTGGCAAGAACTTTGGGAGAATGGTTTGACATGGATATTGTGGAAATGGATGAACTTATCTCAGAACGTCAAGGGATGAGTATTCCGGAGATTTTTGAAAAGCACGGAGAAGAGTATTTCCGGAATCTTGAGACGAATCTTCTGATTGAGCTGCAAAAAGCAAGTCGGACGATTATTTCCTGCGGCGGCGGTGCTGCAATGCGTAGTCAGAATGTAAGTGAAATGAAAAAAAATGGATATGTGGTCCTGCTGACAGCTGCTCCAAAGACGATTCTGGAACGTGTCAAAGAGAATGATGACAGACCTCTTCTGAAGAATCATAAGAATGTGGAATATATTGCAGAACTGATGGAAAAGCGCCGGGAGAAATATGAGACGGCAGCAGATTTGATCGTGCAGACAGATAAGAAGAATGTGCAGGAAATCTGCAAAGAGATGATTACAAAATTGATGGAGATGGATAGTAGAGATGTTTGATAAATTTTTTCCGGATGAATACCTGGCATCCACCTATGTGATTCCTTTTGAAGAGCTGTATGAGAAGGGATACCGGGGAGTCATCTTTGATATCGACAATACACTGGTACCACACGGAGCACCGGCAGATGAAAGGGCAAAAAAGCTGTTTACGCGTTTAAACAAAATCGGATTTTCCTCCTGCCTTCTGTCAAATAATCAGAAACCGCGTGTGGAGATGTTTAATCAGGAGATACAGACTGCTTATATCTATAATGCTCACAAGCCTTCGATCAAGAATTATGAGAAGGCAATGAAGATTATGGGGACAACAAAGGAGCGCACTCTGTTTGTTGGCGATCAGCTGTTTACCGATGTATGGGGGGCAAAGGAGAACCGGGATTCACAGTATTTTGGTGAAGCCGATCCATCCAAAGAGGAGATTCAGATCGTTTTGAAGCGTTATTTGGAGAAAATTGTTCTTCATTTTTATAAAAAGAAGCGGAAACTGGATAAAAAAGGTTGAAAAAAGACAGAATCTATTATAGAATTATAAACAGTCGAGAAAAGGCAGCGCATAAAGTGCGCATTTGAAGGAGGATTACAGATGATTTCAGCAGGAGATTTTAAAAATGGTGTTACCGTTGAGATTGACGGAAATATCTATCAGATCTTAGAATTCCAGCACGTAAAACCTGGAAAAGGTGCAGCATTTGTTAGAACAAAATTAAAAAATATCATCAGTGGCGGTGTTGTTGAGAAAACTTTCAGACCAACTGAAAAATTCCCGAAAGCACATATTGACAGAAAAGACATGCAGTATCTTTACAGAGACGGAGATCTGTTCAACTTTATGGACGTAGAGACATATGATCAGATCGCTCTGAACGAAGATGTTGTAGGAGATTCTCTGAAATTTGTAAAAGAGAACGAAGTAGTAAAGATCTGTTCACACAATGGAAACGTATTCTCAGTAGAGCCACCTCTGTTCGTAGAGCTTGCGATCACAGAGACAGAGCCTGGATTCAAGGGAGATACAGCACAGGGAGCTACAAAACCTGCAACTGTAGAGACAGGAGCAATTGTTATGGTACCATTGTTCGTAGAACAGGGAGATGTACTGAAGATTGATACACGTTCAGGAGAATATCTCTCACGTGTTTAATACGAAGGAGACGCCTCAGGGCGTCTTTTTCTTTTGGCAAGGAGAGTTGTTTCATTTATAGAATCTTTATAGATAGTTCATATAAAGTTCGTTGTATTTTGCATCAGAGTCGGATATAATCAAGAAACATAATATTGTTCACATCAGATTTCAAAGGCACATTCGTGCCGCATTTCTCAAAAAGATGAGCACACAATCAGGAAGGAGACAGTATGGAATATAGAGAATTTGTGTGCGCAGCAATTGAAACAATGAATCAAAAGGAGGGGAAAAACGGGATACAGGCAAGAGAACACAGAGCAGTAAAAAACAACGGGAAGATTCGTGTTGGACTGTTGCTTCAGGAAACGGGATCCAATCTGTTTCCGACAATCTATCTGGAGGAATATTATGAGAAGTTTCAAAAAGGGGAAACTCTGGAACAGATTGTGTCGGAGATCAGCCAGCTTTATCAAAAGATCAAGGCAAAAAATATCATAGATGTGGATTCTTTTTTTAATCTGGAATCATGGAAGAATAAGCTGGGGATCAAAGTGATAAAAACGGAGAAAAACAGGGAATTACTGGAAGAAATCCCGCATTTGGATGTGCTGGATCTTTCGCTGACCTTTTATGTCATTTTAGACCGGCAATGTGAGGGAAGCGCAACAATGCAGATCACAAATGAGTATATGAGGCAATGGAATCTTGAAACAGAGGAATTATATGAAATGGCCATGCGAAGTGCTGTCAGACTGCTTCCGGCAGAATTCTGCTCACTTCCCGATATGATCCGCAGGATAACCGGAATTGAAGTGGAGGCAATCCGCGGCATGCAGAGAGAAGGTCAGATGTATGTACTGACGAATTCCAGCAAGATCCAGGGGGCAGCCTGTATGTTTTATCCGCATGTTCTTGAGATGATCGGTGAAATTTTGAAAGAGGATTTTTATATTCTCCCGAGCAGTATCCATGAAGTGATCATTTTGCCGAAATCAAAAGGAATTGCAAAAGAGGAACTGGATGCTATGATACAGGATATCAATCATACGCAGGTAGACACAGAAGAAGTGCTCAGTGACCATGCATATCTTTATGAAAGAGGATTGGGGAAAATACAAATGGCCTTTTAAAAAGAAAAGATGGAATGAGAAAATTGAAAGAAATGCTCTTTACAAGATTGCAAAATTGTGCTAGGATATATAAAGTGTTCGGTTGAAATTCAAAGGGCACAAAAGATTATGCGTCTGTAGCTCAGTGGATAGAGCGATGCCCTCCGGAGGCATGTGCGGCGGTTCGACTCCGCCCAGACGTGTATTTTTTATATCGAAAAGAAATCAGTAAAAGGGATTGAGCGGCATCCGGGTGGATGTGCTTCAATCCCTTCTTTTAAATCAAATTCACGTTTCTTTGCAAAATCCGATAAGTAATAAAGTATCCTGCAATGGCAAGTACTGTCGTAGTACAGGTTCCGATCAGGAGCATCTGAAAGAAATACTCTGAAAAGCTGGTCTGTGCAGGAGAAAAAACATAATCAGGAAGGACACTGGTGATGATGGATACTCCTATGCTGATAATCTGAGTAATGAGATTCAGAATAAAATATACAGCAATGGATACAATGATTCGGTGTGCGGGAACCAGCTGTCCGATTGCAATACTTGTATAAATAAATAGCACGCAGGAAAGAATTCCGACAAATGAAAAAAATACAACAAGACCGCAAAAGGAAGAGAAGGACATACCAAGTGCAGCCTGAAAGTCAGGTTTGATCCTTTCCAGAGCAGACTGTATATTGTCTCCCGAAATCAAAAACCACGCAGCGGCAAAGCAGATTGTAAGATCCAGCACATACCAGATGGAGGCAGACAGAATCTTCGCCCAGAGCTGGGTCAGCGGTGACGCCGGAAGCGTCCAGGTGATGTATCCTTCATCTGTAAATAGGTTCTTATAAAACCGGACGGCGTACATGATACAGCATCCAAAGGAAATCGCAGAAAACAGCATTGTGAGCACGACGATCAAAAGGGCGATAACAGGAGCAAATTCTTCAGGATCTGCTGAAAAGTCAAGATGATCGATTACAAGGAAGCGTGCCATCAGACAGCCGATGATCAGAATGATATGCAGGACTGCAAACATACGTACTCCATATTTTAAATCATGTTTGATCAATTTTTTTAACATCGAAATACCTCCCGGAATAAAGCATCTACCGATTTTTTGTGTCCCCTGCGGATCTCATCGACAGAAGCGTTGAGCGTAATCTGCCCGTTTTGCAGAAATAAAACCCGATCCAGAACATTTTCTACATCTGCGATCAAATGGGTAGAGATCAAAACAGACGCATCTTCGTTGTAGTTTGTCAGGATGGTCCGGAGAATATAATCTCTGGCTGCAGGATCTACACCGCCGATCGGTTCATCTAATACGTAAAGCTGTGCATCCCGGCTCATGACAAGGATGAGCTGGACTTTTTCTTTTGTCCCCTTTGAGAGTGTTTTCAGACGAAGCGAAGGATCGATATCCAGATCCTTTAACATCGTATGAGCACGGGAGACATCAAAATCGGAGTAAAAGTCACTGTAATAGGAAATCAGCTCTGAAATCCTGCGGCGTTCATCCAGACATCCGCGCTCCGGAAGATAGGAAACGATTTTCTTCGTCTCTACACCGGGAACTGATCCGTTTACTGTGATCTGTCCGTCAGTCGGTAAAAGAAGCCCGTTGATCAGTTTGATCAGAGTCGTCTTTCCGCTTCCGTTTGGTCCAAGCAGGCCGATGATCTCTCCGCGTTCCAGAGTCAGATCAACATTGGAAAGTGCAAAAAAGTGATTGAATTTTCGGGTCAGCCCCTTGCATTCGAGAATGGGGTTCATAGGTCTACCTCCTTGAGTGCTTTCTGTATCAATGCAGCAGTTTCTTCTTTCTGAAAGCCGAGCTGTTTCATCTTTTCAAGAAACTGCAGGATATGTTCGGATGCGAGACTGGTCTTCATTTCATCCAGCAGCTGGGTATCTTCTGTAATAAAACGTCCGCTTGTTCGCTGAGAATATACCAGTCCGCTCCGTTCCAGTTCGGAGAGTGCTTTTTGCATTGTGTTCGGATTCACGGCAGCTTCTACGGCGAGATCCCGGACAGAGGGAAGTCTGTCACCGGGTTTGTAGATGCCGGATACGATATCCTGCTGAATACGCTCCATCAACTGTAGATAGATGGGACGGTCATTGTCCAATTCCCATGGCATTTGATCACCTCGTTTTCTATGAAAAACTAACTGTACTATATATGTAATACAATCGTATAATGAAGTTGCGGATTTGTCAAGCTACTTTTCATTTGCCGCAAGAACTTCGGCAGGCAGTTCCGGGTGAAAGATTCCTTCCTTTAACATACGAATCTCATATTTGTAAGGCGCATAGGATTTTTTCTCTTTGACAGCCGATGGAATGTACGGTGTTTCCAGAATTTTCGGGATATCCATAAAATCTTTGTGGTGTACGATATGGTGTATCGCGTCAAATCCGATATCTCCGAAACCGATATTGGCATGCCGGTCTTTTGCGGCTCCCGGAATATTTTTACTGTCATTAATGTGAAAGACGGCAATCTGATCTTTTCCGATCAGGCGGTCGAACTCATCGATCACATCATCGAAATGGTGGATGATATCATATCCGCTGTCACTGGTATGGCAGGTGTCAAAGCAGACTCTCAGCTTGTCATTGTATACAACGCCGTCATAAATCTGTGCAAGCTCTTCAAATGTGCGGCCGATTTCGGAACCTTTTCCGGCCATGGTTTCCAGTGCGATATGACAAGGGGTATCTGCTGTCAGGACAGAGTTGAGTCCTTTGATGATCTGGCGGATTCCGGCGTCAGTTCCGGCTCCCACATGAGAACCCGGGTGAAGTACCAGAGTATGGCTTTTGCAGGCGGCAGTGCGCTCGATCTCCTTTGCCAGGAATTCGACTGCAAGTTCAAATGTTTCAGGTTTTACAGAATTTCCCAGATTAATGATATAGGGAGCATGTACGATGATTTCGTCAATGCCATGTTCTTTCATATATTCCCAGGCAGGCGTAATATTCAGTTCACTGATTTCTTTGCGCCGTGTGTTCTGCGGAGCTCCTGTATAGAACATAAATGTGTTTGCGCCGTAGGAAACGGCTTCTTTTGCGGAACCAAGCAGCATCTCTTTACCGCTCATGCCCACGTGTGATCCTAATTTCATAACATATATCCTCTTCTTTCCTTATTATATAAATCCTTTCGGATGCGTGTACAAACAGCTTGCCGTAAAGCATTATACATGATAAAATAGCAAAATGAAAGAAAAATAGAACGGAGAGTGGAACAGAAGTGAAAACATTGTTGGAACTGATTACAATAGAAATGAAAGAAGCCTTTGAGGCAGCCGGTTATGATGCGGCATTTGCGAAAGTGACCTTGTCAAACCGTCCGGATCTGTGTGAATACCAGTGCAACGGAGCAATGGCAGCAGCAAAAACTTATAAAAAGGCACCGATCATGATCGCAAATGACGTGGTGGCAGGACTGCAGGAAAAAGACTGTTTTGAAATGGCAGAAGCGGTGAATCCGGGATTTATCAATCTGAAAGTAAAACCATCCTTTGCAGCAGCATTTCTCAATGAGATGGCAGCGAGTGAAAAGCTGGGAGTGGAAGAGATGGAGACACCAAAGACGATCATGGTGGATTACGGCGGACCGAATGTGGCAAAACCGCTGCATGTAGGACATTTGCGTTCTGCGATCATCGGAGAGAGTGTAAAGCGGATTCTGCGTTATAAAGGAAACAAAGTAATCGGTGATATTCATCTGGGAGACTGGGGATATCAGATGGGGCTGATCATTACAGAATTGCAGAAGAGAAAACCTGAGCTTCCATATTTTGATGAAAACTTCACCGGAGAATATCCGAAAGAGGCGCCGTTTACGATCGGAGAGCTTGAGGAAATCTACCCGACAGCCAGTGCTTATGCAAAAGAACATGAAGAGTATCGTGAAAAAGCACTGCAGGCGACGTTCCTTTTGCAGAACGGACATCCGGGATTCCGTGCGATCTGGAATCACATTATGGCAGTTTCTGTAGCAGATTTGAAGAAAAACTATGCAAATCTGAACGTGTCTTTCGATCTCTGGAAGGGAGAGGCAGATGCCCAGAAATATATTCCGGATATGGTGGAGATGCTCAAAGAAAAAGGATATGCGCACTATGATGAAGGTGCTCTTGTAGTGGATGTACAGGAAGAGACAGACAAAAAAGAAGTGCCTCCGTGTATGATCTTAAAGTCAGACGGGGCTGCATTGTATGACACGACAGATCTGGCGACACTGGTAGAGAGAGAAGAACTATACCAGCCGGACGAAGTGATTTATGTGGTAGATAAGCGTCAGGAGCTTCACTTTGTACAGGTATTCCGCTGTGCAAAGAAGACCGGAATCGTAAAACCGGAGACAGAACTGGAATTTTTAGGATTCGGTACAATGAACGGAAAAGACGGCAAGCCGTTTAAGACAAGAGAAGGCGGCGTGATGCGTCTGGAAAATCTGATTCGTGAGATCAACGAAGAGATGTACAAGAAGATTATGGACAACCGCACGGTTTCCGAGGAAGAGGCAAAGAAGACTGCACAGATGGTAGGACTTGCTGCGATCAAATATGGTGATCTTTCCAATCAGGCATCCAAGGATTATGTCTTTGATGTAGACCGCTTTACTTCCTTTGAAGGAAATACGGGACCGTACATTCTGTACACAATTGTCCGGATCAAGTCAATCCTGAATAAATACCAGGAAGAAAACAGTCTGGAGGATCTGGTGATCAGAGAGGCATCCAGTGAATTTGAAAAAGCACTGATGCTGGAATGTGCAAAATTCAATGATGTGATCGAGACAGTTTATGAAGAGACAGCGCCGCACAAGCTGTGTGCATATATTTATGATCTGGCCAACGCATTTAATAAATTCTATCATGAGACAAAGATCCTTTCAGAGGAAGACGCAGAGAAGAAGAAAGGTTATATCGCGCTTTTGAAACTGACAAAAGAGGTTCTGGAGAGTTGTATCGATCTGCTTGGATTTGAAGCACCGGAGAGGATGTAGGATATGACGGAAAAATTGTTTTATCTGGACAGTCATCTGCAGAGATTTTCTGCGCAGGTAGAGCAGTGTGTCCCGGATGGAGAAAACTGGCAGATCGTGCTGGATCGGACTGCCTTTTTTCCGGAAGGGGGAGGACAGTATGCGGATACAGGGATACTTGGCAGTGCGCGAGTGCTGGATGTGCAGGAAAGGATGGTGTGATTTTTCACAGGACAGATGCGCCTCTTTCGGTTGGAGACTGTGTAGAGGGAAGGATTGACTGGGATCTTCGTTTTATGAAGATGCAGCAGCATACCGGAGAGCATATCGTTTCCGGGTTGGTTCATAAAAGGTTTGGGTATCAGAATGTGGGATTCCATCTGGGAAGTGAAGACTGCACGATGGATTTCAACGGAGAGATTACCAAAGAGGAGATTCGCGAGATTGAATGGGAAGCCAATCGGGCAGTGGTGCGAAATCTGGAAGTGGAAGTGACCTATCCGGATCAGAAAGTACTTCAGACACTTGTATACCGCAGTAAGATTGAGATTGAAGGTCAGGTACGGATCGTGACGATCCCGGAATATGATGTGTGTGCGTGCTGTGCGCCGCATGTGAAACAAACAGGGGAGATCGGGCAGATCCGTCTGACGGGAGTGCAGCGTTATAAAGGCGGCGTCCGTGTGACCATGCTCTGTGGATTCCGTGCGTTGGAGGATTACCGCAGGAAAGCAGAGAGTACAGGGTGTATTTCTTCTGCTCTGTGTGTGAAAGAAGAAGACGTGGCGCAGGGGGTAGAAAAATTAAAAAATGACTGTACAGAATGGAAGCAGAGATATGCACAGTTAAAGCGAGACATGCTTGCCATTCGTGCAGAAAGGATGGCTGGACAACCGAAGGATGTGATTGTGTTTGCGGATGATCTGGAGGGAGAAGAGCTGAGGATTCTGATGAATCTTGTTCTGGATCATGGCAAACGGCTCTGTGCAGTATTTGGCGGAGATGAGGAGCATGGTTTCCGTTATGTGATCGGAAGCAGGATATTGGATATGAGACCGCTTGCAAAAGAACTGAATGAGACATTTCATGGCAGAGGCGGCGGAAAACCGGAGATGGTTCAGGGCAGTGTGCAGGGAAATGAGAGTGAGATGAGGGCATGGATACAGGAGAAAGCGAGGGAAATGAATGGATAGAAATTCAGAACCGGTGAAATTCTGGCATGTATGTGGTCCGCTCTTATTGTATTGGGTGATTCAGTTTGTTGCCCAGTTAGTGGCAGAGCTTGCAGTAATGATTCCGCATATCGGTCAGGTTATGGATTATGACGCACTGGAAAAGAGCACTACGACAGAAGAGATGACCGAGGCGATTATGAGCAGTGTGCAGGGAATGTACGAGATTGTGGGTAAATATATTATGCCGATTCTTGCGTTCAGTGCGCTTTGTACGTTGTTTTTGACGGTACCGCTGTTTTTGAAAGACCGGAAGAAGGAACGAATACTTCATAAACAGTCAGTGAAAGTTCCGGGAGTCAAGAAGTATCTGGTCGTTTTCGGACTGGGAAGTGCATTTTGTATCGGATTAAATTGTCTGATGATGTTGTCTGCCCTGGCGTTGTCCTCTTTAGCGTACAGCGATGTGGATATGCAGACGAATGTGGTCGTGCAGTTGATTTGTATGGGGATCATCGTGCCGGTTGCGGAAGAGTTGATGTTCAGGGGGCTTGTTTTTAAAAGATTCCGTGAAAAGAGTACATTCTTTAGTGCGGCTCTGCTTTCGTCTTTGATTTTCGGATTGATGAACGGGAATCTGCTGCAAATCCTCTATGTCGGAGCAATGGGAATGGTGCTTGCCTATTCCTATGAGATTTGTGGGACGATTAAAGTGCCGATTCTGCTTCATATTACAGTGAATGTGATGGGAATTCTTCTGACAGACAGTGCACTGGGAGCCTGGATCCAAGGCGATATCATGCGTCTTGGAGGGGCGGTTATAGTCAGCGCCTTTGTCGGTTCTTCCATGTATGTGCTTTTGAGGGGGATGAAGAAGCAGGAAGTACCGCCTGTTGAATAAAGCTTTTAGAAAAAAGATTACGGTTTACGCCGGTGGGGGTGAATCGTAATTTTTTTTGTTTATTAATATTTAAGAATTTATACATTGACTTTCAGGAGTCAGAGACGTATAATTCATACATAACTTAATCGACGGAAGTTCTTCCGGCAGAGGTTATAAGTTCCATGGATCGTAATGAGATCCAGTCAAGAAATCAAGTGTTAATTTCTAACAGATTTCAGTTATTTTAAGTGTTTTATAATGAATCATATATGGCAATAGTCTGTAGAAGATACAGGCTCAGTTCTGATATTCCTGTCTGAGAAAATCATTTCTATTTTTATCTTACGATCTTACAGATTTCCGGAATGCAGAAAATAATTATCGATTTAAACTTTCAAAGTTTAAATAATACAACAATATAAAATCTGCAATATATGTGCAGAAAAAGAAAGGAGGAAGTCTGATGAGAAGAGAAAAAGATGAAAAAGGCTGAAATTCTATAAAAATCCGGTAAAAAGTAAACAAAATCATGAAAAAGAATCAAAAGGAGTAGAAAAGTATGAAAGCATTTATGGAAGAATATGGAGTAATCGTAGTAGCAGCAATCGTCATCATGATCATTGTAGTAGCAGCATCACCAATCGGAGACAGCATTAAAAGCGGAATTATGGAAGCAGTACAGAAATTGACGAACGCACTTGCAGATGCAAATGGAGTCAGCTAATGAAAATATCCAGGGAAGCATGGGTTTTGAAAGAGGAGTGCTTCGGACCGCTGCTCCCATATGTAAAAGATCAGCAGGTTACAGACATCAATTATAACGGGACTGATGTGTGGATCGAACATTTAAAATATGGGATTCGAAAAGCTCCGGTGAATCTGACACCGGAGTTCGCAGGCCGATTTAGCGTTCTGATTTCTAATATTGTGAGTGAACAAATCAATAAATTTAATAATGTTCTGGAAGCGGAGACGGACACTCTCAGGATTTCGATCATTCATCCAAGCGTGACAAATACAGGGTATTCCATCTCTATTCGAAAAACACCAGCGGTTATGCGTATGACAGAAGAAAAAATGCTGGCCGATGGATACTGTTCCAGAGAGGTGCTTCTGTTTCTGAGAAATTGTATGGAAGCAAAATTGAATATGGTCTTTTGCGGGTGTCCGGGAGCAGGAAAAACAGAATTGCTGAAATTTTTAACACAATTTATACCGAAGCACGAAAAGGTGATGACCATTGAAGATAACCTTGAGATTCATTATCGGGATATTAATCCGGGGGCAAACTGTGTGGAACTGAAAGTGGATGAAGAATTTTTCTCCTATACGAAAGCAATCAAATCTGCACTTCGGCAAAATCCGCAATGGGTGCTTCTGTCAGAAGCGCGTTCTACAGAAGTGAAGTATCTTTTAGAATGCTTTTCGACAGGTCTTCACGGACTGACGACACTTCACACAGATGATACCAGGAAGATCCCTGACCGGATTCAGAATATGATGCAGGATTCTTATGCGGCATCCAGAATGGAAAATGACATCTACAGTTTTTTGAATGTAGGAATATTGCTCTGCAAAAAGGCAACCGGAAATGGAAAGGTCTTTCGGTTTGTCGATCAGATCTGCCTGTTTGACAGAATCGGAGAAGAAAACCGAAAGTATCTGAATACGTGGAAAATGGAAAGTAAGTGTCCAGAGAAATTCTGAGAAATATCAGAAAAAAATTCAATGGGCATCGGAATGAAGAATCCCTTTGGGA
>ENA-OQJX01000175-OQJX01000175.1-human-gut-metagenome-genome-assembly--contig:-NODE-175-length-43012-cov-2.992981_pt1 | contig 43012 bp, 50 predicted proteins | sample MGYA00242615_ERZ504782 | MGnify/ENA primary metagenome ERZ504782 (study PRJEB26092, sample SAMD00036354) | human gut metagenome | host: Homo sapiens | study: EMG produced TPA metagenomics assembly of... | reverse complement strand
TGCTTTTGTAAGTACGTCCCTCTTCGATATGAAGGCGAACGATTTTCTTTTTAAATTCAGGTGTGTAACTTTGTGACATAATTACTTCCTCTTTTCTCTGTAAGATGATTATATCTTATTAGCCACTTCTGTTACAACTTTATTATAGCACTTCAGAAATATTTCTGGACGGGTACGATCGTTACCAAGGGCGGAATGACGTATGAGTTCGGGGCGAAGGAGATTGTGAAGGGTTCTGGGTATATTTCCAGGCAGTGCTGCGGAAGCACTGAGATTGAACTGGGAACAGTGTATGCTGCGGAGATGGGGATCACTCTTCTGAGTGATATTGACAGGTACACGCTGGAGGATGCGCTGGTGACACTGGTGTTTCATCTGGTGCTGGCAGATGGTTCGGTGGAAGATGTGCCGATGGGTATTTTTGAGGTCAGTGAAGCGAACCGTCTGGCAAAGTGCCTGGAACTGAAGGCGTATGATTTTATGCTGCGGTTTGATAAGAGTTTCAACGGGTTTGAGACGGTGGGGACTGCTTATGATTTTATTGCCCTGTGCTGTAAGAGGTGCAAAGTGGAGTTTGCGAATAAGAGGGCGGAGATTGATGCCATGCCGAATGGCGGGGTGACGCTTTCTGTTTATACTGAAAATGATATTGAGACCTGCCGGGACGTGCTGTTTTATGTGGCACAGATTCTGGGAGGTTTCTTTATTATCAACCGGGAGGGGAAACTGGAACTGAGGAAGTACGGGAAGGATCCTGTGATGAAGGTGGAACAGCGGCACCGGTTTTCTTCCAGTTTTTCAGATTTTATTACCAGATATACGGCGGTGAGTTCTACCAATAAGCAGACGCAGATTGCAGAATATTATGCTCTGGACCGGATAACGGGCTGACCATGAACCTGGGAGTGAATCCGCTTCTGCAGTTTGGGTTAAAGGAGACCAGGGAGATGCTGTGCAGGAATATCCTGGCAGATCTGTCTGTGATCCGGTATGTGCCGTTTGATTCGGATACCATCGGGAACCCTGCACTGGATCCGGGGGATGTGCTGACGTTTACGGGAGGACAGGCGGATGAGGGACAGATCACCTGTATCACTTCCATCAGGCAGAAGATCGGGGGAAAGCAGAGCCTGAAATGCGTGGGGAAGAACCCAAGGCTGGCTCAGGCGAAGTCGAGGAACGACAAGAATATTTCGGGGCTGCTGAACCAGATTGAAGACAATGCGAAGACCGGAAAGATTGGGATTCACACGTTTACCAATGCTTCCGCACATGAGATCGGGCAGACAAAGGTGAAGCTGATCAGTATCCAGTTTGCTTCTTCTGAGGAAAACCATATGCAGTTTTTTGCACAGATTGTTGTGGATGTGGCTGCGGATCCTGTGGAACGGTCTGCGGAGGCATCCGGGACTGTGGTGATTCCGTTCCCGGGTGGAAGCGGCAGTGGAACTGGAAGTGGTACGGGTGGTCCGGATGGAACCGGGGAGGCATTGGATGAAGGAAGTTCTGAAAATGATGCGGCAGGGAATGAAGTTGGAAATACTTCTGGGAATGGGAATACAGGAAGTACGGATGATGTTTCTGGTGGATCAGATTCCGGATCCGGGAGTGGAACGGAGGTTTCTGTGGATGTGAGCCTGCCGGTGAAGTGGCAGGAGGATGGACAGGCGGTCTGCCATGTGGTCTTTGAATTTAATAATGAGGGGATTATGGAGCATTGTCCGGTGGAGACCTGGCATTCCGGGAAACATATTTTGTCACTGTATTATCCCATTGAGAAGATTGTTGCCAATTATACGAATACATTCAATGTGTATCTCTGGATGGAGAATGGCAGCGGTACAGTTGATGTGGGAGACTGTATTGCTTCTGTCAGCGGACAGGCAATGGCGGCAGGGGAAGCCTGGGACGGAAAGCTTGAGGTGGAAGATTATACCATGCGATTTGCCATTGGCGGAGGCCTGGATGTGAATGGTTTCCGGGAATCGCTGTCCATGCAGATGAAGGAAACGGTGAACAGAGGCTTTGAAGTGTATTTTGCTGAGAGAGCGGGAATCAGCGGTTTCTGCAGGCCGGTAGAAATGGAGGGTGTGTAGATGAAGTTAAAAGGTGAAATGGTCATTGAACTGACCGATACGAATACGGGTGCGGTGGAAACCGTGCAGGAGACGAATATGATCACGGAGGCGGTGAATAATATTCTGGGGCTGAATCCCATGGGGATTTATCTGAAAGCCAGTGGAGAGTATGACAATTCTGTCCTGTGGAACGGGACGCTGCTGCCCATCTGTCCGAACATGATTGGCGGGATCCTGCTGTTTCCGGCAGTGTTGGAAGAAAAGGCAGACCATATTTACGAGCAGGGGAAGAACCTGCCGGTGGCTTATGCTTCCAACAATGTAAATTCCGGTTCCAATGTGGCAAGGGGAAGCCTGAACCAGACGGAGAGCAAGAAACTGGATAATGGATATAAGTTTGTGTGGGAGTTTACTCCGAGCCAGGGGAACGGGAATATTGCAGCGGTTGCACTGACCAGTGCCCTGGGCGGGCAGAATGCTTTTGGCAGTGCGGCAGGGGATGCCAGCACGTTCCTGCTTCTGAAAAAGGTGGATATCGGGGATATCCCGAAGGCGAAGCAGATGACACTGTTTGAGGCAGTGGAGCTGGATTTGAAAAGAACCTGCTGTATTCCATCACCTTTGGGACCTCCAGTGTGACCATTACGAAGATCCGGATCCCGGTGTTTAACATCGGGCTGAATGAGAAGCTGGATGATACCACTTATACCGTACTGGAAGAGCAGACACTGACAACGGAAAGCTTCACATTCTTGGGTGATTATACAAAGTACGGGGAATTTATGGACGGGCATGACGGATACTGGTATGGATTTTCCAATGAGCCGAATTCTTCCGGGGATGCGAAGATGGTATGGATCCGGATCTCCAAAAAGGATTATTCCTTTACGGAGGGGAGCTGGACACTGTCCAAGGCGAAGCTGTCAGAAGTGGGCACAAGGGCAAAGGACGGTTCCTATCCGGAACGGAATGTAAAATGCTGTGTGAGGAAGGGGTATCTGTATGTGCCTTCCTATGACAAAAAAGGAGTTTATAAGATCAATACTGCCAATTCAGCGGATGTGACGCTGATCCCGCTTGGCTTTACTTCCAAAATGAAATCTCTTGGCGAGGCCGGTTCCTGTGAGGTGTATATGACACTTCTTGGGGACATGATCGTGGCAGGGGATTTCCAGATCACGACGGATGACAGGGTGATCAGGACACAGGGGAGTGCAAGGTTTGAAGCCATGGCAACGCCTTTGTTCCAGTATGAGAACTTTGTGTTTATGTGGGGCGGCAGTTACGGGAAGGAGCACAGGTGTGCTTATCTTCTGACGCCTTATCTGGCTAGTATTAATAATCTTTCGTCAGCGGTGGTGAAGAATACGGACAAGACCATGAAGATCACATATACGCTGACGGAGGAAACAATGTAGGTCTTTCTGTCGTAAGGCATGAAGATAGAAAACTTATTTACAGCAGTTCTCAGAAATGTGAGCTGCTTTTTTCATGGGAGGAGGATTCTGGCATGAAGGAATTTTGGAACTTTATTCAGATGGTTTTTATGGCTGTAGGCGGATGGCTGGGCTGGTTTATGGGAGGCTGTGACGGGCTTCTGTATGCCTGATTGCTTTTGTGGTGATCGATTACCTGACCGGGGTGATGTGTGCTTTTGCGGACCATACGCTTTCCAGTGAGGTGGGATTCCGGGGGATTTGCAGGAAGGTGCTGATCTTTTTGCTGGTGGGAATGGCCAATATTCTGGATGTGGCTGTGATCGGGAATGGATCCGTGCTGAGGACAGCGGTGATCTTTTTCTATATTTCAAATGAGGGCGTGAGCTGTTGGAGAATGCAGGGCATCTGGGGCTTCCGATCCCGCAGAAGATGAAGGATGTGTTGGAACAGCTGCATGATAAAAGTGAAGGAGACTCCGATGATGTATCAGAGGATGAGGAAGAAGGTGAGTGATTATGGGATACAGTAATAGTTCTTTGGTGGCGTACACGCTGCTCAGTCCGAACCATTCCGGACTGAGAACGAAGCGGATTGACAGAATATCACCGCACTGTGTAGTAGGTCAGTGTACAGCAGAAGGTCTTGGGGACTGGTTTCATAAATCTTCTACTCAGGCTTCTTCGAATTATGGAATTGATAAGAATGGCCGGATTGGATTGTATGTGGAAGAGAAGAATCGCTCCTGGTGTACGTCCAGTAATGCGAATGATCAGAGGGCAGTGACGATTGAATGTGCTTCTGACAAGGCGGAACCGTATGCTATGCATCAGGTGGTTTATGACCGTCTGGTCGATCTGTGTGAGGATATCTGCAGAAGAAATGGAAAGAAAAAACTACTCTGGTTTGGTGATAAAAATAAGTCTCTGAATTATCAGCCGAAGGCGGATGAAATGCTCATTACCGTACACCGGTGGTTTGCGAATAAGAGCTGTCCTGGAGACTGGCTTTATGCGAGACTGGGAGATCTGGCTGCGAAGGTTACTTCAAGACTTGGCAGCGGAAATGTGGAAGTGATTCCATCAGGGATGCAGGCCGGGGAATTTCAGGGGCTGACAGAAGAACAGGTGCTTGCAAAGGTTGGTCCACTGTTTACCGCAGATCAGAAAAAATCAGGGATTCTTGCTTCGGTGTCTATGGCCCAGTTTATTCTGGAGAGCGGTTATGGAAAGAGTGAACTTGCGTTGGGAGCTAATAACTGTTTTGGAATGAAGAAGTCACTTTCCGGTAATACCTGGAGTGGTTCGGTCTGGGATGGTGTGAGCATTTATAAAAAGAAGACACAGGAGCAGAAGGCAGATGGAAGCTATGTGACAGTTACAGCGGAATTCAGAAAATATCCGAATGTGGGTGATTCCATTGCGGATCATAGTGCTTATCTGCTTGGCGCTAAGAATGGAGAGAAGCTCCGATATGATGGGCTGAAAGGATGCTCAGATTATAAGAAGGCAGTGCAGATCATTAAGGAGGGTGGTTATGCTACCAGTCTTACTTATGTGGAAAAGCTCTGCAGTATTATAGAGAAATGGAAACTGACGCAGTATGATGTGAAGAATTCTGGTGCTTCGGATGCTGTGGTGAAGTATTATCGTGTAAGGAAAAGCTGGGAGGATGCAAAATCTCAGCTTGGTGCGTATTCCGTATTTGATAATGCGAAAGCGATGGCTGACAAGCATCCAGAGTATAAAGTTTATGACTGGAATGGACGGGCTGTGTATGGGCTGAGGTTTCGGGCGGTGCTTCTGGAATGACAAATGCGGATTGCCCTTTTATGGTGAAGGTCAGTATTGATGATCTGAATATCAGGAAGGGTGCTGGGACGAATGCGGCGAAGACTGGGATGTATACCGGTGTTGGGGTGTTTACTATTATGGAAGTGAAGAGTGGGAAAGGCTCTGATGCAGGTTGGGTAGATTGAAGTCCGGAGCGGGATGGATTAGCTTGGACTTCTGTGAAAAAGTATTATAAATAATTAACGAATTGGGCTCCTTTAATACATGCGATAGTATCAGGGAGCCCGTATTTTATTTGGATGGGTACAGATTTTCAATTAATTGAGCAAATGTACGTTCAAGTCTGTATTTGAATACATCTATATCGTATTCTTTTTTAGACTATCTTCGTATCCGAGGTCAATTGCTGCATTTATTGCTTGAACGGCTTCGCATAATTCAGGTGATGGCGTGGGATCACCTTCATCATAATGATCGTCTCTTTTATCTATTGCTTCATCAATAAGATCTTTATCAAATCTTTTATAGATTTCTTCCCATGCGGCTTTTTCTTTATTAGGACCAGAGTATGTTTCGTTAAGTTCGGCAAGCGCCTGGATGAGATAGAAGAAATCGTTGGCTGTAACGAATTTATTTAGTACTTCGTTTGATTCACCAGGTATTTGCCATGCATTTGAATGCGGAGCATTAAAATTGGCAATCTGACGTAGTGCTTTTATGCTGTCTTGATTGAGACCGATGAATGAACTGGTTTTTTCGTAATCAAAGTCAATAAAGTCAGTTTCGCCGGTTAAGTATGCTACACTGACTTCAAAAAATCGGCTAGATAAGCCATGTTCTGATAACTTGGAAAACCAATGGTGCCTGAACTTTGTTCAGAACCAACATTTATCCAACGACTAATGTCTTTCTGTGTACACTTGGTATGAAAGCGTTTGTTAAAGTCTTCTGCCAATTGCTTTTGGCTGTATCCTTTTGTTTCGATACATTTTTTTAATCGACTATTCCAAGTTTGCTCCTTATTCTTAATTAAGTCATTCATTATATTAAAACCTCCGTATGGAAACAAAAATAAGTCTTACAGCGATATAACATATAGTATTGATTGATAGAAGAATATCATGTAGAATTTGTAGTGTCAACAGATAAGTAATTTCAAAGGAGGAATGGACTATGAATGAGAATCAGATTGTAACAAATAAAAATGAGAATACACATATGGCAGCAAATATCTTTAAGGATTCTTTTTCAAAACTGAATGGGAAAGAAGTGTTGATTGGTCTGGGAATTATTAGTGCCACATTTCTTGGAACGACCGGAATTGTGTGTTTTGCGGGAGGCGAATTATCTATAGGAAATGGTACATTCAAAATCTCACGTCTAGAAAAAAGTACTGCATAATATAATATTCTTTAAGGTCTGCTTTTAAGGCAGATCTTTTTTTGAACTTTTTTCGTCATTCACCGGAATTATCTCGGCAAAAGGCGCTTAGGAAGATAGAAGGGAAGAACCTTACTATCTTATGGAGGTGTCGATATGACCGAGAAGAGAGAACTGCCTTGGTGGCAGAAATACACATTAACATTGAATGAAGCATCGGAGTACTTCGGTATCGGATACAAGAAATTGAAACTCTTTGTTCAGGAACATTCAGATGCTGACTTTGTTCTCTGGAACGGCAACAGAGCGTTGATTAAGCGTGAGCAGTTTGAAAAGTATATGGACAGTCAGATGAATGTGATTTAGTTCAAAAAAGTTTTTAAATTTCTTGTGGAAAAAGAGCCTTGTCTGTGGTACACTATCAATACATAGTCGGATACATACTATGTGCTATATGATTAAAGCAACAAGGCTCTCCCGATTTTGAAAGGAGACGATGTTCAATGAGCGAAAAAAGACGCGATAGTAAAAATCGCATTCTTCGCACAGGAGAGAGCCAAGAAGCGGATGGACGATACAAATTCCGATACATAGATGGCAATGGAAAGCGTAAGACGGTTTACAGCTGGAGATTGGTAGCTACGGATAGTATCCCAGCCGGAAAAAGAGATAATGCACCTTTACGAGAGCAGGAGAAAGTAATCAACAGAGATTTGGATGATATGATTACTCCTGATGGCGCAGGCTTGACAGTTCTTGACTTGGTGAAGAAATACATCGCAACCAAGACAGGCGTTAAGCACACAACCAGAGCTGGTTATGGTACCGTAATCAATTTGCTGGATAAAGATCCCTTTGGCGCAAGACGAATTGATAAAATCAGATTGTCGGATGCAAAGGAGTGGTTGATTAGATTGCAGCAGGTGGATAAGAAAAGCTATTCGACAATTCATTCCATCAGAGGGGTAGTTAGACCGGCATTTCAGATGGCAGTGGATGATGATATATTAAGAAAGAATCCATTTGAATTTCAACTGGCAACTGTGGTGGTAAATGATGCGGTCACTCGTGAGGCCATTACAAGAAAACAGGAAAGAACTTTCCTTGATTTCATTAAAAATGATACGCACTATAGCAAGTATTATGACGGTATGTACATTCTGTTTAAGACAGGGATGCGTATTTCGGAATTTACAGGATTGACGGTTAAGGATTTGGATATGGAGAACAGAACCATCAATATTGACCACCAGCTTCAGAAGACTGGGACGTTGGTCTATATTGATACGACAAAGACCTATGCTGGTACAAGAGTAATTCCGATGCAGGATGATGTATACGAATGCTTTCAGCGTATATTGAAAAATCGCAGACCACCGAAGGTAGAACCTATGATTGATGGTTATTCAGGTTTCCTTTGCTTTGATAAGGACGGTAAACCTATGGTGGCAATGCATTGGGAGAAATATTTCCAGCATGCGGTTGACAAATACAACAGCATCTATCGTGTACAGCTTCCTAAAATTACACCTCATGTATGCAGACACACATACTGCTCTAATATGGCTAAGTCCGGAATGAATCCAAAGGTACTTCAGTATCTGATGGGGCATTCGGATATCAGTGTCACTCTTAATACCTATACACATCTTAAGCTGGATGATGCGAGAGAAGAAGTGGAGAAGCTTGCCAAGAAGCAGGCAGAAGCTGAAAATGAGTTTCGGCAGTTAGGTATGAAGGAGAACAAGGTTAAATTCAAAAAGATGGGGTGAATGGTCTAATTTAGACCATTTCGTAAAATGGCTAAAAAGTCAGCAGACTCAAGCTTTGAAGGTGATTGTGGTCTAAATCAGACTGAATAAGGACAAAAAAATTTAGACCAAATTATTTCGGAAAATTAAAGATTTCAGACATAGGAGAACGGCAAATGTCGGCTGGTCTAAATTTGAAATCTGAGGCCATTTTAGACCATATTTTAGACCATTTGAAGGAAGAAACATGCTGAGATAAGCCAAAATAAGCCGAGAAATGGTAAAAACCTTGATAGACTGAAAAAGTGCGCAAATGCTTGAAAAATAAGGAAAAACCGAGATAATCCGAGATAAAAAAGGAGTTAAAAATAGATGATTAGAGTGTTATTTGTTTGCCACGGCAACATCTGCCGCAGCACCATGGCGCAATACGTTTTCCAGAACCTGATCAACAGAAACGACCTCATCGATCAGTTCTACATTGATTCCGCAGCTACCAGCCGCGAGGAAATCGGAAATCCGGTTCATCACGGCACCCGGCGGAAATTAAAAGAGGTCGGTATCCCATGCGGAGATCACCGCGCACGTCAGTTAGAAAAGCGGGAATATGACGAATTTGATTATCTGATCGGGATGGATTCTATGAATATTCGAAACATGATGCGGATTCTGGGCGGCGATCCGAAAGGAAAAGTGTCGAAACTGCTTGATTTTACAGAGCGGACAGGGCAGGATATTGCGGATCCGTGGTATACCGGGAATTTTGACAGGACATACGAAGATGTGAAAGAAGGCTGTGAAGCCTTACTGCAGGACTGCCTGCTGCGCCTATAGAGCGCAGCTGAGCAGTTTTTTTAGATTGTTGTGGAATTGTTTTCCGTGGACATGAAGTTTATGACGTTCGGAATTGGAGAGATCCTGATTCAGATGTTTTTCGTAACGATTGAAGAGTACGCGATAGTCCATATTCTGACGGTGGCTCCAACGGATCAGTACCCAGTTCATTGCATCTTCGGTCCAGTACTGGGATGGGATGCCGGCTTCTTTTAGGACAGTGATATACTGCATGGCGCGCACAGACAGTTTGTTCAGATGTTTTTGTTTTTCTGCCTCAGAAGCAGCATCTTTCCGGCGGAAGAACAGAAACGTACGTTTTTTCTTCTGGGAGTTGTTCTCCAAAAATTCCATCGCAAGATCTACGGTTTCCTGCAGACGACAGGCAGCGTTCCAATATACGACAAACGGAGCAGCCTGTTCATCATCCTCGGGACCAACGGTAAAGGTACGGAAGACACGGATTTGTCCGCCGCCTAATTCTTTGTCATATTCGTGCCGGGATTCGGGATTGGAAAGTACCCGGTACGCCTCCAGTATTTCCTGCATACACGCAGTGGTGTCGATGCCCTGATTCATATTGGCATCCGGGTGATATACTTTAGCAAGCGCATTTTTTGCACTTGTGATTTCCTGTAATGTAGCTTCCCGGGAAACACCGAGAATATCATAGTAAGTACGGGAATTCATAAGAACCTCCTTCGATTTATAGAATCTCCCTTTCAGAGAATGAAAGAGAGTAAAAATATACATAAAAAAAGCAGATGGCAAGAAAAAATCAGTCTGCCCGGACGGAAATCTGACGATTGCCGATAAGAATATCTGCACCAAATTATTATATTACCTGGATATGGAAAATGCAAGCAATTTTGCTGACGGAATTGCCCGATTGTGTTATATTTTTTTATAGAGAAAAAAGTCAGGAATAACAGACATAGAAAAGAGGTTATCAGACATGTATATTGCAGACTTACACACCCATTCCAGATATTCCAGAGCCACCAGCAAAGAGTGTACGCCGGAGTATCTGGATCTGTGGGCGCGCAGAAAAGGCATCCATCTGATCGGGAGCGGGGATTTTACGCATCCGGCATGGAGAGAAGAGTTAAAAGAAAAATTAAAGCCCGCAGAAGACGGATTTTATGTGCTGAAAAAAGAATACAGGATTCAGGATGGGAATACGCCGGATCACATGATTCCCCGATTCGTGATCACCGGAGAGATCAGTTCTATCTATAAGAAATGCGATAAGGTTCGGAAGGTTCACAGTCTTTTGATCCTTCCCGGGCTAAAAGCCGCAGAGAATCTTTCGGAGAAACTGGAAGTGATCGGAAATCTGCATTCGGACGGGCGGCCGATTCTTGGGTTGGATTGCCGGGATTTACTGGAAATCATGCTGGAGACAACACCAGATGGCATGTACGTTCCGGCACACATCTGGACACCGCATTTTTCCATGTTCGGAGCATTTTCCGGATTTGATACGGTGGAAGAGTGCTTCGGGGATCTGAGTTCTCACATTCATGCAGTGGAGACGGGATTATCCTCGGATCCGCCGATGAACTGGCGGGTGTCCATGCTGGACCGGTTTCAGTTGATTTCCAATTCCGATGCGCATTCTCCGGCAAAACTGGGAAGAGAGGCCACTCTTCTGGATATTGACTGGTCCTATGAAGGTCTGAGAGGTGCCATTCAAAATGGCAGCGGTCTGGCAGGCACCATTGAATTTTTCCCGGAGGAAGGAAAATACCATATGGATGGGCATCGGAAGTGCAATCTTTGTCTGACACCGATGGAGACAGAAACATATCAGGGGAAATGTCCGGTGTGTGGAAGAAAAATCACTATTGGTGTCTCTCATCGGATTGAACAGCTGGCGGACAGGGCGGAAGGTTTTGTAAAAGAAGGCGCCAATGGATTTGAAAGTCTGGTTCCACTTCCGGAAGTCATCTCGGCATGCGTGGGTGTTTCTTACCGAAGTAAGAAGGTACAAAAAGAATACGAGCAGATGCTGCGGATGATCGGATCGGAATTTGAGATTCTGAGAACTGTGCCGTTGGAGGAAATCCGGCAAAAGTCCGGATTTCTGATCGCAGAGGGAATTGAGCGTCTGCGAAACGGCGAGGTAGAGCGGATTTCGGGATTTGACGGAGAATACGGAACAATCAAACTGTTTCAGCCGTATGAACTGGAAGAGGTCGATAGACAGCGGTGATTGCCGGACCGAAAGAGGGGTGTTGATTTTCTCACGTTGACTTGCTAGAATAGAAGAAACAATAAGATTCGTTGCACCCGGATGGAAGGATGCCTCCAGTTTGGAACATCCTTCCCTTTTGTGGGGAGCCGGATTTCAGGAAAAGAGGTTTGATATCATGCAGTATGATTTTACAACGATTATGGACCGGCGGGGAAAGGATGCCATCGCAGTAGATGCGCCTGCCGGAAACAATACAGGCAATGATTTTTTCGCAGGTGCGAAATTCGGGAAGGGTTTGATCTGATCCCGATGTGGGTAGCGGATATGAATTTTCCGGCGCTTCCGGCAATTCCGGAGGCGATCATCCAGAGGACAAAGCATCCGGCATACGGTTATTTTGATCCGTCGGCGGCATATTATGGCGGGATCATCAACTGGCAGAAGACACGTAATGGTGTGAACGATCTGACAAAAGAGTGCATCGGCTATGAGAACGGTGTGCTCGGCGGTGTGGTTTCGGCTTTGAAAGTATTGTGTTCCAATGGGGATTCTGTTTTGCTGCAATCTCCGACGTATATCGGATTTACGCATTGTATTGAGGACAATGGATGGAATATCGTTCTGAATCCACTGGTGTTGGATGAAGAAGGAATCTGGCGGATTGACTACGAAGATATGGAAGAAAAAATTGTGCAAAACAAGATCCATGCGGCGGTTTTTTGTTCGCCTCACAACCCGACCGGACGTGTTTGGGAGCGCTGGGAGATTGAAAAGGCAATGGAAATCTATCAGAAGCATGATGTGTATGTGATCTCAGATGAGATCTGTCAGATCTGACACTTCCGGGATATCAGCATATCCCGACACAGTCTGTGTCCGAGGATGCAAAAAACAGAACCATTGCGCTTTACGCTCCGTCCAAGACATTTAATCTGGCAGGATTGATCGGTTCGTATCATATCATTTATAATTCGTATTTGAGAGACCGGGTATGTATGGAAGGGAAAATGACCCATTACAATTCTATGAATGTGTTGTCCATGCATGCGCTGATCGCGGCATATTCGAAAGAAGGAATGGAGTGGGTGGACGAGCTTCGCACCGTGCTGGATACGAACATTTCCTATGCCATGGAGTTTATCAGGAGAGAATTTCCGGGTGTTTCCGTGTCCAGACCGCAGGGGACGTACATGCTCTTTTTAGACTGCACAGACTGGTGCGAGGCGCATCACCAGACCATTGAAGAGCTGCAGAGGGCAGGCATGGAAGTGGGCGTGATCTGGCAGGATGGTCGTCCGTTCCACGGAGCGTGCCATATCCGGATGAATCTGGCGCTGCCGCACAGTCGTGTGAAAGAAGCGTTTGAACGATTGAAACAGTATGTGTTTCTCGACTGAAAAATAGTGACATAAAAAAGGAGTACAACATGCAGTATATCATTCCGCACTACTATAAGAAGTTTGCATGTATCGGCGGGGACTGTCCGGATACTTGCTGCGCAGGGTGGCAGATTATGATCGATCCCGCTTCGCTGAAAAATACAGACAGACAAAAGGGCGGCTTGGCAGCCGCCTGCACAATGAAATTGACTGGGAGGAAGGCGCGTTTCGCCAATATGAGAAGCGCTGTGCCTTTCTCAATGAAGAAAATCTGTGTGATCTGTACATAGAAGGCAACGGATCCGGGATGTTCTGCAAGACCTGCAGGCTGTATCCGAGGCATGTGGAAGAATTTGAAGGACTGCGGGAGATTTCCCTGTCTTTATCCTGTCCGGAAGCAGCAAACCTGATCTTGGGCTGCGAAGAGCCGGTCCATTTTCTGGAGGCGGAAAATCCGGATCGGGAAGAAACTTATGAGGAGTTTGATTTCTTCTTGTTTACCAAACTGGAAGACGCGAGAACTCTGATCTTTCAGATTCTTCAGAATCGGGAGTATCCAGTCCGGCTGAGAATGGCAATCGTGCTGGCACTGGCGCATGATCTGCAGGAGAGGATCGACAAAAATGCCCTGTTTGAGATTGATGGGCTTCTAAAGCGTTACGAGAAGGAACGCGTCTGGACCTGGTTTCAGGAAAAACTGGACAATCTGGATACAGAGGAAAAAACGCAGCAGGAGGTTTGCGGCAATCTGTTTGTGATCCTGAATCATCTGGAAGTGCTCAGAGACGACTGGAAGGGATATGTCAAAAGAAGCAAAAAATATGTTGTTGGAATCAGAGCTGTCAGCAGAGCAAAGAAAAGAGTTCGAATCTGTGTTTACGGAGAAGATCATGGAACAGCTGATGGTTTATTTTGTATTTACTTACTTTTGCGGGGCAGTCTACGATGAACAGGCATATGGGAAACTAAAATTTGCAGTGTCAGGTTGTATTTTGATCCGGGCGCTGGCAAAAGGTGTATTTTTGAAAAATGGAACGCTGGAGTTTTCGGATGTTGCAGAGGCGGCACGCCGGTATGCAAGAGAAGTGGAGCATTCGGATTTCAACAAGTGCAAAATGGAGCAGATGCTGCAGGATGAAGGCAAATTTGGACTGGAAAAATTATTTGTAATTTTATAAAAGGCGATAGGATAAGAAAGAAACAACAGGGGGGATTTTATGACAAAGACAGCAGCGCCTATGACAAGCGGCTCGATCTGGAAACAGATGACTTTTTTTGCGATGCCGATTTTTCTGGGCAATTTATTTCAGCAATTATATAACACTGTGGATTCTCTGATCGTTGGAAATTTCCTGGGGAGCAGTGCACTGGCAGCAGTCAGCTCCTCCGGAAGTCTGATCTTTATGCTGATTGGATTTTTGAGTGGAATCTCAGCGGGAGCGGGGGTGATCGTTGCCCGGTTTTTGGTGCAGGAGATGAGAAAAATCTGCAGCGCGCGGTACACACCACAGTCGCATTTGGTCTGGTGGCGGGAGTTTGATGACCGGCGTGGGAGTGGCACTTTCTCCGCAGATCCTGCGGTGGATGGATACGCCCGAAAGTGTAATGAGAGAATCGGTGACATATCTTCAGATTTATTTTGCGGGATCTTTAGGATTTGTGATGTACAATGTCCTGGTGGGAATTCTGCAGGCTGTGGGAGACAGCAGACATCCTTTGTATTATCTGATCGTATCGTCTGTGATCAATCTGGTGTTGGATCTGTTGTTTATCACAGGATTTCATACAGGAGTGGGAGGTGCGGCGGTTGCAACCGTGATCTCTCAGATTGTGAGTGCACTCCTTTGTTTCTGGCAGCTGCTGCGGACAAAGGAAAGCTATGGATTGAAGATTCGAAAAATCCGTTTTGACAAAGGAATCCTTGTCCAGATCATCAAGATCGGACTGCCTTCCGGAGTGCAGAACTCTATCATTGCGTTTGCAAACGTAATCGTGCAGTCCAATATCAATGCATTCGGAGAGATGGCAATGGCGGGCTATGGGGCCTACACAAAGGTGGAAGGGTTCGGTTTTCTGCCCATCAACAGCTTTACTATGGCACTGACGACATTTGTAGGACAGAATCTGGGTGCAAAGCAGGAGGAGCGCACGAAAAAAGGGGCGCGATTTGGAATTCTCGCAGCAGTTATATTGGCAGAACTGATTGGTGTCGTGGTATTTCTTCTGGCACCACAGCTGATCGCGGCATTTGACTCTTCTCCTGAGATCATTCGGTTTGGTGTGGAAAAAGCCAGAACAGCAGCGTTATTTTACTGTCTGCTTGCATTTTCACATTCCATTGCAGCAATTCTGCGCGGTGCGGGGAAGACGATGGTGTCCATGATCATTATGATGATGTGCTGGTGCGTGATCCGGGTGTCTTTCCTTTCCGTGATGATTCCGCTCACTCACAGCATTCAGGTGGTATACTGGGTATATCCGCTGACATGGAGTTTAAGTTCTCTGGCATTTTTCTGGTATTATAAGAAAGCGAAGTGGATATAATAAATAGTAACAGACCAGATCAGGGAATGGAGAATCGAAATGAAACGTGTTCTCGCAGTGTTACTAAGTGCAGTACTGAGTCTCTCTGTGGCTGTTGTGCCCGGGATTCAGACTCTGGCAGAAGAGCCGGATGCAGCTCAGAAAACAGAAGGGCAGCAAGAGGCAGAGGTGGAAGTACAGGCACCAAGTGCCGTTTTGATGGAAGCGTCTACAGGCGCTGTGTTGTATGAAAAAGATGCAGATACAAGACGCGCGCCGGCCAGTGTCACGAAGATCATGACTATGCTTTTGATCTTTGATGCACTGGAGGATGGAAAAATTGCGTTGGAAGATGAGGTGTCAACCTCGGAATATGCAGCGTCCATGGGCGGTTCTCAGGTGTTTTTAGAACCCGGAGAAACGCAGAGTGTGGATACGATGTTAAAATGTATTTCCGTAGCCAGTGCCAATGATGCCTGTACCGCCATGGCAGAGTACATAGCGGGCAGTGAAGAGGCTTTTGTAAAGATGATGAATGAACGGGCGGCAGGGCTCGGCATGAAAAATACAACGTTTCAAAACTGTAACGGACTGGATACCGAGGGACATTTGACGACGGCAAGAGATATTGCTCTGATGTCCAGAGAATTGATCGAAAAATATCCGAAGATTCATGATTACTGCATGATCTGGATGGATACGATCACCCATACCACAAAAAAGGGGGACTTCTGAATTTGGACTGTCCAACACGAACAAACTGGTACGGCAGTATCCGTATGCCACAGGTTTAAAGACAGGTTCCACCGATGAAGCAAAATTCTGCGTGTCTGCGACAGCCGAAAAAGACGGGATGGAACTGATCGCGGTGATCCTGGGCGGAGAAAATTCGAAACAGCGGTTTCAGGATGCGACGAAGCTTCTGAATTATGGATTCGGAAAATGCCAGGTATACGAAGACAATGATCCGCCGAAGTTAAAGCCGGTCGAAGTGCAGGGTGGTGTCAAGAGCAGATTCTCTGTGAGTATGCGGATACGTTCCGCTATCTGGACACAAGCGGAGCAAATCTGGCAGGGTGACAAAGAAGACACAGATGAAGCAGTCTGTAAAGCTCCGGTGAAAAAGGACAAGAAAGTAGGCGAACTTGTCTATAAGCTGGGAGAAAAAGAAATCGGAAGAGTGGAGATTCTGGCAAAAGAAAGCTGTAAAAAGCAGAATTTCTGGATTATCTGAAAAAAGTGATGCAAAAAATCAGGGTGTAGCGAAGTGCTGCACCTTTCCTTATGTTGAACTGCATCCCCAAAAATGATAGGATAAGAAGAAAAAATGACAAAAAGGAGAATGCCATGAAAGCAGTGATCTTAGTGGTCTTTGTTCTGACAGTGGCGGCAGTTCTTTGTCTGCTGGAAGCGTACCGGGAGCAGCAGTATTTCAAGGTGACAGAGGACGTTGTTGTATCCCGCAGGCTGAACGGGCTGAAAAAGGAAAAGAAGATCGTGTTTTTAAGCGATCTGCACAATAAAGAATATGGAGTCGGAAATGAACGTTTGCTGGATGCGATCTGCAAAGCGAGGCCGGATCTGATTCTGATCGGCGGGGATATGCTGGTCGGGAAGAAAGGGTGTTCCTTTGCTCCGGCTCTGGAATTTGTTTCGAAACTTCCTGCGATCGCTCCGGTGTATTATGCCTGCGGGAATCACGAGCAGCGGATGAAAAGAAAACCGGAAGTCTATGGGGAGGTTTATCAGGAGTATCAAAAGCAATTAGAAGAATGCGGCGTGCATTTTCTGGAAAATAGCAGTGTCCTGCTTAAGGAGGATGACTGCAGGATCCGGATTTCGGCTCTGGAACTGCCCCTTGCAACTTATACAAAATTCAAAAAATACCGGGTCACAGAGCAGGATGTAACAGCATGTATTGAAAAAGAAGCTGCGGATTATGAGATTCTTCTGGCGCACAATCCGGTTTATTTTGACGCATATAAAAAATGGGGAGCAGATCTGGTGCTTTCCGGGCATCTTCACGGCGGGATTATCCGTCTGCCGGGAATCGGAGGTCTGATCACGCCTCAGGCGATTCCGTTTCCGAAATATTCCGGGGAGATGACAACAGAAGGAGAGCAGACGATCATTGTAAGCCGTGGGCTTGGCACTCATACGATCAATCTTCGTTTTTTGAATGAGGCAGAGATGATCGTGATTCATCTGCGGGGCGAAAAAGACAGTTGAGAATTTGAAGGATTTCCCGTATAATGAAACACAGTGTGAAATAACAGACGGTAGATGGGAGAAATAAAACAGATGGGGATACCGGTAAAATTGCAGGTTTTTGAAGGTCCGTTGGATCTGCTGTTACATTTGATCGAGAAAAATAAGATTGATATCTATGACATTCCGATCGTAGAGATCACCAGCCAGTATATGGAATATATCCGGCAGATGGAGCGGGAAGATTTAAACGTCATGAGTGAATTTCTCGTGATGGCGGCAACACTTCTGGATATCAAATGCCGGATGCTGCTCCCGAAAGAGATCAATGAAGAGGGCGAAGAGGAAGATCCGAGAGCAGAGCTGGTAGAACAGCTTTTACAGTATAAAATGTACAAATATATGTCCTACGAGCTGCGGGATCGTCAGGTAGATGCAGACCAGTATTTTTACCGGGAGGCAGATATTCCCAAAGAGGTGAAAAGTTATGTTCCTGCGGTAGATCTGGATCAGCTTTTAGGGGACGTGACGCTGGTACAGCTGAGGAAGATTTTCCGGGAAGTGATGCGCAGGCAGGAAGAGAAGATCGATCCGGTGCGGAGTAAGTTCGGTAAGATCGAGAAAGAAGAAGTACCGCTTCCGGACAAGCTTTTGTATGTGGAGACTTATGCAAGGACACATAAAAAATTCAGTTTTCGTATGCTTCTTGAAAAACAGAGAAGCAAGATGCATATTGTGGTGACATTTCTGGCAGTGCTGGAGCTGATGAAGACGGGCATGATCCGTGTTTATCAGGAAGAAATCTGCGGGGAGATCCTGATCGATTCCCAGATATAACAGAGCATGCCAGGAGAAACAGGAAGGAAAGAGAAAGAATGGAGCAAAAAAAACTGCAGGCAGCCATAGAAGCAATTTTGTTTGCAATGGGAGGCTCTGTGGAGCTGAAAAAACTTGCACAGGCGATCGGACATGACGAAGAAACGACAAAAAAAATAATCCGCCAGATGATGGACCGGTATGAGAAAGAAGATCGGGGAATCCGGATCATCGAACTGGAAGCTTCGTTTCAGATGTGCACGAAAAAAGAGATGTATGAATATTTGATCCGGGTAGCAAAGCAGCCGAAAAAACAGGTTCTTACGGATGTACTTTTGGAAACGCTTTCGATCATCGCCTACAAGCAGCCGGTTACAAAACTGGAAATCGAAAAAATCCGTGGCGTCAAATCGGATCATGCAGTCAGCAAGCTGGTAGAATATGATCTGGTTGAGGAAGTGGGGCGTATGGATGCGCCGGGAAAACCGCTTTTATTTGGAACCACAGAAGAGTTTCTGCGCAGATTCAGTGTACATTCTCTGGATGAACTTCCTGCGCCGAATCCGGAGCAGGTAGCACATTTTAAAGAAGAAGCAGAGGATGAGGTACAGTTAAAGTTAAACCTGTAGTTCTGATTAAAAATCTTCGGACATAGGATATAGCAAAGAATGTCTGGAGAATAAAAAAGCAATGCATGAGAAAAGAAGGGAAAGAGGACGAACATATCGGGTCGGGCTGATCCTGGGCTTTTGTCTTCTGATTGCAGTAAATGGTCTGTTTCCGGTTTCGTGTGTATATGCGGAGGAAGAACAGACAAAAATCGCATACGGGGAGAATACTCCAGGACAGTTATACGCCCGGTCGGCAGTTTTGATGGATGCAGACAGCGGGCGTATTTTGTTTGCAAAAAATGCCGAAACAGAGCGTCCTATGGCGAGTACAACCAAGATCATGACCTGCATTCTTGCATTGGAACGTGCAGACCCGGATGAGAGTGTGTCAGTCAGTGCCAATGCGGCAGCCCAGCCCAGAGTCCGACTGGGGACAGTGGAAGGACAGAAATTTAAGCTTAAGGATCTTTTATATTCTCTGATGCTGGAATCACATAACGATACAGCGGTGATGCTGGCAGAACATCTGGCTGGAAGCGTGGAGCAGTTTGCGGATGAGATGAACCAGAAAGCAAGAGAACTGGGACTTAGCCATACCCATTTTGTCACACCCAATGGTCTGGACGGGGCAGATGACGGCGGGAGCCATCGGACCACGGCAGAAGAACTGGCAAGGATTATGCGCTATTGTGTGATGGAGTCTCCAAAGCGGAAGGAATTTCTGGAAATTACAGGCGTGTCTTCCTATCAGTTTTCGGATCTGGAGCAGACGCAGACGTATTCCTGCATCAATCACAACGCGTTTCTTACGATGATGGAAGGCGCTGTATCCGGAAAACCGGATTTACCGGGGAGGCAGGATATTGCTACGTGGGGGCATTAAAAAGAGAAAAGCGAACCTTTATCGTAGCACTTCTGGCGTGCGGCTGGCCGAACAATCGGAGCTATAAATGGGAGGATACAAAAAAACTGATGGAGTACGGTCTGGAACATTTTGAATATCAGAGTATGAAAGGCGCCGGGCAAAAATTTAAAATCCGGGTGACGGATGGGATTCCGGATTCCAATCAGAAAGAGGCGTATACATATGCAGAAGCACTGTCAGAGCAGTCAAATCTTTCGTTTCTGCTGGCAGACTGGGAATCTGTTCAGGTAAGAAGGAACATTCCGGCAGTATTGCCGGCTCCTGTCCGGGAAGGGACAGAAGTGGGAACGATAGAATATCGGGTCAACGGAGAAACTCTTGCCAGACTTCCGGTAGTAATCCAAAGGTCTGTGGGAAAAATTGATTTTTCATGGTGCTGGAAGAAAATAGCAGCAAAATATTTCTTAAAAGAGAAAATATATTAAAATAAATCAAGGCAAGTGATTAAAAATGTCACTGGTATCGAATGGAAGAGTATGATAGTATAAACGAAATAAAAAAAGACGAGTAAATTGATGTAATATAAGGAGTGCTTGCGATGAAGAATTTTGAAAAATATGAAAGAAGCTATTTTATGCCGCCGGTGCCGTGCTATGACTGGGTGAAGAAAGACCATATTGAAAAACCGCCCGTCTGGTGCAGCGTGGATCTGCGGGATGGGAATCAGGCATTGATCGAGCCTATGAGTCTGGAGGAAAAAATAGAATTCTTCCAGATGCTTCTGGATGTCGGCTTCAAGCAGATCGAAGTGGGATTTCCGGCAGCGTCTGAGACAGAATATCAATTTCTGCGTACATTGATCGAGCAGAATATGATCCCTGAGGATGTAACGATCCAGGTTCTGACACAGGCGAGAGAGCATATTATCAAACGGACCTTTGAAGCGGTCAAAGGAGCGCCGCATGCGGTCATTCATCTGTATAATTCAACTTCTGTCGCACAGAGAGAACAAGTGTTTAAAAAGAATAAAGAAGAAATCAAAAAAATTGCGGTAGACGGAGCCATTCTTCTGAATGAGCTGGCAAAGGAGACAGAAGGGAATTTCACGTTTGAGTACAGCCCGGAAAGTTTCCAGGGAACCGAGGTGGATTATGCGCTGGAAGTGTGCAATGCAGTTCTCAGAGTGTGGGAGCCGTCCAGGGAGCGAAAAGTGATCATCAATCTTCCGACAACCGTGGAAAACGCGATGCCGCATGTGTTCGCAAGTCAGGTGGAATATATGAGCAAGCACTTATATAACAGAGAACATGTATTGTTATCGCTTCATCCGCATAACGACAGAGGATCCGGCGTCAGTGACGCAGAGCTTGGAATTCTGGCAGGAGCGGACCGGATCGAGGGAACGCTGTTTGGAAACGGCGAACGGACCGGAAATGTGGATATTATCACGGTTGCTATGAATATGTATTCACAGGGAGTGGATCCGGGCTTGGATTTTTCCAACATGAGTGAGATCAGTGAGACCTATGAGAGACTTACCAGAATGCAGGTTTCTCCGAGACAGCCATATGCCGGAGAACTGGTATTTACCGCGTTTTCCGGTTCTCACCAGGATGCGATCGCAAAAGGAATGGCATGGAGAGAAGAGAAGCAGTGCCAGACATGGTCGGTTCCTTACCTTCCTCTGGATCCAAAAGATGTGGGACGCCGCTACGAGACCGATGTGATCCGTATCAACAGTCAGTCCGGAAAAGGCGGAGTCAACTATATTTTAAAACAGAGCTTTGGAATCAGCCTTCCGCAGAAAATGAGAGAAGAGGTCGGCTATCTTGTAAAGGATGTGTCGGATAAAGCGCATAAAGAACTGACGCCAGACTGGGTATACCATATATTTGAAGATCATTATATTCACGTAAAAACAATCTTTACAGTAGATGAATGTCACTTTAAACAGGAAGACGGAACCTTGCGGAGGCGACGATCCATCATGCGGGAAGCGACCGTGTGATCAACGGAATGGGAAATGGACGTCTGGATGCGGTGAGCAATGCTATTAAGCACTATTTTGACATCGATTATGAGCTGGCATTTTATGAAGAACATTCCATGACAAAAGGGTCTTCATCCAAAGCGGTCGCTTATGTGGGCGTGATCTGCAATAAAAAGCGCTACTGGGGAGTCGGCATTGATGCCGATATCATCAAAGCTTCTGTAGAAGCCCTGGTGGTGGCAGTCAATAAGATCGAAGAACTCCGAAATCAGCAGGAATGCAAGGATGCAAGATTCTTGGAGATCACGAATTATATCTATGCAAACTATAAGCATGTGACACTGGATGAGCTGTCCGAAAAGTTTTTCCTGTCGAAACCATACCTTTCCAAATATATCAAGGAAAAATCAGGAATGACATTCGGAGACATCCTGAAAAATGTCCGGATGAAAAAAGCCTGCACGATGCTCAGGGAAGGCAATGCAACTGTAGAGAGTATCGCAGAGACTGTGGGATATCAGAACGTAGAACATTTCAACCGGATCTTTAAAAAGATGTATCAGGTCACTCCGGTGCAATTCCGTAATCAGAAGTAAAAAACAAAGACATATTTCCAAAGTCAGGAAATATGTCTTTTTTTATAAAAATTCGGAAAAAATAAAAGAAAATGGCAAAGAAATAACAAAAAACAGAAATTTAATTGAATTTTTTCGCTAAGTAATATATACTAGAATAGGCAAAAATTTTGGTTTATATTTAAACACATTTTATAATATGGAGGGCTAGAATATGAGCAACAATGCAACAGAAAACTCAGCAAGCAGAAGAATTGCCACAGTGCTTGATGAGGGCAGCTTTGTTGAAATCGGTGGTGCAGTTACAGCAAGAAATACAGATTTCAACCTGCAGGAAAAAGAAACTCCGGCTGACGGGGTCATTACCGGCTATGGAGTGATTGACGGAAATCTTGTCTATGTCTACAGCCAGGATGCATCTGTTTTAAAAGGTGCGATCGGCGAGATGCATGCAAAGAAGATTGCAAACATCTATGACATGGCAATGAAGATGGGAGCGCCGGTCATCGGTCTGATCGACTGTGCAGGTCTTCGTCTTCAGGAAGCGACAGACGCGCTGGAGGCATTTGGAAGCCTGTACTTTAAACAGGCAATGGCATCCGGTGTGATCCCTCAGATCACAGCTGTTTTTGGTATGTGTGGCGGTGGTCTTGCAGTCGTGCCGGGACTGACGGATTTCACATTCATGGAAAATAAAGAAGGAAAATTGTTCGTTAATTCACCAAATGCTCTGGAAGGAAACATTGATTCCAAATGTGACACAGCGAGTGCTGAATATCAGAGCAAGACAGCAGGGCTTGTCGATGTGACAGGAACAGAAGAAGAGATCTTAGGGCAGATCCGTTCTCTGATCTGCATGCTCCCTGCAAACTTTGAGGATGATGCATCCTATGACGAATGTACAGACGACCTGAACCGTGTCTGCGCAGATCTTGCCAATGCTGCGGAAGATACAGGAATTGCACTTGCCACAATTTCTGACAACAATATTTTCTTTGAAACCAAGAGAGAATATGCAAAAGAAATGGTAACAGGATTTATCCGTCTGAACGGAATGACAGTGGGAGCTGTTGCAAACCGTTCCAAAGTATATGATGCAGAAGGAAATGCAGAGTCCTATGAACAGGTTCTGACAGTTGACGGATGTAAAAAAGCAGCAGATTTTATCAATTTCTGTGATGCTTTCTCGATTCCGGTATTATCCCTGACAAACGTGACAGGATTTGAAGCAACTCTGGAAGCTGAGAAGGATATGGCACGTGCAGTTGCAAAACTGACTTACGCATTCGCGAATGCATCTGTACCAAAGGTTAATGTGATCGTAGGAAAAGCTTACGGAAGCGCATATATTGCGATGAACAGCAAATCTATCGGGGCAGATCTGGTATACGCATGGCCGACAGCTGAGATCGGAATGATGGATGCTTCTATGGCAGCAAAGATCATGTATGCAGATGCAAACGCAGAGACATTGAAAGAAAAGGCAGCAGAATACAAAGAGCTGCAGTCCAGCCCGGTTTCCGCGGCAAGAAGAGGATATGTGGATGCAATCATTGATGCAGCCGATACAAGAAAATATGTGATCGGAGCATTTGAGATGCTGTTCACAAAGAGAGAGGATCGTCCGGCAAAAAAACACGGTACGGTTTAGTGAGGTGAGGCAAAGTGAAGAAAAAATTAAGTTTAATCGTACTTGCCTGTGCTCTTACCTTAGGTGTTTCAGGATGCGGCAGCGAGGCAGATACGACAACAAGTAATGAAAAAGAGTCCATGGTGGCTTATTCAGAGGCGATTGTCAGCAGCTTCAGTCAGACACCGGATGAAGTTTTTGACCAGTATGAAGAGATGTCCGAACTGCAGCTGGATCTGATGCTTCTGAATACAGGACTTCCTGTAGATTCTGAGAATTTCCTTTCCATGATTGAAGCCTGGAAAGCGGGAGAGGCAGAATGCGGAGCATTCAAAAGCTATGGAGAATTCGAGACAGAGATGACAAGCTCCGGAATCGTAGTTTCTACAGAAGCAGAGTATGAGAATAAGACTGCAGACATTGAATTTACATTCGATGAAGAACAGCAGATGGACAGCTTGACGATCAATGCACATTATTCTACTGCGGAGATTCTGAAAAAAGCGGGACTGAACACTATTCTTGGAATGGGAACTGTATTCGTTGTTTTGATCTTTATTTCATTCATTATTTCTCTGTTCAGATTTATTCCGGAACTTGAGAAGAAATTTAAGAACAAAAAAACTGCAGAACCGGCAAAAGCACCGGCTCCGGCTCCTGTACCAGTTGCAGAACCGGCAGCAGAAGAAGCTTCAGATGATGCAGAGCTTGTAGCAGTGATCTCAGCAGCGATCGCAGCGGCAGAAGGAACTTCTGCAGACGGATTTGTAGTTCGCTCGATCAAGAGAAGAAAATCGAATAAATGGAACAAATGGAATTAATCAGGAGGATTTTAAAATGAAAAATTATACAATTACTGTAAATGGAAATGTATATGATGTGACAGTAGAAGAAAAGGGAGCAGGTACTGCACCGGTTGCAGCGGCAGCACCAGTTGCAGCTCCAAAGGCAGCACCGGCAGCGGCTCCGAAAGCAGCAGCACCGGCAGGAGCAGGAAGTATCCAGGTAAAAGCGGGAGCAGCTGGAAAAGTATTCAGTATTGACGCAAGCGTAGGACAGGCTGTAAAAGCAGGAGATGCCATTGTAACAGTAGAAGCTATGAAAATGGAAATCCCTGTAGTAGCTCCGGAAGATGGTACAGTTGCTAGCATTGATGTGGCAGTAGGCGACGCAGTAGAGTCAGGAGCAGTATTAGCCACATTAAACTAGGAGGTTTTGACAAATGGAATATATTTCAAATACGCTGGGAACCTGGTAGAGCAGACTGCGTTTATGAACCTGACGTTCGGAAACCTGATTATGATCGCAGTTGCCTGCTTTTTCCTTTATCTGGCGATTAGACACGGCTTTGAACCGCTGCTGTTAGTTCCGATTGCATTTGGTATGCTTCTGGTTAATATTTATCCGGATATCATGCTTCATGCAGAAGATTCGGCGAACGGAACAGGCGGACTTCTGTATTATTTCTATGTTCTGGATGAGTGGTCAATCCTGCCGTCTCTGATATTCCTTGGTGTCGGTGCGATGACAGACTTTGGACCATTGATCGCGAACCCGAAGAGTTTCCTTCTGGGTGCGGCAGCACAGTTTGGTATTTTCGCCGCATACCTTGGAGCAATGGCAATGGGATTCTCTGACAAAGCGGCTGCAGCGATTTCTATCATCGGTGGTGCTGACGGCCCGACTTCTATTTTCCTCGCAGGAAAATTACAGCAGACAGCAATCTTAGGACCGATCGCGGTAGCGGCATATTCTTATATGTCACTGGTTCCGATCATTCAGCCGCCGATTATGAAGCTTCTTACAACAGAAGAAGAGCGTAAGATCAAGATGGAGCAGTTAAGACCAGTTTCCAAACTGGAGAGAATCCTCTTCCCGATCATCGTTACGATCGTAGTATGTACGATTCTTCCTACAACAGCTCCTCTGGTAGGTATGCTGATGCTTGGTAACCTGTTTAAAGAATCAGGTGTTGTAAGACAGCTGACAGAGACAGCATCCAATGCTTTGATGTATATCGTAGTAATCCTGCTTGGTACATCTGTAGGTGCTACAACAAGTGCAGAAGCATTCCTGAACATGGATACACTGAAAATCGTTGCACTGGGACTGATTGCGTTTGCATTCGGTACAGCAGCCGGAGTATTGTTCGGTAAACTGATGTGCTGGGCAACAAAGGGCAAGGTAAATCCTCTGATCGGTTCTGCGGGTGTGTCTGCGGTTCCTATGGCAGCTCGTGTTTCTCAGAAAGTCGGAGCAGAAGCAGATCCTACAAACTTCCTGCTGATGCATGCGATGGGACCGAACGTTGCCGGAGTTATCGGTACTGCGGTAGCAGCCGGAACATTTATGGCGATCTTTGGTGTGAAATAATAATGGAGGACAGTAAAAATGGCAGAAATTGCAAAAAAACCAATTAAAATTACAGAAACAATTCTGCGTGATGCGCATCAGTCTCTGATTGCGACAAGAATGACAACAGAGCAGATGATGCCGATCGTGGATAAAATGGATAAAGTCGGATATCATGCAGTAGAGTGCTGGGGAGGAGCTACATTTGATGCATCACTCCGTTTCCTGCACGAAGATCCATGGGAGAGACTTCGTAAATTCCGTGACGGATTCAAGAACACAAAACTGCAGATGTTATTCCGCGGACAGAACATTCTGGGATACCGTCCATACGCAGATGACGTGGTAGAGTATTTCGTACAGAAATCTGCTGCAAACGGAATTGACATCATTCGTATCTTTGACTGTATGAATGATATGAGAAATCTGCAGACAGCAGTTACAGCAGCGAATAAAGAAAACGCCCATGCACAGGTTGCAATGTCCTATACATTGGGTGATGCATATACTCTGGAATATTGGGTAGATCTCGCAAAAAGAATTGAAGACATGGGAGCAAATTCTATCTGTGTAAAAGATATGGCAGGTCTTCTTTGCCCATATCAGGCAACAGAACTTGTAACAGCATTAAAAGAAGCAGTTGAGATTCCAATCGAGATGCATACACACTATACATCAGGAGTTGCTTCTATGACATACCTGAAATCTGTAGAGGCTGGTGCTGACATCATTGATACAGCAATGTCACCATTTGCACTTGGAACTTCTCAGCCGGCAACAGAAGTGATGGTAGAGACATTCAAAGGGACTCCATATGATACAGGACTGGATCAGAACCTGCTTGCAGAGATCGCTGATTACTTCAGACCGATCAGAGACGAAGCACTTGAGTCCGGACTGCTCAATCCGAAGAACCTTGGTGTGAATATCAAGACACTTCTGTACCAGGTACCGGGAGGAATGCTTTCAAACCTGACATCTCAGTTAAAAGAGCAGGGAGCAGAAGATAAATTCTATGAGGTTCTGGAAGAAGTACCGCGTGTGCGTAAAGACCTTGGAGAGCCGCCGCTTGTTACACCTTCTTCTCAGATCGTTGGTACTCAGGCAGTATTCAACGTGCTGATGGGAGAACGCTACAAGATGGCAACAAAAGAGACAAAAGATGTACTGTCTGGAAAATATGGAGCAACAGCAAAACCGTTTAATCCGGAAGTACAGAAAAAAGTAATCGGAGAAGATGCAGAAGTGATCACATGCCGCCCAGCCGATCTGATTCCAAACGAGCTGGATACACTCCGCAAAGAGTGTGCACAGTACAGCCAGCAGGATGAGGATGTGCTGACATATGCATTGTTCCCACAGGTTGCAACAGACTTCTTCAAATACAGAGATGCTCAGCAGACAAAAGTAGATGCAAAAGTAGCAGATACAGAAGACGGAGCATATCCGGTATAATAAAATGAAAGAAAAGGATTGGAAGATGAAAGTTTTCCGGTCCTTTTTTGTTGTCCGGAAAAGAAATAAAAATTCAATTCCTTGTGCAGAATCTGTTTTAGTGATATAATTACCCGTGGCAAAGGAGGACGATTTTATGTGTATCAAAGATAGAATAGAACGATTACGTCAGAAAATGGAAGAACACCATATTTCTGTTTATATGATTCCGACAGCAGATTATCACCAGAGTGAATATGTAGGTGAACACTTTAAATCCAGAGCATTTATCACAGGATTTACAGGCTCTGCAGGGACTGCTGTCATCACAAAAGAAGAAAGCTGTCTCTGGACGGACGGAAGATATTTCCTTCAGGCAGAAAGCCAGCTTCAGGGAAGCGGGATCCGTCTGCAGAAGATGGGAGAACCGGGAGTGCCGACGATCGCAGAATATATTGAATCTGTACTGGGAGAATCTGAAAATATCGGATTTGACGGAAGAACCATCGGGATTACAGAAGGAGAACAGTACGAAGAGATCGCGAAAGAGAAGCACGGACAGGTGTACTATGGCTGTGATCTGATTGATGAGATCTGGGAAGAGAGACCGGCGCTGTCTGAAAAACCGGCATTTTATCTGGAAGAGACCTATACAGGAGAATCTACGGCATCGAAACTGAAACGAGTCAGAGAGAGAATGGAGAAAGAAAATACAGGCTATCATCTTCTGACCAGCCTGGATGATATTGACTGGCTGCTGAATGTGCGCGGACAGGATGTGGAGTATTTTCCGCTTCTGCTTTCTTATGCGCTGATCACCATGGATTCTGTGGAATTATATGCAGATGAAAGAAAGTTTGATGAGAATATCTTAAAGCATTTTGAGGAGTGCCAGGTACATCTGCATCCATACAATGCAATCTATGAAGATGTAAAATCTCTTCCGGAGGGGGCTTCAATTCTTCTGGATCCACAGAGAGTGAATTATGCATTGTATCGCAACATTCCGAAAGCTGTCCGTATTGTAAAGGAAGAAAATCCGGAAGTGCTGATGAAGTGCGTGAAAAATGCAGCTGAGATCGAGAATATCAGAAGAGGTCACATCAAAGACGGCGTGGCGCATACAAAATTTATGTACTGGCTGAAGAAGCATGCTGGCAAAGAGACGATTACAGAGCTGAGCGCATCTGAGAAGCTGGAGAACTTCAGAAAAGAGCAGGAAGGATATCTCTGGCCGAGCTTTGATCCGATCTGTGCCTATGGACAGCATGCGGCGATCGTGCATTATTCTTCTACACCGGAGACGAATGTGGAATTGAAAGAAGGCGGACTGTTTTTGACAGATACCGGCGGAAATTATTATGATGGATCCACAGATATCACACGTACGGTGCGATCGGTGAGGTTGACGAAAAACAGAAAGAAGACTTTACAATGGTAGCCTGCAGTATGCTGCGTCTTGCTGACGCAAAGTTTCTTGCCGGATGCAGCGGCATGGTTCTGGATTATGCAGCCAGAGAACCATTCTGGCGCAGAAACTTAAACTATAATCATGGAACCGGACATGGCGTGGGATATCTTGGAAATATTCACGAGGCGCCGATCGGATTCCGCTGGAAGGCAACAAGGGATGCCATGTGCGAGATTGAGCCGGGAATGGTGATCACAAACGAGCCGGGAATTTATATAGAAGGTTCCCATGGAATCCGCATTGAAAATGAGCTGCTTGTGCGTGCAGGAGAAAAGAACGAATATGGACAGTTTTTGTATTTTGAGCCGCTTACCTTTGTTCCGATTGATCTGGATGCGCTGCGTCCGGAATTGATGACAGAGGAAGAAAAGCAGCTGCTCAATGCATATCATCAGAGCGTATATGAGAAGATCAGTCCATATCTGGAAGCAGAAGAGAAAGAATGGCTGAAGGAATACACCCGTCCTGTAAAATAGCAGAATGAAAAACAAAGAGGAAGAAGAGGAAATGAAGTGTGAGTGAAAATAGTACAAACGAATTATTGATCCGCATGGAAGAAAATACAAAAAAATGAGCAAAGGCCAGAAACGGCTTGCGGATTATGTGACGGAAAACTATGATAAGGCTGTATTTCTGACAGCAGCTCGTCTCGGAGAAGTGGTAGGAGTCAGTGAATCCACAGTTGTACGTTTTGCCACACAGCTTGGATACAAAGGATATCCCGGTTTCCAGAAAGCACTGGAAGAACTGGTGCGCAACAAATTGAATTCCATTCAGAGGATGGAGGTTACCTATGGGCGGATCAGTCAGTCGGAGATTCTGGAAACGGTGCTTCAGTCAGATATTGAAAAGATAAAACTGACATTGGCCGGGATTGATCAGAAAGCATTTGAACTTGCGATTGATACGATTCTCAGTGCTAAACGTATTTATGTAGTGGGAATACGCAGCTGCGCACCGCTGGCCTCCTTTTTATGCTTTTATCTGAATCTGGTATGTGAAAATGTTACTGCTGTCAACACCAACAGTTCCAGTGAGATTTTTGAACAGCTGATCCGGATCAACGAAGAGGATGTGATCATTGGGATCAGTTTCCCGAGATATTCTATGCGCACGCTCAAAGCGCTGGAGTTTGCGAGCAACCGGAAAGCAAAGGTGATCACACTGACAGACAGTGTGCACTCACCTATGAATCTGTATTCTTCCTGTAATCTGATCGCCAGAAGTGACATGGCTTCGATCGTGGATTCGCTGGTGGCCCCTTTGAGTGTGATCAATGCGCTGGTGGTGGCTCTCTGTATGAAAAAGCAGAAAGAAGTAGTCCATACACTGGAAACACTGGAGCAGATCTGGGGCGAATATCAGGTATACAGTAAAGATGAATTGAATCAGGTGGATGATACGCTGACAGAGTCTTCTTCTGGAAAAAGCGAGGAGAATAAAGATGAGTAAAGTGCTGATAATCGGGGGCGGCGCGGCCGGAATGATGGCTGCAGTCGCTGCCGGAGAAAACGGTCATGAAGTGTGGCTGTATGAGAAAAATGACCGTCTGGGAAGAAAATTATTCATCACCGGGAAGGGGCGCTGCAATATTACAAATGCAGGGGACATGGAAACCCTGTTTGCTTCCGTGATGAGCAATCCAAAGTTTTTATACAGCAGTTTTTACACCTTTACAAATGATCAGGTGATTGATTTTTTTGAAGAACTTGGTGTCAGAACAAAAATAGAACGGGGGAATCGTGTGTTTCCGTTATCTGACCATTCTTCCGATGTGATCGCGGGGCTGAAGCGAAAACTGGAGACTCTGGGTGTCCGCATCTGTCTGGAAACAGAAGTGGAAAAGATAGAGGGAAAAGACGGGAAGTTCCAGGCAATCGTCTTAAAAGGCGGACAGAGAAAGACAGGAGATGCCTGTATTGTTGCAACCGGAGGAATCTCTTACCCGGCGACCGGATCTACCGGCGACGGATACCGGTTCGCAAAAGAAAACGGACATCAGATTACAAAACTTTATCCGGCTCTGGTTCCGATGGAAGTCAGGGAATGGTATGCAAAGGAACTGCAGGGGCTCTCTCTTCGCAATGTAAGCGCAGCGGTCTATGATGGAAAGAAGAAGCTGTATGAAGATTTCGGTGAGATGCTTTTTACCCATTACGGAGTCAGCGGACCACTGATGCTAAGTGCCAGCAGCGTGATCGGAAAGCGGCTTTCAGAAAAAGAACTGCGTCTGGTGATCGATCTGAAGCCTGCTTTGACGGCAGAACAGCTGGATGCCCGTGTGCTTCGCGAATTTGAGGAGCATAAAAACAAACAGTTTAAAAATGCGGTGGATCATTTGTTCCCATCCAAATTAAAACCAGTGATGCTGGAGCTTTCCGGCATTTCGGAAGAGAAGAAAGTCAATGAGATTTCAAGAGAAGAGAGACAGCGATTCGTACATCTGATCAAACATTTTGAGATGACTTTAAGCGGACTTCGCAGCTACAAAGAGGCGATCATCACAAAAGGCGGAGTAAATGTCAAAGAGATCGATCCGGGAACGATGGAGTCAAAAAAGATTTCCGGACTGTATTTTGTGGGAGAAGTTCTGGACCTGGACGCACTGACAGGCGGATTTAATCTGCAGATTGCCTGGTCTACGGCATATCTTGCGGGAATTTCCATTCCTTAACGAATAGAGCAGGAAAGAAAAGGAGAAGCAATATGGGATATAATGTGGCGATTGACGGACCGGCAGGAGCAGGGAAAAGCACCATTGCGAAGCTGGTCGCAAAAGAAAAAGGATATATTTACGTAGATACCGGAGCGATGTACCGGGCAATGGCGGTTTATTTTCTGCAGGAAGGGATTTCCCCGCAGGATACAGAAAAAATCCGTCTTGCGGCACAAAATGCGGATGTGAGCATCTGTTATGAGGACGGGATCCAGCAGGTTTATTTAAACGGATCCAATGTCACAGACAGACTCCGCGAGGAAGCAGTCGGAAATATGGCTTCTGTCAGTTCTGCAGTTCGGGAGGTACGTGCAAGGCTTCTGGATCTGCAGAGAAACCTGGCCAAAGAAGCGGATGTGATCATGGACGGAAGAGATATCGGAACCAATATCCTCCCAAATGCAGATGTCAAGATCTATCTGACGGCCAGTGTAAAAACAAGGGCAGACCGACGGTACAAAGAACTGACAGAAAAAGGGATTTCCTGCAGCTATGAGGAGATTGCTGAAGATATAAAGAAGCGGGATGAGCGTGACATGAGCCGTGAAACTGCGCCTTTAAAGCAGGCAGAGGATGCGATTTTGATAGACAGTTCTGACATGAGCATCGAGGAAGTGGTTCATGCCATCTGCAGACAGTGCAAATAAATGATGGGGGCAGAGGATGAATGTAAAACGTGCAAAGACTGCCGGTTTTTGCTTCGGCGTAAAACGGGCGGTAGAAACAGTTTATGAGCAGGCAAAAAATTCGGATGCAGCACCAATCTACACTTACGGACCGATCATTCACAATGAAGAAGTCGTAAAAGATCTGGAAAATCAGGGCGTGATCGTCCTTCGTACGGAGCAGGAGCTGGAACAGCTCACAGAGGGAACGGTCATTATCCGTTCTCATGGAGTAGCAAAATACATCTACGAGAAGCTGGAGAAAAAGAAGATTCAGATCGTGGATGCAACCTGTCCGTTTGTGAAGAAGATCCATCGCATCGTAAACAGGGAAAGTGCAGCCGGAAAACAGATCGTCATTATCGGGAATCCGAAGCATCCGGAGGTGGAAGGAATCCGCGGCTGGGCAGGAGAACAGGTTTTTGTGGTGGAAACAAAAGAAGATGCCGCTTCCCTTGTATTGGATCCGGCAAGAGCCGTATGTGTTGTCGCCCAAACGACATTTAATTACAATAAATTTCAAGATTTAGTTGAAATTATTTCGAAAAAGAGTTATGATGTAAGTGTTTTAAATACAATCTGCGGTGCGACCAGGGAACGTCAGACGGAAGCCAGGAGCATTGCGGAAGAGGTGGATGCTATGATAGTGATTGGTGACAAACATAGTTCCAATACCCAGAAGTTATTTGAAATATGCAAGGGAGCATGTAAGGATACGTACTATATACAGACACTTGACGATTTGGATTTGAATCAATTAGGGTCAGTGGAAACAGTAGGTATTACAGCAGGGGCATCCACGCCCAATAATATAATTGAGGAGGTTCAAAATAATGTCAGAATTATCTTTTGAACAAATGTTAGAAGAATCATTTAAAACAATTCACAACGGAGAGGTAGTAGAGGGAACTGTAATTGATGTGAAACCAGATGAGATCATCCTGAATATCGGATACAAAGCAGACGGTATCATCACAAAGAGTGAATACTCCAACGATCAGTCTCTGGACCTGACAACAGTTGTTTCTGTTGGTGATTCTATGACTGTAAAAGTATTGAAAGTCAATGATGGAGAAGGTCAGGTGTTACTGACATATAAGAGACTCGCAGCAGAAAAAGGAAACGAAAGACTGCGCGAAGCATTCGAGAACAAAGAAGTTTTAAAAGCAACAGTAACTCAGATCCTTGGCGGAGGACTGTGCGCAACTGTAGAAGGTGCACGTGTATTTATTCCGGCAAGTCTCGTATCAGATTCTTATGAAAAAGATCTGAGCAAATACGAAGGACAGGAGATTGAGTTTGTGATCAGCGAATTCAACCCAAGAAGAAACCGCGTGATCGGTGACAGAAGACAGCTTCTTGTAGCAGAGAGAGCAGAAAAACAGAAAGAACTGTTTGCAAAACTGCAGGTTGGAGATACAGTAGAAGGAACTGTTAAGAACGTAACAGATTTCGGTGCATTTATCGACCTTGGCGGAGTAGACGGACTTCTTCACATTTCTGAAATGTCATGGGGAAGAGTTGAGAATCCGAAGAAGGTATTCCAGGTTGGAGATCAGGTAAAAGTTCTTGTGAAAGACATCAACGATACAAAGATCGCACTGAGCTTAAAATTCCCTGAGACAAATCCATGGGCACACGCTGCTGAAAACTTCGCAGTTGGTTCTGAGGTTACAGGAAAAGTTGCACGTATGACAGATTTTGGTGCATTCGTTGAACTGGCACCTGGAGTAGATGCATTACTGCATGTTTCTCAGATTTCAAGAGCACATGTAGAAAAACCATCTGATGTTCTTTCTATTGGACAGGAAATCACTGCAAAAGTGGTAGATCTGAACGAAGCAGAGAAGAAGATCAGCCTGAGCATGAAAGCACTTGAGCCAGACACTGTTGAAGAAACAGAAGAGTAGAATGAAACACATAGAGAGGTGGAGTTTAATAGCTTCGCCTCTTTTTGCGAGGAACTTTTTGCTATAATAAAATCTAGTGCAGCAAAAGAAAGGAAGGAAAATTAGATGGGACTTTTAACATTTAAAGGTGGAATCCACCCAAAAGACGGAAAAGCGCTTGCTAAAGATCAGCCGATCAAAGAGCTCTTGCCTCTGGGTGAACTGGTGTATCCGCTGTCTCAGCATATCGGTGCGCCTGCAGTTCCATTGGTGAAAAAAGGCGACCATGTCTTAAAAGGACAGAAGATTGCGGAAGCAGGAGGATTTGTATCTGCGCCGGTTTACGCATCCGTGGCAGGAACTGTAAAAGCAATCGAAATGAGATACAATCCGGCGGGAAGTAAGGTGAATTGTATCGTACTGGAAAACGATGGTACATATGAGGAAGTGGAATACACTCCGATTACTTCTCTAAAAGAACTCACAAAAGAAGAAATTATCGAGAGAATCAGTGAAGCCGGTGTTGTGGGAATGGGTGGTGCAGGATTCCCGACAAAGGTAAAGCTTTCTCCAAAGGAAGCCGATAAGATTGAGTACATCATTGCGAACGGTGCGGAATGTGAGCCGTATATTACAGCAGATTACCGTCGTATGCTGGAATGTACAAAGGAGATTGTCAGCGGAATGGAAGTGGTGCTGTCTTTATTCCCGAATGCAGAAGGAATTTTTGCAGTGGAGGACAATAAAAAAGACTGCGTAGAGAAATTAAAAGAGGCGATTGCCGGAAAATCCCGTATGAGCGTGAAAGTACTGGAGACGAAATATCCGCAGGGCGCAGAGCGTCAGTTGATCTATGCCACGACAAAGCGTGCCATTCATGCAGCAATGTTGCCGGCAGATGCAGGATGTATAGTAGATAATGTGGAGACTCTGATCGCGATCAATCAGGCGGTACGTTTTGGAAAGCCTCTGATGGAGCGTGTAGTCACAGTCAGTGGTGATGATATTCAGAATCCGGGAAACTTTAGAGTTCCGATCGGAATGAACCACAGAGAACTGGTGGATGCCGTCGGAGGATTTATAACAGAACCTCAGAAACTGATCTCAGGAGGTCCGATGATGGGATTTGCCATGGTCACACTGGATGCGCCGGTGACAAAGACATCTTCTTCGATTCTGGCGTTTCAAAAGGATGAGGCAGCAGAAGCAAAAGAGACTGCCTGCATCAACTGCGGACGTTGTGTGGAAGTCTGTCCGAGCAGGATTATTCCTTCCAGACTGGCAGATCTTTCAGAGCGTCACAACGAAGAAGGATTTGTGAAGATGAACGGACTGGAATGTGTGGAATGTGGTTCCTGCAGTTTTGTCTGTCCGGCAAAAAGAAATCTGAAACAGGCGATCGGTTCTATGAGAAAGATTGCACTGGCAAACAAAAGAAAGTAAGAAAGTGAGGACAAAATCGTGAGTGCAAACTTCAATGTATCTCCTTCCCCGCATATAAGGGATCGAGTGAAGAGCAGCAATATCATGCTTTTTGTAGTGATCGCGCTGCTTCCTGCGACTTTTTTTGGCATTTATAATTTCAGACATGAGAATGCGTGGCTTCTGGTTCTGGTGACTACAGCTTCCGCAGTACTCGCAGAATATATTTATGAGAAACTGATGCACAAGCCTGTGACAATTCAGGATTTCAGTGCAGTTGTGACAGGTCTGTTACTGGCCTTGAACCTTCCGCCTACATTGCCGCTCTGGATGGGAGCACTTGGCTCTGTGTTTGCGATCATCGTTGTAAAGCAGCTGTTCGGCGGTCTTGGACAGAATTTTATGAATCCGGCACTGGGAGCGCGTTGTTTTCTTTTAATCTCGTTTACAGGGAAAATGACGTACTTTGTATATGATGGAGTGACAGGACCGACACCGCTGGCAAATTTAAGAGCCGGTGAGGCTGTGAATACGTTTGATATGATGATGGGAAATATCCGCGGAACAATCGGAGAGACTTCTGTGATCGCGATTATGATCGGTGCCATGTTCTTGATCCTGATGGGCGTGATCGATCTTCGGATTCCGGGAACTTATATCGTAACATTTGTAATCTTTATCACTCTGTTCGGCGGTCATGGCTTTGATCCGCAGTACATTACCGCTCATCTCTGCGGAGGCGGACTGATGCTGGGAGCATGGTTTATGGCAACCGATTATGTGACTTCTCCGATCACAAAGACCGGACAGATTGTATACGGAGTCTGTCTTGGACTTCTGACCGGAATCTTCCGTTTGTTCGGAGGTTCTGCAGAGGGTGTTTCCTATGCGATTATCATCAGTAACCTTTTGGTACCGCTGATCGAAAAGATCACTCTTCCAAGACCATTCGGAAAAGGAGGGGAACGCTAATGAATAAGATGATAAAAAATACATGTATCCTGACAGTGATCACCCTTGTGGCAGGATGTCTTCTGGGACTGGTCTATGAGGTGACAAAAGCGCCGATCGCAAAAGCGAAAGAAGCGGATAAACAGGCAGCATACCAGAAAGTGCTTCCGGAGGCGGATTCCTTCGAAGCATATGCAGATTTTGACGAACAGTCAGCTGCTTCTATCCTTCAGGATGCAGGATATGAGGCAGATATCACAGAAGTAGCCCAGGCAATGGATAACAACGGCAGTGTGATCGGATATGTGATCTCTGTAACTTCTCATGAGGCATATGCCGGAGATTTGAGTTTATCTGTCGGAATTTTAAATGACGGAACTGTAAAAGGTGTGGAGATGCTCTCGATCAGTGAGACCGCAGGTCTTGGAATGAAAGCAGATGAGAGCGAGTTTAAAGATCAGTTCAAAGATAAAAATGTAGAGAAATTTACCTATACGAAAAACGGCGAGAAGGGTGACGACAAGATTGACGCCATCAGTGGTGCAACGATCACGACCAACGCTGTGACCAATGCAGTCGATTCCGCGCTGGTATATTTTCAGAATACTTTCCAGAATGAGTTAGGAGGCATGATCAATGAATAGATGTACAGAGAGACTTTACAATGGTCTGATCAAAGAAAATCCAACCTTTGTTCTGATGCTCGGAATGTGTCCGACGCTTGCGGTGACGACTTCTGCAATCAACGGAATCGGTATGGGACTTTCTACAACCGTAGTACTGGTGCTGTCCAATATGCTGATCTCCATGCTGCGTAAGATCATTCCGGATTCCGTACGTATGCCTGCATTTATCGTTGTTGTGGCATCTTTTGTAACGATCGTACAGTTTTTGCTGGAAGGGTTTGTTCCAAGTCTGTATGATTCACTGGGACTTTATATTCCTCTGATCGTAGTAAACTGTATCATTCTGGGAAGAGCCGAGAGTTATGCATCCAAAAATCCGGTACTGCCGTCTGTTTTTGACGGAATCGGAATGGGACTTGGATTTACAGTCGGTCTGACTTCCATCGGAATTGTCAGAGAGCTGATCGGTTCCGGAAAAATCTTTAATTTCCAGGTACTTCCGGATACATATGAGCCGATTACGATCTTTATTCTGGCACCGGGTGCATTTTTTGTTCTTGCGGGTCTGACAGCATTGCAGAACAAGATTAAGAACCGTGCACAGAAAAAAGGAAAACCGGTAAACAATAATGACGGATGTGCCGGAGGATGCGCGTCCTGTGCAGGGTGTGGCAGCACCGGAACAAACGAGTAGGAGGAGCGGACGATGAAAGAATTATTATTGATCGCAGTTGGTTCAGCGCTTGTAAACAACGTTGTACTGAGCCAGTTCCTTGGAATCTGTCCATTCCTTGGAGTATCAAAAAATGTAAAAACAGCAGCCGGTATGGGAGGAGCCGTTGTCTTTGTTATCACGATTTCTTCGTTTGTAACGGGGCTGATCTACCAGTTATTTTAGTGCCGCTGCATTTCGAATATCTGCAGACGATTGTGTTTATCCTTGTTATTGCGGCGCTGGTGCAGTTTGTAGAAATGTTTCTGAAAAAAGCAATGCCGCCGCTGTATCAGGCGCTGGGAGTTTACCTGCCTCTGATTACAACCAACTGTGCGGTACTCGGAGTTGCACTGACAAATGTGCAGAAATCCTATAGCATTGGTGCGGGCGTTGTCAACGGAGTTGCAACAGCAGTCGGATTCCTGATTGCAATCGTACTGATGGCTGGAATCCGTGAAAAAATCGAGTACAATGATGTTCCGGAATCCTTTCAGGGAACTCCGATCGTGCTGGTAACAGCCGGATTGATGGCGATTGCGTTTTTCGGATTCTCGGGATTGATTTAAGGAGGACATAAGAGATGATATCAGGAATTTTGATCGCTGCGGCGATTGTCGGAGGAACCGGACTGTTTATCGGCGTCTTTCTTGGAGTATCCGGCAAAAAGTTTGCAGTAGAAGTAGATGAAAGAGAAGAAGCCATTCTGGCAGAGCTTCCGGGAAATAACTGCGGTGGCTGTGGATATGCAGGCTGTTCCGGTCTTGCAGCTGCAATCGTAAAGGGAGAAGCCGAAGTCGGCGGATGTCCGGTCGGAGGCGCACCTGTCGCTGAGAAGATCGGAGCAATCATGGGACAGAGCGCAGGAAGTCAGGAACGAAAGGTTGCATTTGTGAAATGTGCCGGAACCTGCGAGAATGCATCAAATGTATATGAATATTACGGAATTAAAGACTGTACGATGGCGAATCTGATGCAGGACGGAGGACAAAAGGATGTTCTTATGGATGTCTTGGATTCGGAAGCTGTGTGAAGGCCTGTCCGTTTGATGCCATTCACGTGGAGAACGGGATTGCGGTTGTAGACAAAGAAGCATGTAAAGCATGTGGAAAATGCATCGAAGCCTGTCCGAAAAAGCTGATCGAGCTGATTCCATATAAGCAGAAGACATTCGTGCAGTGCAGCTCCCATGATAAGGGAAAGGCATTGATGAGCGTCTGCAAAGTGGGCTGTATCGGATGTAAGCTTTGTGAGAGAAGCTGTGAAGCCGGTGCGATCACTGTGTTGAACGGTCTGGCTCATATTGATGCAGACAAATGTACAAACTGTGGTGTGTGTGCAGAAAAATGTCCGAGAAAGATTATTATTCCGAGACAGACTGCAGAATAGGATTTATCATGTAAAACTCCCCGATCGGGGAGTTTTTGTTATATTTTACCACCTGCAAAATCAAGAGATTTCTTGAATCTTAATCACAATTTTTGTAATATAATCGGCTTCATCAGAAATTACAAAATCGTTCAAACCAACTTCGTAAGCGTAGCCAGTAAGTTGTAAATTATTTTTTATTGGCATAATCCAACATCTGTTGATACAGTGCTGGCAATTTATCCCATGTACCCTTTTGATAACCACAAAGATATTTTCCTTTTGGTTTTATAAGACTATTTGGAACAGACTTCTTGTTCAAGGCAATCGTATATATCCCCTCATATTTATCAAAGTTCATCTTATATACATTATCAAGCGAAATAAAACTTCCCATTCCCATGCGTATTTGTTCGATTCCCCATATATCTTTCAAGTGGGAAAAAATTTCTGATATATCATCTTTTGAGAAATCATAAGGATAGACGAAAAGCCTTTCTGATTTGCATTCTTCAATTCTGATTTCCTGCTCTTGCAAAGTTTCACAAAAAGCGATTTTCGCTTTCTTCCTTTGCATTACAGTTTTAATATCTTTCAGTTTTTGAATTTGCTTATCAATTTCTTTTTCTTTCTCATTCACAATTTTTAAGAAGTTGGCAGGTGTAGGATTTTTTCGATATGCTTCAATTTCTTCAATACTCATATTTAATTCTTTCAGCATACGAATATATTCAAAATCTATGCTTTGTGAAATATCATAATAGCGATAGCCATTTTCAGCCTTGGTAAGCGGATGGAAAAGACCGATTTCATCATAATAATGTAATGTACGCTTATTTACTTCGTGTAGTTTTGCGAATTGTGCGGTTGTTAGCCTTTTAATTTCTTTTTTCATTTTCGTATATCTCCTTATTGACATTACAGTTACTGTATACTTTATCATACATGATATAAATGATGAAAACAAGGAGAAGAACAATGCAAATAGAATTACGAGAATATCAAAAACAAGATTTTAAAGTTTTAGAAAACTATCATCAGAGAAACTTGGCATTATGATGATTTAGTACATCAAAACAGCGGTCAAATTAGCAAGAGTATTTCTAAGCAGTTGCTTAACAAACTATACTTTTCAAGAGTAGCGGTAGTTGACGGAAATGTGGCAGGTATTATACTGGCGAATAATATTACTAAACATAAATGTCCTTTTTCAAACAGGCTGTTGCAGATAAAATCAATACTATCATTATACAGTTCAAAAGAGGGGCGAAATGTTTCAAAAATCTTTGGTAACGTCAATGGAATAGATAAGCAATTACTAAACGAAAATAACAAGACTTACCCGGCAGAACTTGCCTTATTTGCCGTAAGTTCTTCGTGCAGAGGAAAAGGGATTGGAAAAATGCTTTTTCAATCAGCACTCAATTACATGAAGCAGGAAAAGCTGAAAGAATTTTATTTGTTTACAGACACAAGTTGTAATTATGGCTTTTATGAACACCAAGGAATGAAAAGACGCTTAGAAAAGAAACACGTATTTAACATCAAAGGACAGCAGGCAGTAATGAATTTCTTTATTTATGATTATCAGCTTTCAAATTGAGTTAAGAACTGAAAGGAGCTTTCTCTTATGGAACAAAAAAGGATCAAAAAGAAACAACTACACAAAAAGTCTGTGATATGATAAAATTTATACAATATATTGAGAAAACAAAAAATGTCAGAGAGGAATGGTTGTATGAAAAGGTATGTTGCCTTATTAAGAGGAATCAATATCAGTGGCAAAAACAAAATAGCGATGTCTGAATTAAAAGCGGGTTTTGCAGAACTTGGATATACAGCAGTTTCTACATATCTTAATAGCGGCAATGTTGTTTTCTGCGCGGACATTGATGACAAAGAGAGACTTTCAAATGAAATAAGATCCATGATAAATAAACGATTTGGGTTGGACATTCCCGTTTTTGTTGTTTCGCAGGAAGAGTTGGAAGACATATTGAAAAATGCTCCAGAATGGTGGGGAGACAGCAACAAGGAGATCTATGATAATCTTATTTTTATGTTTCCGGACATATCTTATGACAGTTTTTATAATGAAGTTGGAAATCCAAAAGAAGAGTACGAAAAAATCTATCATTATAAAAATGTGATTTTCTGTCTTTTAGCCGCAAAGATTATCAAAAACAAATTGGTGGTCAAAAACTGCCAGTTCAAAGATCAGTGACAGAATTACGATCCGGACGGCAAATACAGTAAGAAAAATTGTTAAAATGTAATGAATGGAGCAAATTGCATATGAATGCTTTAATTGTATATGGAAGTCAGTATGGAACAACAAAAAGATATGCAGAGCAACTTTCTGAAAATGATAAATCTGCCTGTTAATAAGTTATGAAGATATTAAAGAGTTGACAGAGTATGATCTTATTGTACACTTTGGAGGTTTGTATGCAGGAGGAGTCAAAGGTCTGAAACGGATCATCAAAGTATTGGGTGAAAATACACAACTTATTATTGTGACAGTTGGACTTGCGGATGTATATGATAAGGAAAATACAGACAATATCAGAAAATCCATAAGGAAACAAGTGCCGGAAAGGATTCTGAGAAATACCAATATTTTTCATTTGAGAGGCGGTATTGATTATGATAAGTTGAACTTCAAGCATAGAACAATGATGAATCTTCTATATCACAAGGTAAAGAAGATTCCAAAAGAGAAGATGACAGCTGAAACAAAGGCAATGATAGAAACTTATGGGACAAAAGTGGATTTCGTTGATTATCAATCCTTGAATCAGATTATGGAAGCAATTACAATGTAGCAGTTTATTGCTCAATCAACTATATTTCCAAAAGTAAAAAATCGTTAAGGAAAGAATCGAAGGTGGTGCAAACGAAAAAGCAGTATTGAGACTTTTCATTAACTGCCCTTTCGTTTGCATCAATTTCGATTTTTTCTGGTTGAACAAAGCGCGTCAACTCTATATGGACTTTTAATTCTGACACTCTATTTATAATAGGATAGCGTGTACAGATAGAAATACATAGGATTTTTAATTCAGTCCTGTATTATGGCATCAGAAACAAGCTCCTTAAGGAAGCTAAAAAAATATTCTGTTACGATTCATTAACAGAGCATATGTGGTTTCGGTTTTATGAAATGTTGTTCTGTGGGTAGAGGAATAATCTTACCACCACAGGAAGAGCACTTGCATATATCTTTATTATAAAGAAGACGGATAATGGCAGGTGCATCCATATCTTTCAGCTTGGAAATTATATTTTTTGCAACCAAGGATGTTTCTGCACAAGGTAATCTTTTTTCTTACTTTATTTC
>ENA-OQJX01000174-OQJX01000174.1-human-gut-metagenome-genome-assembly--contig:-NODE-174-length-43281-cov-2.348774_pt1 | contig 43281 bp, 48 predicted proteins | sample MGYA00242615_ERZ504782 | MGnify/ENA primary metagenome ERZ504782 (study PRJEB26092, sample SAMD00036354) | human gut metagenome | host: Homo sapiens | study: EMG produced TPA metagenomics assembly of... | reverse complement strand
GACAGGAACTACTTTACTTAAAATTCTTTGGGAATGTTCCATTAAAAGTCTGCATTTTTTATCAAAGTTAATATATAAATAAAAAAAACTAACGAGAAGAATCCCGTAGTTTTCTATTTACACAATATTATGGAGAGTCCCTTATTTTACGCCCCCGCAGTGTACACTTCATGTGTATTCTTTTTAATCTGTTTACAGTCAAATAACAATTTAAAACTGTATCAAATAAACATATCCAAGTATTCTTTTTTTGCCATATTTTCAAAAGGACTATGCATCACGCACTGTCCTTTTCTTATTAGAACTTTAAACACCCGAATATCTTACCAATTTGGTTTTCGTCATTACCTGTTTAGCCATGCTCCTACCTTCTCTTTAAAGAAGAAAGTATAGAGGAATGCTCCTATCCAGCTTGTAAGGACTACCAGCAGGATTGCCATAAGTTTTTTTTCTTTCGGTATTCTCAGGCAACCTATTTCCCAGGCGCATCTTATAGTCAGAACTATTCCAACGACCCAAATAGCAAGAATATTCATACCTGTATAAATTAAATGAGAGATAGTAAATCGAGATATAAAGGTTTATATGGCAGTCTTAATCAAGCTGCTTTTTTACTTCATCTTTAGCTTTGTTATAATCCTTTTTTATTTCTTTTTTTACCTTTTCTGTACCTTGTTGCACGTCTTTCTTGGTTTCTTTCCAGGCATCTTTAACTTTGTCGGCACCATCCTCTATTTTGTTAGAGGCCTTGTCTAATGCGTCATTTACGTTTTCTTTTGCATTTTCAATCTGCTGTTCTGTCCGGTTCTGTTCTTTTTTGTCCCGACAGGATGATGCGGACAGTGCAAATAAAATTGTCAGTGTGATAAACATTATCTTTTTCATATAGTTCTCTATTTTTGCTTGTTATACAATATGCTTTAGGATTTCCGGTGGAGAAACCAGTTCTCCACCGGGATGAAGATTTAGACTTCATACTGTCGGAAGATCAAGTTATTTCTTTTCCGATTTTTTGTTTGAAGCAGCAGGCTTACTTTCTTTAGCTTTGCTTTGGGTACACTTTTTGCCACCCTTTGCTTCCATCTGTTTTTTTTCGTTCTTTGTTGTCATAAAATTTAGTTTTTAAGTTAAACAATAGTAGACTGGAAGTCTTATTTGTTTCCGTTCTTAGCATTTCCATATTCACACCAACGCATTTCTCCTTTAGGGATATGGGAGAGTATCTCGCTGCTCCGTTCCTTGGCTAGTTTTTCATCTGTCTGGCGTACTTCCTTTTCCGTACGTTTGGTGCCTTTAGGTTTACGTTGAAGTAGTCCGTCAGTACTTCTGACTTCCTCCAGTGGATTCTCAATATATTGCCATTCTTCTTTGAGCCTCGTACTTTTGCCTTCGTTCCATGGTCCGCGGGCTTCCTTTCCTTTGGAATCATTAAAATAAAGGTTACTGTATCGGGGGGATGTTTGGAATACTCCCGGAGGAAAGTTAGGCTGAATAGTTTCCAGAGCGGCCTCAAACTGTTGAAAATGGGTCACTTCGCGAGTCATAAGGAATGTGAGCGTTTCTTTTACAAGTGGGTCATCCGTAAGTGGGATAAGGTTTTCGTAACCTATCTTGCACGTGCTTCACCCGCCATGTTGGAACGCAGGTCCACTGTCAGGTCAGCATTGGCCGATACATAGGTGGCACACCATGGGTTCCCGTTGCTATCGGTCAGTACGGGACTACCGGGAGCTGTTACCAGAAACGCAGGATTGGTGAAGGCTTGGTGGATAAGATCCTCTTTGCCTGCTTTTCCTCCCATCATGGTACGCAGAGGAGTATCTTCCAATACATCCTTCATTTCTCCGTTTACTGGTCCGAGGAGCATCTGGATGGTTGCACCTACGATTTCAAGATGGCCGAATTCCTCAGTGGCAATATCCATGAGCATGTCATATTTGTCAGGGTAGGGGTTATGGCAACTGAATGCCTGTACAAAGTACTGTAGAGCGGATTTCAACTCACCGTTGGCCCCTCCGAATGCCTCAAGCATCACACGAGCAAAACGAGGATCCGGCTGTGATACACGGGCATTGAACTGAAGATCTTTTACATGGTAAAACATAACAGATTCATTTTTAAGTTAATAATTCAGGTTAATTTTAGATGTACATCTGTATATTAAAGATAGGAATATCCTTGCCGGGCCGTATGTACAGACCGGAAGAGGTTTGTCCAATCAAGTCAAGAGGGTAAAGTTGTCGGTAGAGATATAAATGAGAAAGGATCGGAGAAAATGAATTTTATTCCTCCAGTTTGTCCAGTTCAGACATATATTTCTTTATATAATGACAATTTCCGTCGCATATCCTTTTCCGCACTCCCACGGAAAGGGAAGAGTCCATACATTTGTTTCCGAACAGACAGCTGCACCTGAGTCTATACGCTTCCAAGCTTTTATTCCTCTCATCCGTACGGCCCTCTGTATAGGCGGACAGGCATAGCGTGTACAGTTCTTCATAACTCTTTTCCCGCAGGGATGCGGGAGTATATTGGCATTTATTGTTCCATTTCATATTCATTAATCATTAATTCAGGTGAAATGGATCGGGAAGCATTGAAAATACATCCCGTAATTTTAGTTGTTTGTTATAGTAGCCTATTTTTTGGCTTCTAAAGCAGCTGCATGGACTTTACTTTTCAGAGTGTCAGCCTTTTCGGCAACGTCAAAGGTCGCATCTGCAACCTTGTCGGCGGTTTTGGTACTTGCATCCAGTGCTTTGTCTCTCACGGTTTCTGTAAGGCTTTCAGCGCGATCGGCAATCTTTGCCATGGCATTATGAATTTTCTTTTTTAGCATCTTGCTTTTGCCGTACGTGAAAAACGTTGAGCAAGTGCTCCGATGGCCGAACCTATTGCCAGCCCAATCAAAAAGTTAGATTTACTAGTTTCCATAATCAAAAAGGGTTTAGGTTAATAAAAATTTAAATATCAGTCTCTTGGGATGACGAAAGAAGGATATGATCCACAATAATAGGACTGCACCGATAACAGAGGTGAAAAGGCTACCCAGAAGCCTGTGGTAGTAATTCCCAACAAGCCGAATACCCAGCCACCCAATACGCCACCTACAATACCTACGAGTAGGTTAATGAGAAGTCCGAAACCGCCTCCTCTCATAATCTTGCCGGCTATGAGTCCGGCAACGATTCCAATGATAATGTACCAAATAAAATACATAATATTAAGTTTTAGTTAAAATAATATTGTTGGGACAGATGGTTTGAGGAATCATATCAGACGGAAAACCATCGGTCCCGTTTTGAAAAAAAACATGTTGTGTAAGAAAATGGTTTGGGTGTAAAAAAAGGATTTAACAACAATTTTCATTTTAATAATAGGCTGGCTGGCTATATTAGTACTATTTATATGTTTATCCCATGTAGTGTTTTATTGCTAAGTAACTATGCCGTGCAGTCAATATTTCAAACTTGTAATAGATAAAAGTTGTGGCTTAATATTTTGATAATAAATGATATAACTCCATATATCGTTCTTTCTGATGGCCGTTGGCTGAAGATGTATAACAACCGAAGATGCCTTCATACTATGGTATTGAATTCTCTCAGAGTCGTTTATAAGTAACATAATCCTTCTTTCATCGTTATAATCTACACATATAAGATTTATGATATGAAAGGATTATTGTTAATTGGAATTTTTATGTTTTGCCCCGTTTCCATCTTATGGGGACAGGATAGGATACAACAATACGCGGGGACAGCCATGCCGTATCCTATTGTGAAAGACTCGTTTGTTTTTTTTCAGGATAGTATGGTTCCGTTTTATGTTAACCATTTGGGAAGACATGGAGCGCGTTTTCCAACTTCAGGAAAGGCTTTGAATAGAGTGAAGGAGATTCTGGAATTGGCTCAGCGGGAAAATAGGCTAACATCAGGAGGGGTAACCTTGCTTTCTACAATACAGAATCTATCGGAAACTTTTGACGGACAATGGGGGAAGTTATCAGTAGTGGGAGAGGAGGAACAACGGGGTATTGCCAGACGTATGATAGAACGCTATCCACAGTTATTCAGTGATTCTGTCAAAGTGCAGGCAATTGCGACATATGTTCCCCGTTGTATACATAGTATGGATGCATTTCTTGCTTGTATGGTAGAGTTTAATTCTTCTTTACACATACAACGCAATGAAGGGAAGCAATATAATGATATTCTTCGTTTCTTCGATTTAAACCAATCTTATGTTGATTATAAAGAAAATGGTGATTGGCGTCCTATATACGAGACTTTTGTGCGACGAAAGATTTCTTCTGCTTCTGTTATGGAAAACTTCTTTCTGGAATCAGGACAGGAAACAGATAAGGAGGCAGAGGAATTTGTCATGGCTTTATTCTCCATTGCTGCCATACTACCAGATACAGGTACTCCGATAAATTTGGATGGTCTTTTCACAATAGGTGAATGGGATAATTACTGGCAGACTCAGAATTTGCGACAATATATGAGTAAAAGTTCTTCGCCGATTGGGCGAATGTTGCCTGTTGCAATTGCATGGCTCTGCTATCAGAATTTATTCATTCAGCTGATGAAGTGATAAAGGGCAAGTCGGATACCAGGGCGAACTTTCGTTTTGCTCATGCAGAGACAGTTATTCCTTTTGTAGCATTAATGGGTATAGAAGGAACGGATGTTAAAGTTGTTGTTCCTGATTCTGTATCTAAATATTGGAAAGATTATGAGATTGCTCCGATGGCTGCTAATGTACAGTGGATTTTTTATCATGACAAGGCTCGAGAAATATGGGTGAAATTTCTTTTGAATGAAAAAGAAATGACACTTCCTGTTTCAACTTCCCGTTTTCCTTATTATCGATGGGAAACTGTCTGCATGTATTTAAAGAAACGGGTTGAAATGGCGAAAAAGGTACTTGAGTCTTTTTCAGATGATTGTAAATAAGGTAGATATGGGTTGAGTATTGGTGTGGTATGAGTGTGATAGAATTGAAAAAGTATCTGTATTATCCCGGCGGTATAGAAATCATTATATACCGTCGGGATTTTTTTTGTTTACATTGGATTTATATTAGTGGGGTGATTTGAGGATAAAGTGTGCGTACTATTTTTTCTCTTTTGCCAAATCAGCCAATTCATCCTTTTCAACGTAAATCGTTCGTGTTGGGAATGCGAAATCAATGCCTGCTTTATTGAATGAGTCTAGAATCTCCATATTTACATTTGAAGTTACCATTAAAATATCTCCCTGTTTTTCTATAAAATATATGTACATGATATTCAGTGCAGAGTCTGTGTATTCTGTAAAAACAGCTGTGGTATCTGATGGTTTGGAAGATACATTTTCTATTCTTTTAGGAATGGCTTTCAGTATATTTAAAGCTTCTTTCATTTTTTCGGATGTTGTGTTGTATGTCAATCCAAGTTTCAAGACGACTCGACGCATCGGTTCGGAAGAGATATTTATGATAGAAGCATCTGTAACTTTATAATTAGGGAAAGTGATGATACGTTTATTGTAGTCCATGATTTTGTACTTCGAACTCCAACATCAATCACAGTACCTTCGATATTATCCACGCGAATCGTATCACCTATGTTGAAAGGCTTATCTGTCAATATAGTGAAAGCGCCGAACACATTTTTTACAGTGTCTTGGGCTGCTAAGGCAAATGCGATACCTCCAATACCCAGAGTACCTAATAATGCACCAATATTGACTCCAATATTACTTAAGGCCATTACAAGACCGATTATCCACACAATGACCAGTATTGTCCGTCTGATAATGGGCATCATTTTGTTGTTTTGTCCATCCGATTGTCGTCCCCAGTAGATTTGCAATAAACTACTGGATAATCGGGCAAATATCCATGTGATATCCAGAATAATCAGTATCTTGTAAGCATTATCTATTACTTTTACAAAACTATCCGGAGAAACAAGCCTGTGAATAGCTATCCAAATACCTAATAACATAATTGCAAACTTGACGGGCGATTCTAAAGAATAAATAAATTATATCATCCAGCCGATTATTGGTACGGGTGATAAATGGATTGAGTACTTTTCTGCTGAAGAATGATATTAACTTCATCAAAACAATTGTTCCTAAAATAATAAGTATGGAAATACCCCAGTCTTCTAAAGTATTTCCCCAGATTTCTCTTTCTAACATAGCTGGAAATTTTTTAATTAAACATTTTATGGAATATCCTTGATTTTGGATGATGTAAAAACAAACGGATAAAGGAAAAATCCTATTCATAATCAAGTAAATTATATATATGAAAAGAAACATTAAGATAATTTTTATTACTCTATTGGAGATGGTTAAAAACATTGGAGGCGTTTTTATAATGCTTAATGTGATGTTGTGTTATACTTTTTTCTTACTAAACTATAATTTACATTTATAGTGGGAACCATCTTATTATTTATTTTGTTAAGTTACTCATCAATTTTAAATTAAATAGTTATGGAAAATGGAGTAATGATGCAGTATTTTGAGTGGAATCTTACGAATGACGGAAAGTTGTGGAAACAGTTGAAAGAGGATGCGTCGCATCTACATGAAATTGGTGTGACAGCGATCTGGATACCACCTGCATATAAAGCAGATGAACAGCAGGATGAAGGATATGCTACTTATGATTTGTATGATTTGGGTGAGTTTGAACAAAAAGGAACTGTGAGGACTAAATACGGGACGAAAGATGAATTGAAGGAGATGATTGATGAACTTCACAAAAATAAGATTGCTGTATATCTGGATGTCGTTTTGAATCATAAAGCAGGTGGTGATTTTACGGAAAAGTTTATGGTGGTGGAAGTAGATCCTGATCAAAGAAATAAAGCTTTGGGGAAATCTTATGAAATACAAGGATGGACCGGATATAGCTTTCATGGACGTAAAGATAAATATTCGGATTTTAAGTGGCATTATTATCATTTTTCCGGGACTGGATTTGATGATGCTCGAAAGCGAAGTGGTATATTTCAGATTCAAGGAGAAGGAAAAGCCTGGAGTGATGGTGTAGATGGAGAGAATGGCAATTACGATTTTCTTTTATGTAATGATATTGACCTAGATCACCCTGAGGTTGTCGCCGAACTGAATCGTTGGGGCAAATGGGTTTCAAATGAACTTGATCTTGATGGAATGCGTTTGGATGCAATTAAGCATATGAAAGATCAGTTCGTTGCACAGTTTCTGGATACGGTAAGAAGTGAGAGAGGTGATGACTTCTATGCTGTGGGAGAATATTGGAACGGTGACTTGGAAACATTGGATAATTATCTGGAAGCAGTAGGGCATAAAGTTAACTTGTTTGATGTTCCGTTACATTATAATATGTTTCAGGCATCACAAGAAGGAAAAGATTATGATTTACGGAATATTCTGAAGAATACTTTAGTGGAGCACCATTGTGAACTTGCTGTGACTTTTGTTGATAATCATGATTCGCAGCATGGAAGTTCTTTGGAATCACAGGTTGAAGATTGGTTCAAGCCATTGGCATATGGTCTTATTTTTATGATGAAGGATGGTTATCCCTGTTTGTTCTATGGTGATTATTATGGGGTGAAAGGAGAGAAATCGCCACATACTAAAATTATAGATATTCTATTGAATGCAAGGAAAAAGTATGCATATGGTGATCAAGTTGATTATTTCGACCATCCATCAACCGTAGGCTTTATTCGTACAGGAGATGGGGAACATGTTAACTCAGGCTTGGTATTTTTAATCTCGAATGATGAAGCGGGAAGTAAAACGATGTGTTTAGGGAAAGAACATGCAGGTGAAGTGTGGTGCGAAATTACCGGAAGTATTCCGGATGAAGTAACTTTGGATAAAGAAGGAAATGGAGAGTTCTCTGTGGATGCGCGTAATCTTGCTGTTTGGGTAAAAAAAGCATGAGATGACGGAACAATTCATAGGAAAGAAAAAGTTAAACCTATCCTTATTAATCAAGATTGTAAAGGATACCGGACAAGGGTTTATTGATGATAGTGTCACTAGATTAAGCGGATCGTTAGCTTATGCGACACTATTTTCAATTATCCCCTTTCTTTCTCTTTTAGTTACTATTGGGGTAGCTTTGCATATGGATTTGGCTAATCAGTTGTATATTCAGTTGGAACCGATAGTGGGAGCGGAGGTAATTGGGGCACTTCGCTTAATTATAGAAAATGCAGAAAGAACGGACTCTTCCGCATCTGCAGCTATTGTTAGCTTGGGAATTTCTATATTTGGTGCTACTACCATTTTTGCAGAAATACAAAGTTCCTTAAATTCGATTTGGGGAATAAAGCCGTGCCAAAGAAGAGTTGGCTGAAATATATTCAGAATCGGTTACTTTCATTCTCGATAATTTTGGTATTTGCTTTCGTGCTTCTGATAACATTTAGTATAACCAATATTATTGGAGACTTGAGCAATAAGTTTATGGCCAGCTATCCGGAAGTGGCAGGGTTTATTGTGAAAGTTGTGGGACAAGTATTAAACATAGGTGTTACAGTTATTATTTTTGTATTGATTTTTAAGGTTCTGCCTGATGCAAAAATAAAAAGTAAGGATGTTTTTATTGGAGCTGTAGTGACAACGTTATTATTGTTGGTAGGTCAATGGGGAATATCCTTTTACATCGGAATTGCGAATGTAGGAACTATCTATGGTGCAGCGGCATTCATGATTGTTTTTATTACATGGATTTATTATTCTGCTATTATTGTCTACGCAGGTGCAGAATTCACTAAAGCATGGGCTAATGAAATGGGAAGCAAAATTTTCCCGGATGAATATGCGGTAGCAACGAAAGTGGTTGAAGTACGTGAGGCTTGACAACTGGAGGCCCTTGTTTTGCATTCCAGTCAATAATGGTAATACCGCTATTTACGTATTTTTACCTTTACACGCTTATTTGATACGATTTCATTTTCTATCTTACGGGGTTCCGGCTGTATCGGTTTGTTTGTAAACTCTGGTACATTGTAAGAGTAAATCAGCCGGTCGTAATATTCCAGCGGTTTCTCCTGAGGCAACATGAAAGGTTTGCATACGCGGCCGTCCGGTTCTATGTATGCCAGATAGAGGCGGGTATATAGCCCGTCGTCACGTCGCTGCTGAATATGAACCAGCGTGAGTTGCTGCTCCAGCTGTGGTAGCTTTCCGTATTGGTGCTGTTTGCTTCTTCAATGGCGTGCATGGTACCGTCCTGCAGGTTCAGCAGCCATAGGTCTGCTTCCTTGTGCCAGATGGAGAAGTTCCCATAGTCGGATAATGTGAACATGATGTATTTCCCGTCGTATGAAGGACGTGGAAAGGAAACGCTCTTTTTCAGGTCTTCTGCATTTATCAGCGTGTCTACCCGTTCACCGAACGTGCCGTTGTCCGGATTGAAGTCTATGCAGCAAAGGCTATAGCGTATCTCATCGTATTTCTCGGGCATCGGTTTACCCGCTGCCGAGCAGAAATACAGTTTCTTTCCATCTGCCGAGAATGCGGGGAAGGTTTCAAAAACTTCTTTTTTCTGCAGTAGGGGAGAAAGCAGCAGTTCGTGCGTTTCCGGTTGGTATACTAATATGTCCGAGGCCATGTCCATCACTTCGATGCGTTCAACCTTGGCTGTGTGGAAGGACTGTGTGGTCCGGTTTACCGAATAGGCTATGTATTTTCCTTCCGGATGCCAATAGGGATAGACACAAGCGGAGAGTGTGGAATCTGTCTTGGTATCCAGAAGTTCGCGGTTTCCCTCTATCTGCATGAGGGTTGCACCGTGCTGTCCGCGTATATGCAGACTTAGGTGACCGGGATTTGTCCGGTTGAAGGCATGGCAGTTCAGGCACATGCCCGGTACCATCGCATTTTCCAGCAAAACGCGTTCTTCAAAGGATGAAAGGTTCCGTTCGTAAATACCCATTTTGCTATATACTTCATATCCCGGAATGACTTTGCGGTATACCACTCCATAGTCTATGGGAGCGTCACTGACATACATGGAGAAAGGGCGGTACTGCTTCCATTTGTTTTCGTTCTTGACAGATACTGTAAACAACAGACTGTCTCCCTTGTTGGATTCCAGGAGTTTGTGCCATTCGTCCTCCGGAAAGGAGGCTGTCCGGGCATTTACGTGTATTTCTCCGAATTTGCTTCCCGTTACGATTACGTCTATGCGGTCGTGTTTTCCGCCGATGTAGTCGAAATTCATCGGAGCAATGGTGGCGGGTATTGTCACTCCTATGTAGTCGGGATAGATTTCCGGCCATTCTTCCGTCTTCTCCGGATTGTTTACCGGATGGCTGCAGGTTGTCAGCAACCATACCGATAGTATGCAAATCAAATGCTTCTTCATTCTTTATCCTATTTTTGAAATAACAGATAATGCCAGAATGTGCCGGTATACAGAGTTTGCAGTATTTGCCGCCCATTCGGTTGTGATGTGTAAATCCGCATGAAATCTTTGCAATCCTGCATTACTTGCGGAGACAGTTTCCAAGGTATGTCCCGGAAATCCTTGTGAGTCTGTCCCCATATATATGCCAGCGCTTCCTGGTAACTGCGCGGAATGGTTCATGATTGATATTTGCGTCTGAAGGATAGTAATTCATGAAGCCTTTCAGGTCGCGTTTTTGCAGTGTATATGCCAGCAGGTATTCAAGAGCCGTCCGGTTCTGCGGGTTTTGTTCATACAAGCGTGCCAGCAGGATATCCGTTTCGTGGCTTCCGGACAGGAAGTTCTCTGTATACCGCATTTGTCTCAACCGTCCCCATTCCGGGTGTGCGTCGATTTTCTCTTCATTGTATAGATAGGTCATCGTGTTTTTTGCCCAGTCTTTATAAAACAGTGTCTTGCTTAAAATACGCAGGTATTTGGCCGCCACTTCATACTGTCCGTTAATCAGGTTTGTTTCGGCCAGCCGTTTGAGGCAGCGCCCGCTTTTGCGGAAGTTGGGAATGGCTTCCATGGCTTCGAAGGCAAAACGCTGTGCGTCGTTAATCATCCCCAGATGGTATAATACTTCGCCCGTAGGAAGCGGAGTGACGAAGTTTCGCTGGAACTTGGCTATCAGGCCTTCCGTCCCATTCTGGTAGAACTCGAACATTCGGTTGCCCAGTTGTCCGGTCTTGCTCAGAGCCAGATTCAGGCAAGTTACGCTGAGCGGGGAAACCGGGGACTTGTTTTCCGCTTTTCCTATGATTTGGTTCCACTGCCGGTTTCTTGCCAATTGATTGTACTCCATTGCCTCTTCCTTATCAAAATTGCAGCTTGAAAGAATATAGGGATAACTTATTGCTACTAATGCCATGCTCTGTAAGGCCATATATAGAGATACATGCTTGTGCGTCCGGGGGAGCCGGGCCAGCAGATAGGGGAGCACGGTGAACAGAAGGATGATTGTCATTTCCATCCGGGGAATCACCGCAGGGAAACGGTAGTAGCCGAGAAATCCGCTTAGCTGGTAGATGGGGTTCTGCACTTGCATGCTTATCAATAGCGTGCAGGTGGCTTTCAATGCGAACATCCCTACCACGATTCCGATTCCTTGGAGGAATTCCCTTTTTTTGAAGCAGGTGTGCAGTTCGCTGATGATAATCCAGCCCATAAAGATGAGATGTGTTGCTCCCGCCATCCAAAGAAGGACAGGGAAACATACCAGCACGTACATCGCACGTTTCCATTTGGTGTGCAGGAAGGTGTAGAAATAGTTGGCAACCAATGTCATCAGCAGGGCCACCACAAACGACAACATGGCGTTTTCGTCACACATAAAGTGCCATACGGCTATTGCCGGTAGGAAACTCAACGGGTAATACACTTCCGGTGTTCCTTGTCTTTTTGCTAATTTCCATGTCAGGAGTTGCAGCCCTATGAACAAGAGTGCCAGCATAGTGGCACCCATCCACGTATGATAATAAAACTGCACCAGGAATTCGCTTATATAGTCGGCCATTCCGCCGGGGATGGCGATTCTTTCTTTCCAATATTCCATGTCGAACAAAAAAAGTTGGTATTGCTCGTGGTATTGGAGGTGGCCCGGATAGACTATCCTCCAGAACAGCCACACTGTTGTGCCCCAAAGGAGGGATAAGCCGGTTTTCCGGAGCTTCTGTGATAGTGGTTTCATATCAATGTATATTTGTTTTTTCACAAGCAGATTCCTCATTCTTGCTTGTTGATGGTGTTTTGATATTCTTTGGGCAGTTTGCCGAATTTGGCTTTGAAGCATTTGGCAAAGTAGGATGGGGCCATGAATCCTACGCGCAACATCACTTCGTTGATGCGCATGTTCTGGGCAAGCAGTTCGGCTGCCTGGTTGAGCCTGAAGTTCTTGATATAGATATTGGGAGCCATTCCGGTCAGCATTTTTAATTTCCGGTAGAAATTCGTGCGGCTCATATTCATGGCATCGGCCAGATTGTCTACGGAGAAACTTTCCTCGTCCAGATGTTTTGTAAGGGCAGTATCCACCTCTTTCATGAAGGTGATGTCGCATTCGGACTGAATATATTCCGATATAGGCGTTTCGTGTGTGGTTCCTGCCGAACGGAGCATCAGCTCGTGGAAGGCCAAACGCAATTTCAGCAGATTTTCTATCTGGTTGTGCAGTTGCTTGATGCTGAACGGCTTTTCCATATATACCTCCGCACCGTTCTCCATGCCTTCTGTCTTTGATTCCAGATTGGTCTTGGCTGTCAATAGGATGATGGGGATGTGTGAGTAAGTAAGGTTCGTCTTGATGTGGCGGCACATCTCTATACCGTCCATCTCGGGCATCATGACGTCGCTGACGATAACGTCTGTGGCATCATTCGTTTCAAGTTTTTCCAGCGCTTCCTTTCCGTTGCCGGCAGTATATACCTTATACCATTGTTCCAGTGCTTCCCGTATTTCATTCTGCAATTCGATGTTGTCTTCTACAATCAGCACGGTGTGGCGTTTGTTCTTTGTCTGGGGCAGGTCCGGTTCAAACCCTTCGCTTTCCGGATGGCTTTCCGTTTCCGGAAGTTTTTCCGTAGCTCTCTTCAGGGGTAGTGAGAGGATGAACGAACATCCGCTCGACGGCAGGTTCTCTACGGACAGAGTGCTTGGTGGGATTCTGCCAGTGATTTGGAGAAAGCAAGTCCGATACCGGTTCCTGGCATTTGTTTTTTATCATCCGGTATTTGATAGAAGATTTGGAATATCTTTCCTTTTGTCCTTCGGGAATCCGGGGACCGTCGTTGCTGACACAAATGACAATGTGCCGTCAGATTCCTTCAGGCTCAGTTCAATCATTGATGCGCATACTTCAGTGCATTGCTCATCAGGTTGACCATGATTTTACGGATGATGTCATTGTCAACTATGGCTTCCATTTCGGGTGCAGGTAGGCTGACGGAGAGCTCAAGGCCTTTGATGGATGCCGCATCTTTAAATTGTTCGGCGATGTCTTTTATGATTGCATTTATATCATGTCTTTTCAGGTCGAGCTTCATTTTTTTGTTCTCTATCTTTTGAAAATCAAGAAGCTGGTTGGTGATTTCGAGCAGATAGCTGACGTTTTTCTCAATCAGGGTGAGATGTTTGCCATGTTCCTCTATCTTCCCGTCGCGCAATTTCTCTAGTGGCAGGCATATCAGACTGAGTGGGGTACGTATTTCATGTACCAGATTGATGAAGAAACTTATCTTCTGTTTGTAGATTTCCTTGTCTTGTGTGATGCGGAAGTCTTCCATCATTTGATGGTACTTGCGTTTGACGTGCATCCTCCAGCGATAGGTGATATATCCGATGATGAAAAAGAGTGCCAGCGCATAAGTTATGTAGGCCGGTATGCTCAGCCACCACGGGGGAGTGATGATGATGCGCAGCGAAGCCGTCCGGTCGTTCCACAAGCCGTCATTATTGGCTCCTTTCACTTGGAATTCATATTCTCCGGGCGGCAGGTGAGTGTAGGACGCCGAGTGGCTGGAGGTATTGGCAATCCATTCTTTGTCGGCACCCTTCAGGCGGTATTTGTACTGGTTTTTAAGCGGCTCTTCATAGCTGAGGGCCACGAACCGTAGGGAAAAAGTGTTGTATTCGTACGGCAACCGTATTTCTTTCCGCATATAGAGTGCATTGCCAAAGTCGGTTTGTCCCTCCTTGTCGCTCATGTGGGGGAAGCCTATCTCCATGATGTATACGGGAGGAATATATGGATTGTTCTTAATGTCTTCGGGGGTCAGGATATTGAATCCGTTGATACCGCCGAAATAGAGTTTGTTGTCTGAAGAGAGCAGCGATGCCTTGGGCAGGAATTGATTGCTTTGCAGGCCATCGTTCATCGTGAACTGCCTGATATCTTTTCGGTTATCTTGGGGAATCTGGTAAATACCGTTATTGCTCGACACCCATAAATCTCCGTCGCGGTCTTGCCTGATGGCACATGCCATGTTGCCGGTCAGCGGTGTCCGGCTGCCGGGAAGAAGGGTTGAGAAATGTCCGGTTGCTTCGGAAAAACGGCATATGCCCGATTCATTGGTGCCGAACCACATCCGGTCGTCTTTGTCTTCGAACAGACTTGTGATGGAATTGCTGATAATGCTGTTGGTATTCTGATTTGTCTTTTTATAATGATTCCACACAGTGCTTTCCGCATTGAGGTTTATCATCTTGAAAACCCCGCTGTTTGAGGTGGCTATCCAGAGGTGTTGATGTGAATCTTCCAGAATGTCCGTTACCGCTGTCATTGCCCCCACTTGGATGATAGGCAGAAAATTGTCAGTTTCTGCACGGTATCGGCATAGGCCGATATTTGTGCCTACGTATATGGTTCCATCATGTCCTTGATACAGACTTAATACGTCGTTGCTGGGTATTGTATGTGGCGTTTGTTGTGAGTGGCGGTAGTTTTTCCATTTTCCGGTGTTCATGTTCAGTCTGTAGATGCCCTCTTTGTAAGTACTATCCACAGATCTTCCTTGCTTGGCAGCAGGCAGCAGATGTCAGGCCGGTGTGGCGGCATGTTTTCAGGTCGGTATTCTTCGAGGTTCTTGCTGGCAGGGTCGAATATCCACAAGCCTTTATCGGTGCCCAGCCATATTTTCTTCTGATTGTCTTCATAGAAGGCTCTTATTTCAGTCCTTCCGGTTTCCGGTTGTGTGTTTGTGGTGGGAATGGTATAAAATTCAAAGCGTTTCAGCTGGTTGTTGATGATTTCCACTCCATTGTAGTTGGTCATTATCCAGAAGTTGCCCTCGTTGTCGCACATAAGGTCATTGATATGCGGTTGCTTGATGTTCAGGAAGCTGGTGGGCAGATTGATTTCTTCGAAGGTGCATTGTGGCAGTTGCAGGGCAAAAATTCCTTTGTCTGTTCCTATCAGCAGGCTTTTCTCTCTATACTTGATGAGGCAGAAGATGGTTCCGAACCGTTTTCCGTTTGTTTCATACACTTCGGTTTTTCCCAGCAGTTTCTGGTAGCAGTACAGCTTGCTGCCTTGGTTGAACCAGAGGTTGCCGCCGATACATTGCAGGAAGTTTATTCCGGTGCCTTCGGCAATTTCGGCCAAGGGGGTGTCGGCGGGTTTCCGGTTTCCGTCTTCATCATATATCATCAATCCTTTCTGGCGCGAAAGTACATAGACACGGCCGTCCTCGTCTTCGCAGATGTCGTTGATGAAGGAGTTCCATACGCAATCCTGTTTCATTGTGTTTGTTTGGGGATTGTAGATAAAGAGCCTTGGCCTATGGTGGCTATCCACATGAGGCCGTTGTGTGTCTTGACTATTTTTCGTATTTCGCTGCTGATGATGACGCCGAATTGTGTGGTGATGTCGAAGTGTGAGAAATCATCCGAGGCATGGCGGTAGATATAGATGCCGTTTTCGGTTCCTACCCACAACTCTTGGTCTAGTTCTGCAAGTGTTTTTATGTGGCTGTTGCCCAAGGAGTGCTTATGGTTGCTGCTGCGGTATATCCGATTGTTGCAGCCGTCGTAGCGGTTCAGGCCGTTTTCCGTACCGATCCAGATGAAGCCGTAGCTGTCTTGCAGGCAACAAGTGGCGGTATTGTATGAAAGACCGTTTTCCACATTGAGCCTCCTTACCGATAATATTTCGGCAGCAGTGGCCGGATAACCGGATATTCCGATAAGAAAGCACAATATGAGAAACAGTCTTTTCATAGTGATGGCGAAAATAGAATTTATTTGAGAGAATTGCAAATTTCCAGGTTGATTTCCCTGATACGCTTTTCGTCCACTTTAATTACTTTACGGTCATACGTCATCAGGCCGTTCACTTCGATTTCTACGTCCGAGGTCTGTGTATATACCGCACCGGTGAAACCTTTCAGGGCGAGTTTCTTCAATTCTTGCGCATATTTCACGTATTCGTCGGTTACTTCTTTTGAGGTATTGAACCGGATATATCCCCAGTTGCGGTCGGCCTCCCATACGTGCCCTTTCACTACATAGCCTATACCGCCGTATTCTCCTATCACGTTGGCCCGTCGGGCATCATACAGAAACGGTTCGGGACCCGGATAGCTGTGTATGTCCAGCATGTCACCGCATGTATAATGGTTGCCACCGCTGGCAGCGTTCACCAGTCGGGTGCCGTCATATTGTTTGGTCAGGTTGGCTGTTTCTTCTGTTTTAAACTGTCCCCATCCCTCATTGAAGGGTACCCATACGCCGATGCAGGGGTAGGAGTAGAGGTAATCCATAATCTCTTTCCATTCCTTGAAGTAAATGGCTTCCGATTGCGGAGTGCGGGTCAGGTCGGCACCGGTGAAGTAGTCACGTTGGTTCCATTCGTGCATTTTGTCGCCGTTGGGCATGTCTTGCCATACGATGATGCCTATCCGGTCACAGTGTGCGTACCAGCGTGCGGGTTCCACTTTTACATGCTTGCGAATCATGTTGAAGCCGAAGTCTTTCGTCTTCTGTATGTCGTAAATCAGAGCCTCGTCCGTGGGGGCGGTATAGAGGCCGTCGGGCACCAGCCCTGGTCCAGCGGGCCGAACTGGAACAGGTCGCGGTTGTTCAGTTGCATTCTCATCACACCGCTTGCGTCGCGCTTGGACGAGAACTTTCTCATGGCTGCATAGCTGTCCACCGCATCCGTTTCCGTGCTGTTTTGTTTCAGACGTACTTTGAGTGTATATAAGAAAGGTGTGTCGGGCGACCACAGCTTTACTTCTCCGGGTATGGTGATGTCTATGGCCTCCCCACGGATGGCTGCTCCCGAGGCTACAAGTTTGCCGTTGTCATATACTTCCGCTTCCAGACGGCATCCTTTTTTCCATTCGCCTTCACCGGTCCGGGCTTCAATCCGCAGCCGGTTGAGGTCGATGTCGGGTGTGATTTTCATAGAGGCTATATGGTTTTCGTTTACCGGTTCGAGCCACACAGTCTGCCAGATGCCTGAGACGGCTGTATACCAGATGCCTTGCGGGCGGTTGGCTTGTTTTCCTACGGGTTGCGGACCATTGTTGGTGGGGTCCCATACACGTACGGTCAGTTTGTTGCTTCCTTTTTGCAGTGCATCGGTGATGTCGAAGCAGAAAGGGGTATAACCGCCTTCGTGCTTGCCTACGCTGGTGTTGTTCACCCACACATGGCTCTCCAGTCTACGGCACCGAAATGCAGCAGTACTCTTTTCCCTTTCCATCCGGCAGGTACTTCAAATTGCCGTGTATACCACAATTCCTGACTGTCTTCCAAGTGCACGCCTACTCCTGATAGCGATGATTCTACGGCGAAGGGCACCAATATCTCGCCGTCGTAGGTTTTCGGTTCTGCTTCTCCACACGGGCGGATGGCATAGTCCCACAGTCCGTTCAGTTTTTCCATTCTTTCGTTCCATCATCGGGCGCGGATATTCCGGCAGACGTTGGCAGGGTCCAGTTTCTCTCCCATTCCGTCTTTATTCTGTCGCCTGCCGGTTTCCATTGGGCGAGGGAGGGGGCTTGCAGGCCTAATGCCAAAGCACATGCTAACGCCAATTTTTTCATTCTCATAACAATCTGTTGTTTATAAATTATAGTTGTTTCCGTCTGTCGTGCGGAATTTGGGCAAAGGTGCTCCAATTCGTCTTTATGAAAGGATAAAAACTGACCAAAAAAGGCGAATTTTGTTTCAGCTGCTTTTTCTTAAGAATAAAATCCATTACTTTGCGACGGCTTTGGAAGATTTGGAGCCAAACGGAAATAGTCGCAGGATATTTCTGTTTGAGTATATATACCTTAAATTAAATGATTTCCGTATGATGAGAATCAAGTGTGCTTTTCTTTGTTTGCTTGTCGGGTGGTTCAGTTCCTGCCATTCGGGAAAGCGTTCTGAAAACGTGGACGGAGTAGACTCTTTGCAGTGCTATGTCAATCCTATTTCTACCGGTTTTCTGGGGTGTCATGTCTTGTTTCATCACGGTATGTATTATTGCATCCAGGGGTGGATGTCGGGTATATACTGCGTGCGGCTGAGGATGCCACTTTGCTCAAGGAGAAAGAATTCAAGAATGTGTGGAGTTCTGCCGATCCTTCTGTCGGAAACATAGATGATGCCGAATTGCACTACATTGATTCCAAATGGTATGTTTATTTCACCGGGAATGACAATAACCTGGATAATCGTTGTATCTATGTGCTGGAGAATGATTCGCCCGATCCGCTGAAGGGTACGTTCAGGCTGAAAGGGCGCATTGACACCGATAAGGAGAATCATGTGGCCATGTTCTCTACGGTATTCCAGCAGGACGGCCGTTTGTATCTGGTGTGGTGCGGCTGGCCTTCCCGCAGGGTTTATGAAGAAAACCAGTGTATCTATATTGCCGAAATGGAGAATCCCTGGACTTTGTCTTCGGAGCGCGTGCTGATATCGAGGCCCGAATATGAGTGGGAGTGCCAGTGGGTAGGTATTGACGGCAACCGCACGGCTTATCCGATTTATGTGAATGAGTGTCCTCAGGTGTTCAGGTCGCTTCGTCAAGACAAGATTCTGCTCTATTATGCTGCCAGTGGCCGTTGGACCCCTTATTATTGTGAAGGCATGCTGATGGCCGATGCTTCTGCCGATTTGCTTGATTCCGCTTCATGGAAGAAGTGCCCGGTTCCGGTATTCAGCTCGAACACCACCGATAAACTCTATGCTCCCAGCATCGTCTGTTTCATACCCTCGCCGGACGAGACGGAGTATTACTATCTGTATAAGGTGCGTAAGGACTTGGAAGATATGTTCATTTCTTTAGAGAAGTATGAAGTCTGTATGCAGAAGGTGGAGTGGGACAAAGACGGTATTCCGATACTGGGATGTCCGCAAAGGCAGGATACGCTGTTGCGCAAGCCGTCGGGGACGCCACATGCGAATGATGATTGAAATCGGCACGGAAGTTGCCTTATTGGATGCGGAAATTCTCCTTTTTCGGTCGGAATTTCTTCTTTTTTCCATGGAAATGCCCTTATTTTGCATCCGGCAGTTGCGTGTGCTTCTGCTGTGAGTATGAATCTTAAAAAAATATGGTATTGATGAAAAACATGGTATTGCTTTTGTGCATCTTGTTTCTCTGTTCATGGGCGGAAGCCGATGCGCAGGGTTTTCACCTCCAGCCCACTCCGCAGAAATATGTGGGAAGTGAGGATTCTGTTTTTATCCCTGCAAGATATAGTTTGCAGGTAGGAGCCACTTTGCGGGGAAGTGCGGCGGAGCAGTTGTTGGCCGGTCTTTTTCCGGATGCTGCGGTGACTGCCGATTTTTCCGTTTGTATCGGTATGAAGGGGGATAAGTCTGTGAGGAAGTATGCTGCACGTATCCCTAAACAGGCAGAGGGTTATTATCTGAAGATAGACAAGGAAGGTATTGTTGTTGCCGGTGCCGACCGTAGAGGGGTTTTTTACGGTGTGCAGACGCTGGTCCAACTGATTGCATTGCCCAACTGCCGTTGGTGGAGGTGACGGATTATCCCGACGTACCCTACCGTGGTGTGGTGGAAGGTTTCTATGGCGTTCCCTGGAGCCGGGAAGCACGCTTGTCGCAGCTTGATTTCTATGGCCGCAACAAGATGAATATCTATATTTACGGTCCTAAGGACGACCCTTACCACAGTTCGCCCAACTGGCGCAAGCCTATCCTGCTCAGGAAGCCGAACAGCTGAAAGACTGGTGGAATGTGCGCGGCGGAACGAAGTGCTTTTCTATTGGGCTATCCATCCGGGAAAGGACATTCGCTGGAATACGGAAGACCGTGATTTGTTGATGGAAAAGTTCGAAAGCATGTATCGTTTGGGGATAAGGCCTTTGCCGTTTTCTTTGATGATATTTCCGGCGAAGGGACATCGGCGGAGAAGCAGGTGGAGCTGTTGAATGATATTTATCATAACTTCGTCAAAGTGAAAGGGGATGTTGCTCCGTTGCTGATGTGCCTACGGAGTACAACCGTCTGTGGACTAAGCTCGAGGGAGGTTATCTCGCGACGCTGGGCGGCAAGCTTCATCCGGACATAGGCATCTTGTGGACGGGCGATAAAGTGGTGGCTTGTATTGATAAGCCTACGATGCAGTTTGTCAATCCGCTGTTGAAGCGCAAAGCATTCATTTGGTGGAATTTCCCCGTGTCCGACTATGTGCGCGACCGCCTTTTGCTGGGGGCTGTCTATGGCAATGGGACAGATATCGATGACGATATAAGTGCTTTTATATCCAACCCTATGGAACATGCCGAGGCTTCAAAAATCGCCCTTTTCAGTATAGCCGATTATGCTTGGAACATGGATGCCTACAAGAGTGATGCATCGTGGAGAAGAGCTGTCCGGTACCTGATGCCCGGCCATGCCGCAGCTCTTCAGGTCTTTGCCTCACACAATTCCGACCTTGGCGGGAACGAACATGATTTCCGTCGTGAAGAGTCAGAACAGATTCGTCCTGCTTTGGAACGGTTGCTGGATGCTTATTGCCGCGAAGGAAAGCGGGAGGTCGCCGCTGCATCGGCTGTAACCGAGGAATGCGAACGTATGATTGCTTCTGCCGACCTGCTGCTGGCTTCCGATGAAAATCCGACATTAATCAAGGAAATAACCCCTTGGCTGATGCAGTTTAAGTTGCTGGGTGAATATGGAAGAGAAGTGCTGTGCATGTTGGCGGCACAGTGTGACGGCAAAAAGACGGAACTGGAGAAAGCCGCTTCTCATGCCAAGGCCTCCAGGTATTGATGAAGAAAATAGACGCCACTTACAACCAGAACGGATTCCAGCCGGGTGTAAAGACCGGAAGCTGCCATCTGAAACCTGCTTTCGACCGGTTGTATCAGGAGGTGGTTCAACGTACCGGTAAATAGGGGGTGTCTTTTAATCCCGTTTTCGGATTGCTTTTTTAGTAAAATGCAAACGATAGCCTGCCTTTAAGTTTCGCAAGCCCGACTTCTTATGTTGACAAGGTATTCGTAGTCTGCTACGGAAGTGAGCTTGTGAAACTTGAGTAAACCAAATGGAATAAAAGCGTTTTTTTTATTCTTCACTTCCTTCACCTTTTCCTTCAATCCCTCTATTCATAGGCTTTTCCGGTGAAACCGGTTTAATTCTGTGTTCGCTCTCGCGTTTATGTTTCGGGAGTTGTCAATTGCCGGCGGCGAACTTCACTGTAACCGATTTGCAGCATCATTGCAAATTGGTTGCAGCGCTACTGCAAGTTAGTTGCAGCGCCACTGCAAACTGTTGCAGCGTTACTGCAAGTATGGTTGCAGCGTCACTGCAAAACTATTGCAGCGTTACTGCAAGTATGGTTGCAGTGTTACTGCAAAACTATTGCAGAATTTTGCAGTAATTATCTGTTGATTTATACATAGTTATATTATAGTGAAACAGATTTGAACTGCAGATGTTTTTGGAGTTGTCGGGAATTGGAAGTGCGAAGAAAAGAGGTTTCATCGGGAAAGCGGCATAGGGTAAAACCGGTTTCACCGGAAAAGCCTGTGGATAGGCAGGTTGAGGGAAAAGGTGAAGGAGGTGAAGGATAAAAACAAACTGTTCAAAACGCATGAATGAGCGGATATTTGCCTTTTTTGAAGAGCAATTATCCTTTTTAATCTTTTTGCAGGTAAGTTTGCAGCGAAATTTTTTTAATTAATTCTTAAATACATTCGTATTATGAAAAAGCATGAAACGCTTTTGGTAAGCACAATCCTGAACGGAACATACCGTGGCCGCCGTTTTCTCCAGATGGTGGGAATGGTAGGTCTGTTCTCATTCGGTTCGGTTCAGGGCTTACACGCAGAAGCCGTAAATCCTCCAGCAGATGGAACGGAAGTTGTACAACAAAAAAGAAATGTGACTGGAGTGGTGAAAGACAAGACCGGTGAACCGGTCATTGGTGCCAACGTGATAGTGAAAGGCACTACGTCGGGTGTGATAACGGATATAGACGGACGCTTTACGATTTCTGCCGGAGCAGGGCAGGTGATAGAGGTGTCGTTTATCGGTTTCAAGACCTACGCTTTTCCGGTAGACTCGAAGTCGGAATATACCGTCGTTCTTCAGGACGATGCCGAGTTGCTGGAAGAAGTGGTGGTTGTGGGATATGGTTCACAATTGAAGCGCTCGGTGACGGGTGCCATCTCTTCCGTAAAGTCCGAGGAGCTTGAAGCGCCCAATGCGGTGAGTGCCGACAATCTGCTGCAAGGCAAGGTGGCCGGTCTTACCATTACGCAGAACTCTGCACAGCCCGGTTCGGGAATGAGCGTGAACATTCGTGGAAAACTTTCTCCCAACGGTTCTAACTCTCCGCTTTACGTCATCGACGGTGTGGTGATAAGCAGTACCGGAAACAAGGCTTCCAGCGGAGGTCCGAATTTGCCGAGCTTGCACGATGGATCCGACCGGAGCCCGCTCGCTACACTGAACCCCAATGACATCCTTTCCATCGACGTGATGAAGGATGCCAGTGCAGCTGCCATTTACGGTTCGTCTGCCGCTAATGGTGTGATTTTGATTACAACTAAGAAAGGTCAGGCCGGGAAGCCTCGTATTTCGTACAATGGCTCTTTTTCCGTGCAGGGTATCAAGAAGTACTATGATGTGCTTAATGCTCAAGAGTATATGACTAATGTCAACCTTTCCAGAATGGAGAATTTTCTTTATCGTGGCAATTTCTTCCCTTACGGGCCGGAACCTGCTCCTGCATCGGGATGGGCGGAAGCGTTTACGGCTGAAGAGATACGCAATGCAAAGACTTACGACCATGTGGACGAAATTACGCGTACCGGTTTTATTCATAATCATAATGTGGCCATTAATGCCGGTTCGGAGAAGTTTAAATTCTATGCTTCGTTTAATTACTATGATCAGAATTCTATTCTGAAAATCAGTGATTTGCAGCGTTTCAGCGGCCGCTTCAATTTTGAGGCCAATTTCAATAAGTACGTTACTTTGAATGTGGCAAGTATGTATTCGCATTTGTCTTCAAACAATCCGTCATCAGGACATACGCGGATGAACCGTAATGAAGCGGTACAGACCAATGCAGCCATTTTCTTTCCATCAAATATGCCGCTGTATGATGAGGAGGGAAAGTTGACTACCTCTATTTCTCCTCTGACACCTAACCCTGCTACTTGGTTTCATATCAAGAACCAGACGGTGACAAAACGTTTGATGTTTTCGCCCAATCTGGAAGTGAAATTCCTGCCGTGGCTCAAAGCAAATGTACAGTTGAGTGTGGACAAGACAGACGAGAATCGTGAGATTTTCGGTTCTACCAAAGGTAAACTGCCTGCACAAGTAGAGGATAACTATGGTGGTTTCTCCAATGCATTCAACGATAACTACGGTATTGAAGAGTATCTGACCTTCGACAAGGATATCGCTAACGGTCATCACCTGAATGCGGTCGTGGGTACGGGATATTACGTTACTACCTCCAGGTCTCACAACGTGATGGGGTACAATTTCCCTACGGACGTGTATGAGAATAACAACATTGGTTCTACATCCGATCTTGAGAGGACCAATTTGGGCTCGTGGAAGACTTGGCGTAACAAGCTTTCTTTCTTCGGCCGTCTGAACTATACGTTTAAGAACCGTTACATTTTGGGAGTTACGCTCCGTAACGACGGCTCTTCCGTATTTGCCGATAATCACAAGTGGGGATGGTTTCCCGGTGCCTCTGCAGCATGGATTATCTCTGAAGAGAAATTCATGAAAGACTTTGATGTCTTGAGTTTCCTGAAATTGAGAGCCGGTTACGGTACATCGGGCAATGAAAGTATCCTGACCGGCGGTACTTATCCGCTGACTACGTATGGCAACGCATGGTCGGGAGATTATTACTATTTCGGCGGGGTCTATCATAAGGGTATTATTCAGAAGGAGCAGGGTAATCCTGATTTGAAGTGGGAAACGGACATCACGGTGAATGCCGGTATCGATTTTGGATTCTTCGATGACCGTCTGACCGGTAGTGTAGATACTACGTGCGCACAGCCAAGGACTTGCTTAACTTTACTCCGCTTCCTGTGACCGGCATGGTGGGCAATATAGCCAAGAATGTAGGTTCTACCCGAAGCAAGGGTATCGAAGTGGCATTGAAAGGTACTGTCATAGACAAGAAGGACTGGACATTGACAGCTTATGCCAATGTATCCCACAATCGTTCCAAATGGGTGGAACGCAATCCCGAAGTGCTATTTCTCCTTGGTTGGATGAAAAGATGATATCAGCCCGATTTATGGCTGGAAGACGAACGGTATCTTCCATTCTTTGGAAGAGATACAAGCCTACACCTCTAATGGCAAAGTGCTTCAGCCGGATGCCAAACCGGGTAACCTGAAGTATGTAGATGTCAACGGTGACGGTGTGATGGATGACGGCGATATCGTGAAATTGGGTACTTGGGACCCGAAAGCCAACTTCGGTCTGGGTGCCAGCCTGCGCTTCAGAAACTGGATGCTGGATATTGATACGTATGGTGTGCTGGGCAAAAAAGCATACGACTCCTGGAACTTCAGAGGTATCGGAGACGATAATACCAGTGTACGCGTGAAAGACGTATGGACCTCCTACAACCCTACCGGTTGGTATCCGGGCATTGCTGCGGATGTGACTGGCGGAAACAACAAGACCGGTACGCATGACTTTACGCTGAAGAACGTACACTTCTGGCGTTTCAAGGATATCAAGCTGACTTATATGCTGCCTGAGAAGTTCCTGAAGAGAAACAAGATTGCTTCGGATGCTTCCGTATTCGTGGATTTGCAGAATACGTTGATGCTGACCAATTACGAGGGTCTGGACCCGGAAATGGAAATCAACTGCGCACCGTTCCCCATTCCGTTTACAGTCGTATTGGGTGTTAACATTAATTTCTAAACTAAAATACCAAGAAGAGATGAAAACAAAAAAGATAATCAGTTGGGCGGTTGCCTTGTGCATGGGTGTGATGCTCCACTCATGCGACTTGGACCAAAAAGTATTTTCGAGCCTGACAAATTCAAACTTCCCACAGACGGTGGAAGACATAGATGCATTGGTAATAGGCATGTATGCCAATTTCAAGGCCAATTCCGGTGGTGTGTATGATGGCTCTAACGATGGTTGGACCATGCCCATCTACGCCTCCGGTGACGGCTGGTGGGCTTACTCGGAATTCACTTCGGACGAATGATGCACCAGAGCAACCAGACTTATAAATTCAATTGGTCCGGTGCATGGGATACCTACGGAACATACTCCATTAGCCGTAATATTACCCGTTGTACATTCATTCTGGATCAGCTGGAGAAAGTCGGCGGCCTGCCGGAAGCGGCAAAAGCACAGAAGATTGCCGAGGTAAAGACTTTGCGTGCTTGGTTGATGTTCTGCTTTTATGATTTGTATGGACCGGTATCATGTGTGCTTGAACCGGAGGGATTGAGCAACATCGTTTATACGCCGCGTCCTACGAAAGAAGTCTATTTCAATCGCATGGTAAGCGACTTGCAGGAGGCATTGCCGTATCTTTATGACAAAACGAATGGTACGGAAAATTGGGGTCGCGTGAATAAAGGGATTGCCACTATGCTGCTGATGAAAGCATATATGAACGACCACCAATATGACAAGGCGTTACCTTATGCCGAGAGTATGAAGACGATGGGGTATACGCTTTCTGAAGACTATAAGGATGTTTTCTCCAATGAAATGAATGATGAGACGGTATGGGCCGTTCCGGGTGGAGAACTGGCCGGAAATGAGTATGCTTATTATCTTTCCCGCCCAATTGCATCACTTTCGGCAAGAATTTCGAGCACAAAGCTTGTCCGACTCATCGCTGGGGAGGCTATCTGATGCCATGGGATTTCTATGACACGTATGACAAGGCGGATGCCCGTTTGGAAGTGATTGCCGATTCTTATAAGGATGCGGACGGTACACTTTATACCCGTCCAGGAGGAGGTGGTGCAAGCGATGACCGTATCCAGCAGGGCGCCATTCCGGTGAAGTATTTGGTGGCCCCGGAGAAGTATGCCAGTGGCAATACGCATATCGTGGCTTTCCGTTATGCGGACGTACTCCTCTCTCTGGCCGAAATAGAGAACGAGCTGAACGGACCTACGGACAAGGCACTGGGCTATCTGAAACAGATTACCGACCGTGTGGGCGTCACGCATACCATTCCGGCAGATATACAATCCAGCAAGGAGAAGTTTAAAGAATTCCTGCTGATGGAAAGAGGGCGCGAGCTCTTTATGGAAGGCTGGCGTCGTCAGGACCTGATACGCTTCGGTAAATACATCGAGTTTGCCAGAAATCGCGGATGTACCGCAGCCAAGGACCACATGGTATTGTTCCCCATTCCGCCGAAAGTGATTACCGAGTCGGGCGGGGTGATTGAACAAAACCCCGGATATTGATAAGGCAGGATGATGATTGGATGCAAACAGTAAGAATCTCCTTCCGTATTCTGTTCTCCGGAAAAGATTGCGGGGGGAGATTTGTCTTTTTTATATGCACTTCGTCTTTTTTGGGAATAAGGTATAAAAAGATTACAAGATGGATTGTTTTCAGGCAAGGTCGTATAATGAGGGTACCTCAGTCATATACTTAGGTTATCTCACTATACGACTGAGATACCCTTAAGTATACGACTGAGATAGATAATAGTAAATGGTTGATACTTAGTTGTTTGTGGAATGCTGGATTGCATGTGTATAAATTCGGACAAAAAGACTGTTTGCACTTGCATGTTTTTATTGGATATTATCAAAATATGGATATACGATGAATTATAGAGTATTGTTGTTAGGACTGTGTGCCTGGGCCTCTTTGCCGGTTCTGGGGCAGGAGAGCAGGGTAGAGGACATCCGCATTGGCGGTTTTGTAGGCGGACGCATCCATACCTGCATCGAGCAGCGGGTGAAATCGCAGGATGTGGAGCATCTGGTAGAGCCTTTCCGTCATCGCGGGGAGACAAGCCTTTGGCAGTCCGAATTCTTTGGGAAGTGGCTGCTGGGGGCCATTTCGTCTTACGAGTATTGCAAGGACCCTGCGTTGCTGGAGCAGATAAAGACCGGCGTGCGGAGTTTCATGCAGACCCAGACTCCGGAAGGCTACATAGGCAACTACAGTCCCGAAGCCCGGCTGACCAACTGGGACATCTGGGGCAGGAAATATTCGGCACTTGCCTTGGTGGCATACTATCGCCTGACCGGCGACAAGGCGGCATTGCAGACCGCTATGCGTTCGGTGGATTACCTGATGAAGCAGTTGCACGAACAGCACGTCGACATTGCCCGTACCGGCAATTACTTTGGCATGGCAAGTTGTTCCATCCTGGAACCGGTGGTCTATCTGTATGACATTACCCGCGAGAGACGCTACCTCGACTTTGCCAAAAGCATCGTGGCGGGCATCGAGCGGAGGGCAGTTCGCAACTCATAGCCAAAGCGCTGAAAGATGTGCCGGTATCGCGACGTTCGGCTTATCCGGCATCGTGGTGGTCGTTCGAAAACGGGCAGAAGGCTTACGAGATGATGTCCTGCTACGAAGGTCTGATAGAACTGGGGCGTGTGCTGGACGACCCTCTTTACAAGGAAGCCGCCGAGCGTACGGCCGGGAGTATCCGGCGCGACGAGATAAACATTGCCGGTTCGGGTGCGGCCTTCGAGTGCTGGTATGGAGGCAAGGACAAGCAGACTCTGCCGGCTTATCATACGATGGAGACTTGCGTGACGTTCACCTACATGCAGTTCTGCAGCCGTTTGTGGCGCGACACGGGCAATCCGCTCTACGTCGAGGAGTTTGAACGGACGATGTACAATGCCTTGTTCGCCTCGATGAAACACGACGGAGGACAGATTTCCAAGTACAGTCCGTTGGAAGGACGCAGACAGCCGGGTGAGGAGCAATGCGGCATGCACATCAACTGCTGCAATGCCAATGTCCCCGGGGATTCGCCCTGATTCCGAAGATGGCGGTGGCGACCAAAGAAGACGGTATATTCCTCAATCTCTATGTGCCGATGGAAGCTACGGTGAAGACGGGCAGGAAGAATGCAGTGGCCCTGAAGGTGGAGACCGGTTATCCCGTAAACGGAAAGGTAAGCATCGGGTGGAACCGCAGAGGGACGAACGCTTTAAACTCTCCTTGCGCATCCCTTCGCAGGTAGACGGGGCAAAGGCCTTTGTCAACGGGCAAGAGCAGGAAGTGCTGCACCTGGGCGGTTATCTCTGCCTGGACCGTATATGGAAGCGAGGCGATGAAGTGACATTGGAATTCGACCTTCAAACCAAAGTTGTGGAGAGCCATAACCACCAGGCAGTGGTGCGCGGTCCGCTGGTATTTGCCCGCGACAGCCGTTTCGACGACGGCGATGTGGATGAGTGTGCCGTCATCCAGAGCGATGAGCGGGGTGTGGTGCAGGCCGCAATACACGAGAATATGTCCGGTTCATTTGCCTGGATTACGTTGGAAGTTCCCGCTGTGCTGGGCACCGACCTGGAAGACGCCGCCAACAAGACGGCCAGGCCCGTACGCTTCTGCGACTTCGCCTCTTCGGGCAACGACTGGGCTCCGAAAGGCCGCTACAAGGTATGGATTCCGCAAACCCTGCATATGATGACGGAACCTTACCGGAAATATTGATGGAAAACTGGTAGAAATTCCTTTATAGAGATAAAATATGAGCTATAACAAGAAAATGAATCTGTGCATCGGCCTTCTGCTGGTTCTTCTGACGGCTTGCCAGGGAGCGAAAAAGGAAGTAGAGACACAAACACCCCGCATATCGGTCAGTGAGTATACCATGTTGCATGAGGTAGTAAAGATAAAGCTGGACAACGTTGCTCCGGACATGGAGATGACGGTGGATTTCGGAGACGGAACCGTGGAAACGGGCAGGAACGACGGACTCCTGACGCACGCCTATGCCAAGGAGGGGGATTACACCATCAAGGCGCAGACGGCAACCGGAACATTGACTGCCGGTATACATGTCTGCGACTTGCCGGCGCTCAGCGTTGCCATGCGGCGGTTCAAAGACCCCTCGTACAAGAAGGTGTGGGTCATGGCCCACCGGGCGCATACGCAGGACAAGACCATTCCCGAGAATTCTCTCAGTGCGATAGAGGCTGCCGTGGCCGCCGGCGCTGAAATTCTGGAGTGCGACGTCAGGCATACAAAAGATGGTGTTCTCGTGGTATGTCACGACGAGACCATCGACGCCACTACCACCGGACAAGGCCGGATTGCCGACATGACCTATGACGAAATCCTGCAGTACAACCTGAAAGACCGTGCCGGAAAACCCACCGATGAGAAGATGCCCACATTGGAAGAGTATCTGACCGCCGTACGCGGACGGGCGTATGTAGACATCGACAAATGTACCGGACAAGGTATCTTCGGGAAAGTGGCGGACGTGGTGTGCCGGACGGGTATGATGGAAGCCGTATTCTTCTATAGTGGTGTGGAAGAGGGTACCGTGAGGTGCTCGGTGTGGTGGAGGATGCCAACGTCTATCCTTGGGTAGGAGGGCACAAGTTGCTGGAGGGATTGCCGCGTACGTTTTTCGTGCAGACATCGTATGCCACCGAAGGCAGAAGCCCCTCTTTGGGCGATTCGGTAGAGTTGGGCATGATTCCCTCCGTCTGCCTGCTGTGGGTGCTCGACCAGGCCATACCCGAATATGCGCTGGACGACAGGCAACTTGACGAACTGTTTGACATATTCCCCACTGTGCGGATGATTCAGACGGACGTGCCTGCCGAGTTGATTGCAGCCTTGGAGAAGAAGGGATTAAGATGAAAAATCAACAAGTGTTTTGAAATATATGAAGAAGATACTGTTTTTGTGCTTCGGGCTTGTGGTCAGCGTTTCATTGACGGCGCAATTACCCGAAAGGAATACCGGCAACCTGAAAAAATACAAAGCGATATGCCGGCAGCATATTTATAAGAATATGAAGGGCATGTACCGGCAACCGGTCGGTGCGTTGAAGTATCCCTTCCTCGTGCCCGGCAGCGGGCAGTATGCCAACCAGTTGTGGGACTGGGATTCGTGGCTGAGCGACATAGCCCTGCGGCAAATCATCGTGGAAAACGGCACCAGTGACGACCGTGAGGAACTGATTGCTACGAGAAAGGCTGTATTCTCAACTTCCTCAGCTATGGCGGAGGCGACGGATGGATTCCCATTTGCATTTTTGACAATACGGAAGAGCGCTGGCAGTTGCTGCAGAAAATCAATCCTTGGAAGACCAATATGCACAAACCCGTCCTGGCGCAGCACGCTGCTTTCGTAGTGGAGCAGACGGGCGGTGATGCCGAATGGCTGCGTGAGGGATTTTATAACTTGCAGACGTTTGTGGGCAAGTACCTCAACTACCATCGCCACAAGGCCACCGGATTGCTCTATTGGGAAAACGATGAAATGATTGGCGTGGACAATGACCCGAGTACCTTCTACCGTCCTCACGGAAGCTCGGGCTCCATCTTCCTCAATGCCTTGATGTATAGGGAACTGCTTGCCATGGCTTATCTGGCAAGACAGCTCCGCATGCCCGATCTGGAAAATCGGTTCACCCGCGAAGCGGAGGAACTGAAAGAAGATATCCGCAAGCATTGCTGGGACCCTCGCGACGGCTTCTACTACAGTGTAGACCTTAACCTGCTTCCGGTGGAAAAGCCCGCTACGCCGGGCTTTCATTACCACACCGGACAACCCCGTACTTACGACTGCCTGATACAACGTTTCAGTGTGTGGAGCGGCTTCATGGCGTTGTGGGCCGGAATTGCCACTCCCGAGCAGGCGCGCGAAATCGTGGAACGGCAATATCGCGATTCCCGTTTGTTCAATGCGGCGGCAGGTGTGCGTTCCCTTTCTCCATTGGAGAAAATGTACGACGTGCGTGCCAGCGGCAATCCTTCTTCCTGGCAAGGACCGGTATGGATATGCGTCAACTACTTTGTTTTCCGGGGACTGCTCCGCTACGGCTATACGGAAGATGCCCGGGAGTTGGCGGAGAAGACCGTGTTGCTGCTGGGACGCGACTATGAGCGTTTCGGTGCGTTGCACGAATATTACATGCCCGACAACGGCGAGCCCATCCTCAACAAGGGCTTCCAGAACTGGAACTTGCTGGTGCTGAACATGGCTGCCTGGCTGGACGGTAAAGAGACGGTGAATGAATTTTAATTTTTATCAAGCAAGAGTATGAAACATTTGTTACTGGCCTGTATCATGGCCGTAATCTGTCTTCCCGCTTCGGGAGAAAACAATAAGAAGTCTAAACCGGGCGGCGCTTCCCTTAAAGTGCTTTGCCTGGGAAATTCCATTACACGGCATGAATATAAGGCTGATATCGAATGGTTCTCGGAGTGGGGCATGGCAGCTTCGAAGGAAGAGAACGACTATTGCCACCAGTTGCAGAAGCTGCTCTGCGCAGAACATCCCGGCACGGTGGTTACCCCGCTCAACATCGCTTACTGGGAACGCAATCTGACGTGCGATATTGATTCATTGATAGGTTCGGCTGTTCGCGGCAAAGACTTATCGTGATTCGTCTGGGTGAGAATGTGCAGGATAAGCAGGCGTTCCGTCCGGGCATTCTCCGCCTGGTGGAATATTGTAAACAGAAAGCGGGCAGGGTGGTCATCACCGGTTGCTTTTGGGAAGATGCCGAGAAGGAGCGTGCCATTATTCATGCCGCCCGTACCCACGGTATTTCCTTTATTCCGATTGACTGGATAGACCGTCTGTATGATTCGCGTCCCAAGGTGGGCGATACCCTCTATGATGTGGAAGGAAAGCCTTATACCGTGACCAAGGAGTTTATTATTGCCCACCCTGACGACCGAGGCATGCGAAAGATAGCCGAGGCGATATTCGACACTTTGCGATGATGCTTTCTTGAATGTGACGCCAGGGAGCCGCATTGTTCGGGACTTGATTGATATGAATTGGTTTATAGATTATTGGTATGGAAAATTTGAAAAATATTTTGTGGCTCTGTCTGGCAGGACTGTTGTTGGCTGCACTGCCCGCTGCCGCCGGGCAGATTGTTGTGTCCACCCCTTCCTTCGCATTGGTGCTTGATGCTCCGGTAGGAGGCGAACTAAGGTATCTCTACTACGGAACCGGATTATCGGAGGATGATTTGCGGCAGATGAATGTGGCAGGTACGTGCATCATGTTGCTTATCCTTCTTATGGAATCGGATGGCCCGGTGAATCCGCTCTCCGTGTCAGACATGCCGATGGGGTGATAGCCACCCGGCTTTATGTGCAGGATGTGGAAGTGAGGCAAGAGCCGGATGCTGTGCTCACCCTTGTGAAACTGAAGGATTGTGTTTATCCCTTCTACGTCAATCTCTGCTACAAGGCATATCGGGATGTGGATGTGATTGAAACCTGGACTGAATTCAGCCATTCGGAGAAGACTCCGGTAACGCTCCTTCAATTTGCTTCGTCTTATCTTCCTCTCCGCAGAGGCGATGTGTGGCTTTCCAGCCTCTACGGCGGGTGGGGAAACGAGGCAAGGTTGCTTCAGGAACCTTTAAAACCCGGCATTAGGCTGATAAAGAATATCGATGGCGTACGCAATTCGCATACTGCCCATGCCGAAGTAATGTTTTCGCTGGACGGGAAACCACAGGAAAACACAGGGCGTACTATCGGCGCAGCCCTTTGCTATACCGGTGACTATAGGCTGAAAATCAATACGGATGACGGCGATTATCACCACTTCTTTGCCGGTATGGATGAGGAAGGTGCTTCCTTCAGGCTGAAAAAAGGCGAGGTATTCCGTACTCCCCCGTTGGCGCTCACCTATTCGGAAGAGGGATTGGGCGGTGCAAGCCGTAATTTCCATAAATGGGGACGGAACCATAAACTGGCCAATGGAGACAAACTTCGCAAGATACTGTTGAACAGTTGGGAAGGTGTTTACTTCGACATTAATCAGAAGGATATGGAGCAGATGATGGCAGACATAGCCTTGATGGGAGGCGAACTCTTTGTGATGGATGATGGCTGGTTTGGCGACAAGCATCCGCGTGATATTGACAACGCCGGGCTGGGGGACTGGGTGGTGAACCCGAAGAAACTGCCTGACGGCATTGCCGGACTATTGCGTGATGCCGCGAAACATAATATTGGTTTCGGCATCTGGATTGAACCCGAAATGATTAACACACGCAGCGAACTATACGAGAAGCATCCCGACTGGGTGATGAAAGTCCCCGGACAAGACTTCATTACGGCGCGCGGTGGCACGCAGGCAGTACTTGACCTTACCAACCCCAGGTGCGGGATTTCATTTTTTATACGGTGGATACCTTGCTGGCCCGCTATCCGGAAATAGAATATATCAAGTGGGATGCCAATATGCCGGTGCTGAACCACGGTTCTGTCCATTTGGACAAGGACGAGCAAAGCCATCTGAGTATTCTTTATCATCAGGGATTTGAGGATGTGTGCCGACGCATCCGTAGAAAATATCCTGATGTGACGATTCAGGCGTGTGCCAGTGGAGGCGGTCGCGTCAATTACGGCTATTTACCCTATTTTGATGAATTCTGGACCAGCGATAATACAGATGCCTTGCAACGCATTTATATCCAGTGGGGAACGTCCTATTTCTTTCCTGCTATCGCTATGGGAGCGCATATCAGCGCTGCGCCCAACCATCAGACGCATCGCAGCTTGCCCTTGAAATATCGCATTGATGTGGCAATGAGCGGAAGGTCGGTATGGAGATACAACCCCGGAATATGACGGATGAAGAGAAAAATCTTTGCCGTGAGGCGATTGCTGCTTACAAAGAGATTCGTCCGGTGGTGCAGTTTGGTGAACTTTATCGGCTGATGTCACCGTATGACGGTCAGGGGGTAGCCTCATTGTTGTATGCCAGCGAAGATAAGTCGAAAGCCGTCTTCTATTGGTGGAAGCTGGAACAGTTTGTCAACCGGCAGTTGCCGCGTGTCAGGATGGCGGGATTGGATGTGGGGAAACAATACCGTATTCGTGAGCTGAACCGCATTGACAATGTCCCTCTCTCCTTTGAAGGAAAGGTACTGAGTGGCTCTTTCCTGATGAGTCACGGACTGGAGATTCCCGGAGAACATAGGGTGGATGCAGATAAAATGAGTGATTATGCCAGTCGGATATTGTATCTGGAAGAGGTGAACCATTAAAATATTAGAAATATGAAAGTTGGATATTTTGCAGTTGTACTGCTTGCATGCTTCCTGCAGGCTTGTTCTTCGTTTGGGGGAAAGGATAGCACGGAGATGGACGGTTTTGTGACCGGACTGATGGACCGGATGACTGTACGGGAGAAACTGGGCCAGTTGAACCTGCCCTCGGGAGGCGATTTAGTGACTGGTACGGTGATGAACGGCGAACTCACGGAAATGATACGGAAGCAGGAAATCACGGGCTTCTTCAATGTGAAGGGAGTACGGAAAATCAGAGAGATGCAACGTATTGCCGTGGAGGAAACCCGTTTGAAGATTCCCTTGATTGTAGGAGCGGATGTCATACACGGTTATGAGACAATATTTCCCATACCGCTTGCCATGTCGTGTAGCTGGGACACTGTCGCCATCCGACGGATGACACGCGTGGCGGCTACTGAGGCCAGTGCCGACGGAATCTGCTGGAATTTCAGTCCGATGGTGGATATCTGCCGCGATGCCCGTTGGGGACGCATTGCCGAGGGGAACGGTGAAGACCCCTACTTGGGCGCTTTGATGGCGAGGGCATACGTACATGGCTATCAGGGCGATGCTATGAAGGCTAATAATGAAATACTGGCCTGTGTCAAGCATTTTGCACTGTATGGTGCTTCCGAGGCGGGACGTGATTATAATACGGTGGACATGAGCAGATTGAGCATGTACAACAATTATCTGGCTCCCTATAAAGCAGCCGTTGAGGCGGGTGTGGGGAGCGTGATGAGTGCGTTCAACCTTGTGGATGGCATTCCTGCCACTGCCAATAAGTGGCTGCTGACCGATCTTCTTCGTAACGAGTGGGGATTTGGCGGTATGGTCGTTACCGATTATTATTCCATCGGAGAGATGGAAACTTACGGCGTGGCCGACAAGAAAGAGGCTTCCGTGCTTGCTCTGAAGGCGGGAACGGACATGGATATGGTCACCGCCGGTTTTCTGGATACTTTGGAGTCGGCATTGGAGGAAGGACTCATTTCTGAAGCTGATATTGACCGTGCCTGCCGTAGGGTGCTTGAGACTAAGTATAGAATGGGACTTTTTGACGACCCCTACAAATACTGCGACACGGTACGTGCGGAGAAGGAAATCTTTACGCCCGAGCACCGCAAGGAAGCGCGTGAGGTGGCACGTGAAACCTTCGTGCTGATGAAGAACGAGGGAAGTCTGCTGCCTCTTTCTATGGATAAGAAGATAGCGCTGATAGGACCTATGGCCGATGCCCGCAACAATATGTGCGGCATGTGGAGTCTGACTTGTGTTCCTTCCGACCACCGTTCCCTGCTCGATGGGATGCGCGACGCGATGAAGGGCAGGGGCGAAGTCTTTCATGCCAAAGGCAGCAATATCTATTACGAGGAGGAAATGGAGAAAGGCGCCGTCGGCTTCCGTCCTTTGGAGCGTGGAGACAATGGGAAATTACTTCGGGAGGCGTTGCAGGTGGCTGCCCGTGCGGATGTGATTGTTGCCGCTTTGGGTGAGTGTGCGGATATGTCGGGTGAATCGGCCTCACGTACGGAACTGGAACTGCCGGATGCGCAACAAGCGTTACTGAAAGAACTGGTGAAGACGGGAAAGCCGGTGGTGCTGTTATTGTTTACGGGACGTCCGTTGGTGCTTAATTGGGAAACGGCACATGTTCCTGCTATACTGAACGTATGGTTTGCGGGCAGTGAGGCGGGCGATGCCATAGCCGATGTATTGTTTGGGCACGCCGTGCCTGCCGGAAAGCTCACTACCAGTTTCCCACGTGCCGTAGGACAGATGCCGTTATACTATAACCATTTGAGTGCCAGTCGACCCGATCCGCAAGATGGAGTGTTCAACCGCTACCAGAGTAACTATATTGACCAAAGTAATGAACCGCTTTATCCTTTCGGGTTCGGGCTGAGCTATACGACTTTTGAGTATGGCGATATACGGCTTGGTTCGGAATGCCTTCCCAAGAACGGAGAACTGGCGGTTTCTGTGGAGGTCACCAATTCCGGTACTTGTGACGGTACGGAAATCGTACAGCTCTATCTGCGTGATGTGATGGCTGAGGTGGCACGTCCCGTCAAGGAACTGAAAGCTTTCCGGCGCATCTTCTTGAAGAAGGGGGAAAAGCGGGAAGTGGTGTTCACGTTGACAGAGGAGGACTTGAAATACTACCATTCGGACTTGCAATACGGGTATGATCCGGGTGAGTTTCAAGTGATGGTCGGTCCTAACAGCCGTGATGTCCAGACGAAGGTGTTCAAAGCTGAGTAGTTTTTTTAATCTGAAGAAATGGAATCATGAAAGAAAAGAAATATGGTTTGATTATTCTTTGTGGCTTTCTGCTGTATGCTTTCCTGCCGCTCCGGGCGGGAAAGCGAGTGGGGCAGGGAAGTGACATTGTTTCTGTCATTAAGCATGGCATTCGGAACGATGGGGCTGTGATAGGCTCTGAACTGAATGAACTTGTAACGAGAAGTTACGGGAAGACATTGTATTTCCCCGCCGGCATATATAATCTGTCGGAACCCGTTGTCCTTCCCTACGACTATACGAAGAACGTGAACATCCTCTTTGATAAAAATGCGCTGATAAAGACCGATTTACCGATGGAAGCACTGTTGAAAGTCGGTTATTCGGAGATGACAACGCCCGATGTTACTCATCGGCGCTTCTCTTATGTCGAAGGAGGAATGTTCGACTGTTCTAACGTGGACAACGGGATTATGGTCAACGGTTTAAAGCAGCTGGTTTCCCTGAAATACATCAGTCTGTTTAAGGGGCGCAACACACATATCCGCATCGGCGTTACCGACGACTTCAGAGGAACGGGAAGCAGTGACACCAAAATAGACAATGTGACCATACAAGGCATTTCGTCCAACGAAGAGGTATATGGTATCTATATAGACCAAGCCTGCTGTGACTGTAAGATTTCCAATACCTTTATATACAGTACGAAGTATGGACTCGTGACAAAGTCGGCAGGACATATTTTGAATAACCTGCATATTCTCTCCATGCACACCACTGGCGGTCTGGACTTGGGTTGAAAGGTTTCCGTTCTACGGAAGGGATACGTGTGGAAGCGGATGGCTTTTTCATTTTTAACGAGGTGTATTATGACACGGTGGACCGTGGCATTGTGGTTGCGGCAGACAGGAATCCTACGTTGGTGCTGGACAAGAACATCTTCTATTCCTATTTGTCGGATTTCGGGACTTCTTTCCTCTATCGGGACCATAAGGCGGCGACTCCGTTTCAAGCGAAGATGTCGAACTGTATCATCGAAGTGGCAAAACAGGGTTATAGAATCTTTGATGTCGGCCCTGAGGCTATAAAGAATGATGTGGAGGGGAATTTTTCGTTTGTGAATTGTGCAATGAGAAATTCTCACTTGTTAAGTCCTTTCGATTTCTCCCTGATGCAACGCATAAGGGAAAAAAGATGTGATGTGCTGTCCGCACCGGAGCAGGCAACAGGTGGTTTACAGGCAGTGGATAGCTTGCAGTGGTACGTTTTGGGAGCTGTGTTTGCTTCTCCGTATCGTAATTTGTTAAAGTTGGATTTGGCAAAAGATGGTGTGGTAGAACTGGATTTGCTCTTTGCAGGAGGGGAACCCGAAATACATAGCAGGATGCTTAAAAGCCCGGATAGAACTTCCTTCCAGCTGGGATATGTTGTTAAGGACGAATATTGTATCTTACTGTTGAGAACGCCCCGAGGAAAAGTGTATCCTGCTATTTGTGATGTGTTGGGAAATAGTTGTTTTTTGGCGACTCCTTCCAAAGACAGATATTATAAACCGGAAGATTATGGGGTAGACCAGGACCCCGTCATTCTGCATTGAATTTGTGTAATGGAAGAGCAGGTAATATAGAGCGTGAGCGATGTGTTACTTAAGATACAGTGTCATTTTACTTAACGGTAAAATGACACTGTAAATGCCTGATAAAGGTGTTTATTATTTGAAAAACAATTAGATTATCAGCGTGCTGGCTTTTAGAATCTGTATCCATATCCCAGCATGATTGCCACATTGTCATCTTTGGCAAACATAAACCTGGCTTCTGCATTCAGATAACTCCGTTCGGAGATGGGTAATGTGATACCTCCTCCCAAATTGAAAGCGAATTTGGTAGAGTTGCTCCGGTCCATTTCCATTTCTTTCCCGTCTATCTCAACACTCTTTTTGCCATAGAAGTTGTTCTGCATGCCGATACCTGCAAGGGGATAGACCGAAAATCCTTGGCCGTCTTCTTTAAAGTTGAATACATAATGGAAATTCACGCTTACATCCAGTCCGGTAACTTTGTCTTTAGGAAAGTAGAACGTTACATCCGGAGCAATCCGGAGATTATTGCTATCGCGTAACGTCCTTGTACTCCCAAACCGAACCTCTCATAGTTCGTTTGATAACCGATGTTGCCCATCAAAGAGCCTTCACCTTTAACTGTTTGGGCATTTATGCCCACAGATGCCAATGCAATCATGGCCAGCAAGAATAATTTTTTCATAATTAAGGCATTTAGTTAATAAAATATTTATTTAAAAGAAGAATGATCTCCTTTTAATGGAAATAACAAACGTTTGCTTACATTTGTTTGCTATATATTGTTACATATACAAAGACTTTTGATGTTAATATACGAGCGCTTTTCTCAATTTTTTATAAAGCAAAAAATGATGTTAATTCCGTTTTTATGCCTCGAACCATTTTTTTTAATGCTGTGTTTTTAGTATATGGCAGGGATTAAAGTTGGTTACATTTGAATTGCCAGTTTGTAGAGAAAGGAGCAAGTGGTATATTACATTGTCGTAACTGACTGAACCTGCATTGTTACGAAAGGATAAAATATCAGGATTGTTTCATTATTAAAATCTACAGCCATGAAAAGTCTAAGTTTTGATTTGCGGGTCAGGCTAATAGCCAGTTCTGTCATCGGGGCAATAGTTTATTTCTTTTCAAGTTCCCGCAGGTAGGTAAAGTGATAATAAAATAAAGGATCGCAGGATATGCCTTTATATTGGAAATAAGCGGATGATATATCTATCTATATATTTACATGTAAATTTCAGAACTGAGTGTGTTACTTTAAAAAATAGTTTATGTATTTTTTATGGTACATTGTTATCGGGATCGCTTCTCTGTCTTATAACAGAAAGAAAATTGAACTTTAATTATTTTAATCGTTTAAAACCAACTTAATTATGGAAAATAGAAATTCTAGTTTATGGATCGGCCTGGGAATAGGTACGGTCATCGGTACTCTGGCTTATCGTTTCTCACGTACTTCAAAAGCCAAGAAATTGAAGGAAAAAGTATGTAACGTTTTTCATAAGATAACCGGTCAGACGGAAGACCTGTTAGATGAAGCTAAGGAAAAAGTGGCGGATACCGGAAAAGTTGTAGTGGATAAGGTAGCCGATAAAGTTCAAGATGGCGCTGATGCTGTAAAGGACGCATTGAAAGATGCGAAGAAAGATGTCAAACAAGGAACTGAAAAGGCCAAGACAGAAATAAAGGAAGGGTATGAAAATATAAAAAAAGAAGCAAGTAAAAAACTTGATTGATTTTTTTATATATCATTCTGTTAATAGTAATATCTTATATAAAGAAGAATTATGATTGGATTTGTAATATGGATTATAGGATTGGTCTTAACTATCAAAGCTGCTCTAGAGATATGGCGTATTCATGCGCCGGCGGAAAGAAGGTTAATAGCCATTATCCTGGTAGTTTTGACCAGTTGGGTAGGATTGTTATTCTATTACTTTTATGGTAAGCCTCGTATGGCACAGTGGCTGGGCACCGGTCTTGAAAGGTATTGATGGACACATAGCTGTTTATGCTGAATAGATAGGAATATCCCAAAATAAAATGTGTTGGTTGATAGAAGTGACCGATTTATTTTTTTTTGGGATGTTTGTATAGGAGTATACAAAGGTAATGTCAAAAGTATATGAGACTTGTCATTATGATAATATTTTAGGCACGGATTACACGGGGTAAATTAAAACCGTGAAATCCGTACCTAAAAGAATGCACAGAGAGAGAGGTATTTTCTTCTTGTCTGTCTTACCAATATTTTTCGATTCTATCATAGCCGAAAACGTGACTACGTTCATCTTTAATATCTTGCAGCTTATGACAAATTATTTGCGCTCCGATCATGCTGAAAGTGATTCCGTTTCCGCCATATCCCAGATCGAAAAAATATTCGTTCCTTGCCGGGCCAATTGCCGATGAAAGGTAGTCCGTCTTTGGTGCTACTGAAGGTACCGCACCATGCCATTTCTGTTTTGAAAGGGATATCGGGGAATAGTTTTCTGACTTTTCTCTCCAAAATACGGATTTTCTTTCTGAGTAGTGAGTCACGGTGCTCTGGATCGCTGAACTTTTCATCCTCACCACCTACAATAATACGGTTTCCGTCGGTGGTACGGATATAAAGATATGGATCGGCTGTTTCCCAGATCAGGCAATGTTCCGGCCAGAGATATTCGGGGGCTACCGGATGTGATATGAGTGCATAAGTAGAAGTCAAATCCATAATTTTTTGGGAAGGAATTGTCCGGCCTCAAATCCGGTGGCTACGATTACATATCCGCACTTAATTTTATTTCCTTTGTCTGTTATCATGATACAGCCATCAGATGTTTCAGTGCACTTCTTTATGTTGGTATGGGTAAAGACCTTCAGACCGTTCTCCTTCATATGATAGGTGAGCAGTCCGGTTGCAGCTCTGTAGGCATCCATCTGTGCGGATGTTTCATTCACCAGGGCATTGCCGGGCACTTTCACCTTATATCGTTTTCTGATTTCTTGTTTCTTGAGCAGATTGACCGGCAATTCATGCTTTTGCCGTATTTCGTATTCTTGTTCCAGAAGTTTGTTGTCTGCCGAGCTGCTGGCATAAAAGATGCTGGACAATTGCTCAAATCCGGCATCGACACCTGTTTCCTTTAGTACTTTCTTTATATCAGAAATGGATTGCAGGCATGCATGATAGGCGGTTGCTGCATTTTCTTCGCTGATGATTTTTGCCATTCGGCAGAGGGGTACGTCTATTTCATATTGTAGTAAAGCGGTACTTGCAGCAGAGCTTCCGGTTGCGATGCTGCGTTTGTCAATCACGCAACATTCTATTCCGGCACGACACAATTCGTGTGCCATCAAAGCGCCTGTTATACCCGAACCTACGATGACGATATCTGTTGACAGATCATCCTCCAAAGGGTGGAAATAGTCCAATAGGGAATTTCTGACGATCCAATAGGGTAAACCTGAATGTAAGTCCATAATATATTTTGTTAATTCCCCCTTACTTTCTTCCTGTTGAGAAACAGGAGTGAAGTAAGGGGGGGAGTGAGAAATGGGAAAGCCGTTTTATTGAAATTTGCTTTCCGTTTACGGTAGTAGATTATTTGCCTTCTTCGATAGTACAAATGCTGACACGGTTCCAGTCCGGTTCGGAGAACATATCACCGATTCCTTGTCCTTCGGCGGTAATGCGGGTGTCGTTAATCTTGTTATTTTTTACAAGTATGGACTTCACAGCTTGAGCACGTGCTTTTGCCAGTTTCTCATTGAAAGCGAGGTTACCTTCGGGAGAGGCATATCCTTTGATGACGACTTTAGCTTCAGGATGTTTTTTCATGTAAATGGCTACACGTTCCACATTAGGCAGTTGGGAAGCATCAACCACGGACTTTCCTTGTCTGAAGGTAATGATGGATTCTGGAATGCGGTTGGTTTTTACCACGGTTTCTATGTTGCAGCTTGGGTTCTGCAATCTGCCAGCTCCTTTTGTAAGTTGTTGGCCTGTTGTACGGCATTGCTCAGTTGCATGTCCTTGTCGCTCAGTTGTGATCGCAGACGGTTGACTGCATTATTTAGCTCGCCTACTTCTACTGGGTCGTAAGGCTTCACTGTTGTGAATGATGTGAGCCGTTGCTACACATGAATGGTAGGTCAGTCCGGCAGTCAGTTCAAAAGTGGCATTGTTGGCGTTGAAACGGCTTTTAGTTTTGCTGAAGTCTCCTTGCATATCATATACGATAGCTGGTTTGATACCGAGTGTCCATGCTTTTTCCTCACCTAGGTTGAAGTTCAAGTTTAGACCAAGGCGTGTAGACCAGGAATTTGTATCACCGGGGCCATTCTGATAGTAATGTAGCCAGCCGATACCTGTCAGAGTCTCGATTTCAAAAATGCGTGGTTCGCCCATATAACCTCCAAAGAGATTCATCAGGTTGACTTTACCGAGTAAGCTCACTTCGGAAGCATCAAATGCAGTTTTGCTGGCTGAGGTATTTACATATCCCATACCTTGAATACCTAGACCGAATATAGGAGTAAGTTGTTTTCCGATTCCGAATCCGAAGGCCGGTCGGGCATTTTTTAAGAAGGAGCTGTGAGTCAAAGGGGTTACAGCACCAGCTTTCAGTTCAATAGACCAGTTGTCACCAGGGCGTGTGCCTTCAAGGGCCGTACGGTCATTTTGCGCATGCATGGTAAGAATACTCATGCTTAGTGCTAAAACAAAGATAGATTTTTTCATAATTAAATAAATTAATAGTGATACAATAAATATGTCACACACGTTGTACTGTCTGTTGTGTAGTTA
>ENA-OQJX01000172-OQJX01000172.1-human-gut-metagenome-genome-assembly--contig:-NODE-172-length-43532-cov-3.102615_pt1 | contig 43532 bp, 38 predicted proteins | sample MGYA00242615_ERZ504782 | MGnify/ENA primary metagenome ERZ504782 (study PRJEB26092, sample SAMD00036354) | human gut metagenome | host: Homo sapiens | study: EMG produced TPA metagenomics assembly of... | reverse complement strand
CTTGTATATATACTACAAGAACCGGACTAAACCTGTACTCCTTTACATTTTCCTATTTGAAATGAGATTCAATCCAAATCTCTACTTTCTCCGGATATTTCACGGTTTTAGCCAAACAGACAATCCCGACAACTTCCACCCCATATTTGCCAAGTTCCTCTGCGTGTTCCTTGATGCTGCTTCCTGTTGTAATCACATCGTCGATAATCACGACTTTCTTGCCTACGATGTCTGCATTGATAATGACATTGGAATCCGCATTTACCTTATCCCTGTCTTTTATGTTGTGTTTGCTTTCACGAGCCTCCAGATAAGTAAGACTGTACAGCATCGGATGCAACTTTTCTTCATACGACAAAGCATTGCTCAACCGGCTGAATCGGGTAAGGTATTTGCTTTGATTGCTGCATGGCATGAATACAACAGTAACACTATCCGGCAAATCCAGCTTTGCCAATGCTTCTTTGAATAAACGGCTGCAAGACACACGTCCGTCTTTAAAGTCATACACCATTTGTACAAACTTCCGTTGTTCCTCAGTGATAAAATTCCAATCCCTTTTGGTATGTAATAGTCAATGAATATTGCCGGAATCTTCTTGCCATTGGAAAGTTTCATCTTGAAAGGCATCATCGGTTTCCCATCCATGAAATCTTCCAAAGCTGAATATACATAGAATCTTTCCGCTTTCTGTTCCCCTGCACGCAGCGCATTACGATACCCCCATTTGCGTTCCTCCTTTGTTGTCGCACGTTGCCCCACCACCAGAAAGGCCGTAGCCGCTCTCTTTTTCCATGTGCTTATCCTGTTCATCAGGTAAAAGAACACCAATAGGACAATCCATATAATCAGTTTTTCCATTCTCTATCTTCTTTGTTATTGATACGCTTTATAGGCACGTTATGCCTTTTCTTTTGGAAGGTCATAGTTCGTTCTTATAATGTTACGCTTCCATTTGCAAAGATACGCAGAAACAGCGTATTCCAATCCACCTTTTTTAACTTATTCCATTTGTTTTTCTTCTTAATATATCATCTGTTTACATACATTCCTGTTATAAAAGGTTTCACCGCAATCCTTTTTCCAATAGACAGCCAAAGTCTTTTTTGACAGGAAAAGTAACCTTCTGATAACTTCTTCTTTGTTTAACAGCCTTTTCCTTCTTCTATCAACCGATAGGCTACTGAAACTGCCGGCAATATCGTTTCTCCACTTTTTATAGTCAGCCTTACGTTATCTATATCCCAATGAGTATTGCCTTTATATCAACAATACCCATATGGTTGCTAATTTTCACGGCTTCCCCATTTCATAATGAAGTTTCCATTCTGATTTGCTCCTTTACCTCATGGATAGAGCCACGTGCGGTTATTAGCATACTTCAGCTTCCTTTCCGACTGTTACTGCTATTTTCTTCACCCTTCCTTCGCCAATCTCTTTTTGATGGCGAAGTCACAATATTTTTCAGATGCAAAGATATAATGCAGCGATGCCGAAGCATCTACGGGTCACTCCGTTCTGACCAATGACATACACGAAAATCTTCCGACATTTTTCTACTGCGTGAAAAATATAGCGTATTTGCGTGCTATCCTTGGTGCCGCCCTATACCTGCAATATCCGATAGCATCATAAAAATTAATTGTTTAACTTCTAAAAAATAGAATTATGAAGAAAGTAGTAGAAAATTCATTCGCAGTAACAGGTTTCGTTGGTAAGGATGCAGAAATCCGTCAGTTTACAACAGCAAGCGTAGCACGCTTCCCACTGGCAGTAAGCCGCAAGGAGCAAAACGGAGAAGAATATGTGTCATCTTTCATTTACGTGGAAGCCTGGCGTAAAAATGACAGCACTTCTTTTGAGTTGTTGAAGAAAGGCAAAAACATTACAGTCAAGGGATTTTTCAAACCCGACGAATGGACTGACCAGCAAGGTGTCAAACATAACCGTATCATCATGGCAGTCACCGACTTCTATGAGCCGGTGGAGAAAGAAGAAAAAGCTCCTATCGCTTCAAAAAAGAAGAAAGCCAAGAAAGCTGCTTAACAGCAGTTTCTCCTTTCAAAAACGGCTTCGACCGTTTTTTTATGTTCAACAGATACATTTACGCATACTCTCTTTTTTTAACAAATCCTCCCTGTTATATCATATTGATTCCCATTGTACCACTATAAAGAAGCATATTGCTCTTTTGGCTCGCAAGCCGGCACATCACTTTTCGTGCGGCGAAATTAGAATGAAGCCGGAAATAGCAAGCCACACGTTGCTCGTATGATGAAAATAGACTATTGCATGGTTGATTTTCATATCCGGGCTTGCCTTATTCCATCAATGGCTTCATTCAGGGGATGCCTTAAAAAGTCTGATATGCCGACCTGCGGAACTGAAAAGTAACGTAGGGAAAACAAGTCAGGCATTGAGAAAATAATAGTATTAACTTAAAAAAAAGCTATATGGAACGAAGTATCGAAAGAGTACCCACATGGGCATTGCCTTACATGGCTAACGGAGACACCACAGGACTGAAAGACAAAGAGATTAAAATGATTGACAACCTATTGCGTAATCGGTGTATCGAACTGGTATGCCCCATTGCAGACAGCGTGCAAGGCGGTATGCCACCTTATTATACCAAAGACCCACTATTCGGCAAGGCAACCGAAGTGGAAGATTGTATCGTTTTTTATAATATCTAATTGAGACGCTATGAATGTGACATTTGAAAATCTTATTAACGTATGGGACGCACAAATTCCCAACTTATTGGTTGAACTGGTAAACCATGCTGTATTTGCAACAGACAAAGCTGGTTTTCAAGCTGTTGTTACAAAATTGTCTGAAACCACGGATTTTGACAAGTTCTTTGCTTATGGATACGGCAGACAACATTTTTGGCTGAAGCAACGCCTTGCCTCAGACCCTTCCAAATACATGGATGAACGGTTATTGATAGTAGATTTTTGTAGGTACAACCCAAAGAATGAAGATGATGAAGGTAATATCGAATAGAAATCCTCCAAAGGAAAGTTGCATCGAGGAAATAAGGCAAGGTCAAAAAATGATTCTTTGGTCTGACGACAACATATCTATCTCTATGATATTCAATAATCTGACCGGACAAAACTTTAAAGCGGATGAATACAAAGCTATATCCGTAACATTGCTTTTGGAAAAATGGGATTTGTGCCAGGCACGATTGAACTTTATAAAGGAGGTATATTGATAGCAAGCGGCATAATTCCAGCTTTATAACCAGTCAATAATTAAAATAAAATATATGGTAACAGCAAGAACATTAAAAGGAGCGCAAGTATATGTAACATTTTATCCTGATTGTGAGGAAAATGTAGGTGGCTATTATTGCCAAGTATATACCGATGAAAATTGTATATGAGAAATAGACAATTTCATGGTTCATGTGAAAGATATTGCAGATAAAAAAGACCCGTATGCTGCGGTAGAAGAACTGGCAAGAGAATATATAGAATCAATCAAAGAGTATTAAAACTACCTATTGAGTGTACAATGAAACAAACCAATTCACATAATCAGGTAATGGCAGTGGCACTTACCGGCCACCGTTTCATACCCTACGACAAAGTACCTTCGCTTCGGCAAGCATTAAGGACAGTGATATTGGAACATTACAATCGAGGCATCCGCATATTTTACTGTGGCATGGCGATGGGCTTCGACCTGCTTGCCGCAGAAACAGCCTTATCCATGAAAGAAGTATATTCCGACATTACATTGGTTGCCGCCGTACCTTATTGTGGGCAATGCGAGAAGTTTACACCTTATAATAAGGAACGCTATCGTAACGCTCTTACCAAAGCGGACGAAGTTGTAATACTTAATGAGAGCTATGTCGACGGCTGTTTCTTGCAGAGGAATGACTATATGCTGTCATGTTCCGCTTGCTTGATAGCCTATTTTGATGGAGTACCCAAAGGAGGTACATACTTCAAGAGAGCCAGGCAGCGAGGTATGTCGATTGTCAATCTGTTTTAATCAATGAAAGGTTTTGTGTATGATTGCACAGAGCCTTTTTCTTTTGGTCAGCACTGCGCTCTAATTACCTGTCATAACCTATTCCCTTTTTGACCATCCGCTCCAAGAACGGCTTCCCTTCCACTTTTACCCGAAATGGCTCCTTTTATAAACTTTCCCTATCCTCTAATAACGTGACAATCAAGATTGCCTTCTTGAGCGTGATTCCACCTAGCCCGGATTTATTTTTCCGCAAAGGTAACGTCCGGTGTCAAGACTTGTCAAATCCGGCTGTGCCGTGGATGTCTTCACGAAATCTTCCTCTCACAAGTTCGAGCGTATTTCCTTCGTCAGATTTGCCCGTATTGCCCCGTCACCTTTTCGGGGCAGAAAAATAATCCCCGGCAGGTTGCAACAACCAGCCCGAAGAAAGGGAAATATTAAACAAAAGGTTAAATATACACGTATGAGTTACAACAAGTTAAAAGCATTAGAGGGCAATATCGAAGCGATAAGCACAGCCCTTGCCATTCACGAGGAACGCAGAAATGCGACCACCGCAGAGCGTGAGACATTATCCAAGTTTACAGGCTGCGGAGGTATCAAGGAAGTATTGAGTATCGGAACGGGCACCCCCATACCCGACACCATGCAGGAAGCCGTCAAACGCTTGCTCTCCGTCCTGTCAAAAGCGGCAAAAGGGAATGAAACACTTTACAGGCAACTCCTGCAAAGTCTGAAATCGTCCGTATTGACAGCTTTTTATACCCCGACATTCCTTATTCAAGCCGTAGCCAAGCAAATCAAAGACACTTTCACGGCAAACGACCTTAAAATGGGCACATTCTTAGAACCGTCCGCCGGTATCGGCGGTTTCCTACCAGTCGGAGATATGGCTACACATCGGACGGCTTTTGAGAAAGACCTGCTTACCGGACTTGTATTGTCCGCCCTGCATCCCGACACACAGGTATTCATCGAAGGATTTGAAACGATTGACAGCCAAGAGACGGAACACAACCGCTTTGACGTAATCGCTTCCAACATACCGTTTGGCGACTTCCGTGTGTTCGACAATACTTTTAGCAAAAAAGGCGGCATCTATGCACAGGCTTCCAAGACCATCCATAACTATTTCTTCGTGAAAGCCGTTGAGAAACTGAACGAGGGCGGCATATTGGCTTTCGTCACATCAAGAGGTATCGCTGACACACAAGGCAACCAATTCGTGCGTGACTATCTTGTACACCGTTGCAATCTGATTACGGCATTACGTTTGCCTGATAGCCTGTTCATGCAGACAAGCGGCATTGAAGTAGGCAGCGACCTGTTGATATTCCAAAAGAGCGGCCGTAAGGTAACGCTTACAGACCGTGAAAAGCTGTTCATGGAAACAACCCGAGAAATCGTGCCGGGTAGTGACCAATATACCGGACATGCCAATAAATTGTTTACTTTACCAAAAACCGCCTTGTTTACAGAAAGTCGCATACAAACCAACCAATATGGGGAATATGTGCGCAAATACCGCTGGCAGGGAGAAGAAGCCGATTTGCAACAAACCCTTTCCTCCATGCTGAAAGCCGACTTTGAGCGTTTTTTCAGAAAGAACCTGTTTGCCACACCGAACAAAGGCATTGGCGGCATACAAATGTCTCTTTTTGATTGCTTTAATACCAACAAGGCGGCACAACCCAACAGGGAAAAACGCACGTACACAGGCACGTTGCACAAGTGGATGAAAAACGGCACGTTGGTACTCTTTGAAAACCAACTTGGCACACTCCGCTACAAACAGGCAAACTGTTTTTCCGACATGACCGTTACATTCGTACCTTTAAAAGTCTCCCGGATAAACATAGAGCGTGCCAACGATTATTTTCCTATCCGTGAAGCCTACTTTGAACTGACAACTAAAGAAAGCGAGGAACTGGCCGAATATCCGAAGCTAAGGGAACAACTCAACAAACACTATGATACTTATGTGCGCAAGTGGGGCTTTTTCCACCACAACGACAACAAGGAGTTTTTCTCTTGGGATAGTCTGGGCATGGAAGTATTCACGATTGAAATGCAACTCGGAAAGGACATCTGTAAAGCCGACATCATGCACGAGCCTGTTGCATTCAAGAAAATAGATACTTCCATTCAACTGACACCGGTAGAAGCATTGGCAAGCAGCCTTAACTATTACGGTTCGGTCAATATGGACTATCTTGTACAGACAACCGGACAGACCGAAACAGAACTGACAGAAGCCCTTGCCGGTGAGATATTCTACAATCCTTTGACGGATTGTTGGGAGAACAAAGGCAAATTCCTTGCAGGTAATGTCGTGGAGAAATGTAAGGAGATATGTACCGTTCTTGCTGACCTGACAGGCAACGCTCAAAAATGGGCGGCTACATCTGTCGAGGCTTTGGAAGATGCGACCCCCGAACTTATTCCGTATGAAGAACTTGACTTCAATATGGGTGAGCGTTGGATTCCGGCAAGTATTTACGCTTCCTTTGCCAAAGACCTGTTCGGGGTAAACACAACAGTGATGTATTTTGATGTGAATGACACCTATATTGTCTCTTTGCAAGGCCATTCCCCCATTGCCTATAATGTCTATTCGATTGGAAGCTATAACGGGGAAGCCCTGTTCGTCCACGCCCTGCACGATACGGTTCCGGAAATCACCAAAGAGATAATGCGCAACGGTGAAAGTATCCGTGTACCCGATGAAGAAGCCATACAAGCGGCATCCACGAAGATACAGGAGATACGCCGCAAGTTCAACGAATGGTTGGATTGCCAACCTATCGCCGTGCGTGATGAATTGGTACGCCTGTATAACGAACGCTTTAATTGCTACGTCCGTCCTCATTATGACGGTTCGGTACAGACATTCCCCAACCTCTCTTTTGAGCAGTTCCCATACGATGACCTCTATCCCTCACAAAAGGATGCAATCTGGATGATTAAGCAGAATGGCGGTGGCGTATGCTGGCACGCAGTCGGTGCAGGCAAGACAATGGTAATGTGTGTGGCGGCTTATGAAATGAAGCGTTTGGGCATGACACAGAAGCCGCTCATTATCGCTTGAAAGCCAACGTACACGAGATTGCGGACTGTTTCCGCAAGGCATATCCGACCGCAAAACTTCTTTATCCGGGAAAAGAGGACTTCACACCTGCCAACCGACAGGAATTGTTCTCTAAAATCAAGAATAACAACTGGGATTGCATCATTCTCACGCACGACCAGTTTCCAAGATACCGCAATCCGAGCAGACCATGCTGGAGATATGCGAGCAGGAACTTCAAGACGTGGAACGCTCTTTGAAAGTGTTGGAGGACAGCGGTATGGCTGATAACAACAAAAGGTTACAGAAAGGTTTGGAGAAACGGCAGAAGAACCTCAACGCCAACTTGGAAGCCTTAAAAAAGAAACTTGGCGAGAAAAAGGATGATTGCGTTGATTTTCATGCTATGGGCATCGACCACATCTTTGTCGATGAGAGCCACTATTTTAAAAATCTGATGTTCCAGACACGCCACACAAGGGTTGCCGGGATTGGTAATACACAAGGCTCGCAACGTGCCATGAACCTGCTTGTCGCCATTCGTGACATACAGCAACGGACGGGCAGGGATTTGGGTGCCACGTTCCTTTCCGGCACGGTGGTGGTAAATGCGCTGACCGAATTGTATGTGTTGTTCAAATACTTGCGGCCGAAAGAGTTGTCACGCCAATGTATAAGTTGCTTTGACGCTTGGGCGGCTATTTTCACGAAAAAGACAACCGACTATGAGTTGAACATCACCGGCTCAATCAAGCGCAAAGAGCGTTTCCGCACGTATATCAAGATTCCTGAACTGGCGACCTTCCTGCGTGAGATAACCGATTATCGCACGGCTGAAATGATAAACCTTGACGTGCCGCAGAAGAATGTACGTTTTCTCTCCGACAAGCCTACCATTGCCCAAGAGGAAATGATTGGACGTCTGGTGTCGTTCGCCGGTAGCGGTAATTGGGATGATTTGGGGCTTGACATTCCGCAGCCCGACAATCTGGATATGGCTAAAATGCTGGTGGCTACCAATGTGGCACGGAAAATGGCTTTGGATATGCGCCTGTTGGGTGATAAGTTCGCTGACGATCCGGGCAACAAGGCTTCCCGGTGTGCGGCCACTATCTACGACTATTATGTACGTTCCAAATCCAACAAAGGTACGCAGTTCGTGTTCAGTGACTTAAGCACGTACAAGTCTAATGAGTGGAACATCTATCAGGACATCAAAGACAAGTTGGTGACAATGGGTATTCCGGCAAATGAGATACGGTTTATACAGACTGCCAAGACCGAACAGGAACGTAAGAAACTGTTTACCGACATGAACAACGGCACTGTCCGGGTATTGTTCGGCTCTACTTCCATGTTGGGTACAGGTGTCAATGCGCAGCAGCGAGCCGTGGCGGTGCATCATTTGGAGGTACCCTGGCGCCCGGCAGATTTGGAGCAGCGCAACGGGCGTGCCGTCCGCAAAGGCAATACCGTGAAGTTCTGGGGTGGCAATGTCGTGGATATTATCATTTACGGCACGGAGAAAACGCTGGATGCCTACAAATTCAACCTGTTACGGAACAAGCAACTGTTTATCAATCAGATAAACAACGGCACGATAGCCGTGCGCAGGATTGACGAGGACAGCATGGACGAGAACACAGGCATGAACTTCGCCGAGTTCGTTGCAGTCCTTTCCGGCAATATGGATTTGTTGAACAAGGCAAAGCTTGACAACCGGATTATGCAGTTGGAGAAAGAGCAGGCCATTTTCAACAAGGAAAGATACCGTGCCGAGCGCAAGATTGCCAAAACTGAGCAGGATATAGAGGAAGCCATGCTAACCAAACAACGGATGTCCGAGGATTGGGCATATTATAAAGAATACAAAGGCGAACGGAAAACCTTGCTTCTGAACCTGCAACAAGCCATAGCGGAAGAAACCGGACGTGAGTTGCATAAGATAGCCAAGACTTACAGGAGCGAAGCCATCGGCACCGTTGGCAGCTACATCGGGCTGAACCTGTCCGTCCGCAGCGAATACCACTATACCGGTGCTTTTGAACGCAACATATTCTTGGTGGAAGGTAAAAGTGGGTTGAAATACAAATGCGGTTTGTCCGGTGCATTGCCATTGGGCTTTGCCGATTCCGCAGTCTATCCGCAAGCCACCCTTGACAAGTTGCCGGAACTGATAAGACGCCAACAGGAAAAGATTGACCAACTGGCAAATGAACTCACGACCTTGCAGCAGATTTTCAGCCGCAAGTGGGGCAAGACCGCCGAACTGGATGCACTGAAACAGGAGTGCAAGGAGTTGCAGCGGAAGATTGATAACTCCTTGAAAGAGTTGGAGCAACAACCTGCCGTGACAGTAATCGCAGCTTAATTTATACAGTATATTTTAACCATTCCCTTTGTTTTGTCGTGAGACAAGGCAAAGGGAATTTCTTCTATGATGCGGTGGCACATTACAAGCCATCGTTCCCTTTTATAACAACTCAATGAGTAATACCTCATTGCGACCATACCTTTTATAATAAGCATAGCTTCCACCGGCTTTCCCACCCGGATTTTTCATAGGATAAGGCTTGTCCTCTCCCTGAGTTTTCACTTCGCTCAGACACGGGGAGAGGCAGGACAAACGGCGGCACATTCCGGTACTCCATGCAGGGACTTCGACAATCGTCGAGTTGTCTCTGCATGGAGTTCGGGAAAAAGCCGCTTTTTGTTTGTCCGGCAAACCCTGATTATTCTACCCACCCAAGCCGGAGACCTTTATAGGTTCTTATCCCTCCTTTTATACCATTCTCCACATACCTATTATATATAGAGACTTTATAGTCCTTTTCTACTCATTCTTTCCCTGACCCTTCTTCCTGTCACTTTTTAAGTCGGCACCGGTTGGGTTTTCCTAATGCAAAAGTCTGCTATCGCACTTGATGCCGCCAGCTTGAAATGAATTTCTTGCAAATTCTTCCTCCTTCGGAGCGTAATTGGCAAGAAAAGCCGCCGCATGAAGCTATACCGATAGCTGTGTGTGGCATTGTAAAACTCCAAAACGGTTTCGACAAAAAGAAACCGATGAAAGGGAAAAAACAAATATTCACATAATATCAAACTTTTAAAATTACAAAGATTATGACAACAGCTAATCAATCAGCAGCAGAAAGAAACATCACGTTAGTGTCAGTGGCAAACATTCAGCCGAGTAACTACAATCCTCGCAAGCGTTTCGATGAAACAGGTCTGGACGAACTTGCGGAAAGCATCAAGCAACAAGGCGTATTGCAACCTATCACCGTGCGCCCTATTGCAGACACAGACCGTTACGAGATTGTCTTTGGCGAACGCAGATACCGTGCTTCCGTTATTGCTGGTTTGGAAGAAGTTCCGGCTATCATATCCGAACTTTCGGACGAAGAAGCACAGGAAATGGCGGTCACAGAGAACTTGCAGCGTAAAGACGTTACTCCTACGGAAGAAGCCAATGCTTATAAGCAACTCATTGATAGTGGGAGGCATACGGTAGAAACCTTGTCTGTCTTATTTGGTAAAAGCGAGAACTATATCCGTACCCGATTGAATTTCTCCACCCTCATTCCCGAACTTGCCGAATTGCTGGATGCAGACGTTATCACCATTAGTGTGGCTTCTGAGATATGCCGATATGGGGAAGATGTGCAACGTGAGGTGTACGAGAAATATCTCAAAGAAGGCATCCAGCACTATTCCAGTTGGAGAGGCCGAAAAGCCAAAGAGATAGCAGAGCTTATCGAGCAAAAATTCACCATAGACTTGGAGCGTTACTACTTCGACAAGACCGAATGTGCTTCTTGCCGGTATAACACCAATAACCTTTTGCTATTCAATGACGGTGGTTGTGGACAATGCTCTAACCGCACTTGTCTTGCAGAAATGAATGCAGCCTTTCTGAAAGAGAAAGCCATTCAGATTGCGCAACAACAGCCCGATATAATCCTTTGCCGTGACCCATATTGCACTAATGCAACCACGGTTGAACGTCTCATCGCTTCGGGCTATGACGTTGAAACAATAAATAGTTGCATAGCTTTTCCTAAAAATCCGATAGAACCACAAATCGGAGATTACGATAACTCCGAAGATTACGAGGAAGCACTAAAGGATTACGAGGAAGAACAAGCAGACTATATGGAGATATGCAATGAAATCAGCAGGCAGGGCGAAGCCGGAGAGATTACACTTTATGCCAAGATTGGGCAGGCTGACATCACACTCTGTTATGTGGAAAAGACCGCAACCCAAATAGCTGAAAGTAATAAGGTTACACAAACAATAGCCACACAAATAGCGAAACTGGAAAAGAAAGACAAGCGTAACAAGGAAATCGCCACTGAGAACACAGTAGATGATGTAAAAGGGTGATAAAGGAAATTGATACAACGGAAACAAAATTTGGTGCTGATGAAGATAGGATGATGTATTTCTTCTTGTTGTCCTCTCTCCGTAAGGAAAATTATGCTGCCGTCGGCATTGACAAAGAATGTGATTATCTGAAAGATGAAGAAAAGATGAACGTCATAGCCAATCTTACGGCAAAAGCAAAAGCCGTTATCCGCAGGGATTTCTTGATTGCTAATTTTAAGGATGCCTTTAGGAACAATGGCACGGCTGCACTCTTGCTTGACTTTGCAAAAAAACATATGCCCGAAGAGTTGGCAAACATCACAAACAAGTATAATGAAGTGTACGAAAACCGCCATAAACGCATTGAAGAAAAGAAAGTCGCTTTGTTGGAGCAGACAGAAGATGCCGGACATCCTCAACCTGAAGGAGTTCCCCAACCCATAGAAACAACAATCCGAAGTAGCAGCCTAAATAAGTAGCAAGGGTGGAGCAATCCGCCCACTACTTGCTTTCTTTAATCCCGGTAACATTATGTAAAATGACAACGGATGATAGCGGTTGATAACCCAACTCAAAGCAGATAATCCCGACTGGTTTGATTAGCAAGTGTGAATATGCAGGGCTGGGGGTAGTGAGCCAAATAAGGTTTGCTTCCCCGGCTTTCCTATTATAATGTGCTTAGACCAACTACCTTTTTTAGAACCCGAAGGGATTGTCGGACTTCCTTTTATATCATTTGGACTTCCTCTTTTATCGGTTTGCTTTCCCCACCCATATCAGTGGAATGTCTGTACCACAGCCAACCTTACCATACAAAATATGGGAAGGCAGGTTATGGTATGGGCAAACGGTGACACGTCCTATTTTGTCCTGTATCTTCGGTATAGCCCAAGATATGAAAAGTCACCTTCTTGTTTGCCAGACAGACTCTTATCCGACCCGCCCGAAAGCAAATCGTTCCCTTTTAAACCAACCTATTATTCCTTTTATACTCATCAAGTATTTTCGGAATCCAATCTGTCCGCACCGCTCAGATTTTGGGCTGCAAAGGTCTATCATCGTGCTTAACACTCCGGTCTGAAATATATTTTTTGCAAATTCTTCCTTGTCATGCAAGAGTAATTGGCAAAAAGACCGTACCTATAAGCCTGGCCGATGATTGGAAACCGCAGCATAAATTCCGAACCGGCAGGACAGAAAGAAGCCGAAGACAGGGAAAGATATGTGTAACCCATTAAAACAGAAAAGACAATGGAAAAAATTCCGAACATCCAAGCAACCAAGGAGTACCAATTTGCAAAAGAAGTAGAGAATATGTTGAATAATTATAGTTTCAATCATTCCGTATTTGCTGCTTCCATCCCATTCATGCACCCGACTATCCAACAACTGCTGTACCGATTAATCCGGAAATGTCTGAAGGTCATGGCTGACGAAGAACGCCGATACGATGACCGTAACAGGGCTTCGCACGAAGAGGCTAAAGCAATTATAGAGTTTTTAGCAGAGAACGAACGATATATACCTCACATCTAACTGGTTTACAAAAATGAAAACGAACACCATCCACATACTTTATACATTAGTTGATTGCGGTGAAAGCGTTTCCGATTGCCATACGCTTTACAGCACTTTGGAGAAAGCCAAAGCCGCAATGGAAGTTGAAATTCAAGAGTGCATGAAAAACTTCCGCCATGGAGAGGTCAAGCATGACTTTGAAAGGCTTTATGAGTTTATGAATGAGGACGGACAAGGCTTCACGGTGGGAATAGATGAACAGATACCGCAATGAAAAAGAGATATAATTTCATAAGCAGATTGATAAACAAAATCACCCTTAACAGCCAGTCAAACAATGACTCGTTTCCTATTACGGGCATTGGGTGGAATTGCAAAGCGGAACGGTCGATTATATGTCCGTGACCATTTACAATACGTCAGACCGTTATTCGGGAACATTGGTGGAATTTCAATTTGATTTCTGGACGATGGAGCTTTGCTTTGATGCCGTATCGTGCGATGAAATCTATGATACTGTTGTAAAAGCATTCAAGGGTGTTTATTATAACAGACGTATTCGGGTTATTGAATAAAAGCCGTACTACGAAATGGCAGCATGGATGGGGGAGATAAATCCCATCCATGCTGTATCATTGCACCTTAGCCCCCTTTTAACTACATAAAGGCTTATCCTTTTTTACGCCCTCTGTTCAATGTTATCCCGGCTTCTTTCAGCACCCGGAACACGGAACTCCGGCTCCTGAAGCCACTTGCTTTCCATATCTCATTGATAAGGTGGCCGCTTTTATACATATTCACCACGCACTCTTTCCGCTCGATGCGGTTATAATCCACCGGGGACAATGTTCTCATGCGGCTTTTCACCTTTCGGATTGCATCAGAGGATTTGCGGACATCAAATGCTTCTTTGGGCAGCAATGCCACGACATTGAGTATATCCGACATCTGTGTCTCTGGAAAAAGCTCGTTGCCGGAGTCTATGCAGTCATGGATAGATATGAGCCGGATTTCCTTCAGACGGCAATATTCAAGGAGATACGAAAGCTGCCGTGTCTCACGGATGATATAGCTCAATTTGGGAACAACCAGTTCATCCCCTTTATTTAGCCGTCTAAGCAATTTGTTCCATTCTGCACGTAACGGGCCACACTCTTGCTTTTCTTCCATAATCTCCGTACAGCCGAAACGCTTCATCCATTCTTTATCCACGTCCGTACCATACCCGGCATAATTTATTACATATCCTACCTTCGACATATTTATTCGTTCCTAATTTATTTAAGTACAAAGGTATAACAAATACCTCACAAAGCCGCATAAATGGCAGCTCGGACAACCTTTTTTATCATTTCATATCGAGGTTCCATAGCGTGTCAGACAGATTGTTTGCCATGTTGCCACTCTTTTTTGAAAGTATTTCTATGTATTCTTTCTCTCTTTTACCGGATAGCTTGAAAAATGTTTTTTGTGCTATTTGTTATCCGTTGGTTGATTTACACAAAGTTGCAAAAATCAGACTTGGAGTATAATTCCATAAGCTTTTGTAAACTTGCATTTTACATACTTATTATATGGATATTACACCTTATTTTTGCTTCTTGAAATCACAAAGCTAAAGTCCGATATGAAATTGCATTTAGTGACAAAAACATTGTCAGTACGACAGACACGGAGACAATCATCTTGTTTCCATCTGGGCATTGGCCGCCTGTTATTCAAAGGTGACCGTCCTCTTTTACACACAACATGGGTGGCTTTGTTGGCCATAATCCTGTTGGCTTCTTGCAATCGTTCTGCGGAACATGGCTTCCATTCTTCCGAAAAAGCTTTCGATGCCTATGCAGATTTTTTACGAAAAGTAAAAAATGCGGAAAATATTACCACCGGCAGACTTGTGGAATTAGTACGGAAATGGTATGCGTTGGATGATTCCGTGGCAAGTTGTATTATCCGTGACAGTCTTACAGCCCATGCATCGGCCGGACTGGAAATCATCCATGATTCCCTACGTTTATATGGGCAGGCTGATTGACAAACGGCAGTGGGCTTTTACGGATTACCTCACAATCATAGAGTCACTGAATAGAGTGGAAGTCGATACGTTTTCCCTGCCATTGGTAACTTCCGCACACCAGTTTTATGCAGGTCTGGACAGCGTTCCAACCTACGGCACGAACGCTGAACAGACCGTAGTCCAGTATCAGAAGATGCTCGGCCGGACATTAAAAGACGGCTTTCAATCCAAAGCGGACATTATCACCTTTTTGCAGGAGGAAGATATGGCATTCCGTTCCTTTCTGGAACATTTTCCTGCCTATGGGGATATTCCACTGGACGACATCACGACACAGACCGGAAAAGTGATACGGCATATCATAGACCTCTCCATGAAGGAGCAGCCTCTATTCCACAAGGAAGAACTGGTTATCCTCCTGACGGTACGCAACAACCGCCGTTTGCTGCAAAATGCCCTCGTTTGTTTGGACGAGATACAACGTAACAGGTACATAGCCGACAGTAACCGCTTAACGGCATATCTTTGGATATTGGTTCAACCGTGGATTTCCTTCGATGAACTATCCTATACGCTGTTGTCCGTGCAACAAACCGATGCACTTCACAGGTTGGCCAAAGAGACTTCCAAAGCAACCAGGAAGTTGAAGCACTCCGACTTCCCGTTGGAGGTGGACGAGTTGCCTGCACTTCTTATCAAGGCATACATCACGAATATCAACTAATATCAAAACAATATATCATGCAGAAAGAACAAATAGACCGGTTCGTCACGCTGGCAGGTCTGGAAATGCCGGCATTGATTTCTCCGGGGAAATTTCAAGAAGCGGAGATTTATGAGGACAGTGCCGTGCTGACCTTCCTCTTGCCAAAGGTGTACCCATTGGAAGAACTGATTGATGAACTGGAGGATCAAATGGAACTCATATTGCTCTATCACTACCTGCCATCCACGTCCACGGATTTCGGCCAGAAATGTTGTGCCTATTCCAATCCACGTTTCGGCCGGATGTATAAGCTCAATGCCACGGCAAACGGAAACATTGAATGTGATACCCTGTATGTGACCCTCTATGATTCTCTGGAGATAATGGGCTGCGAACTTCGGGAAGAACTGCTGAAGGTCATCAAGAACGGCCATATGTTGTTTGCGCGGAGTGAGGAAGAACTGTTAAGAGATTTTATCTGAATGAAAGAGAGTATTTATAGAAAACTGGTATCCGTCATCCATGATTACAGGACATGGATTGATGTGCTGGATGCAGACAGGGAAAGCACGTTCTCCGTCCAGAAGGGTGGAGAGTTGCATCCGGTGCATTGCCGTGTCCTGTACTTGGTGGCGAAAGTCCCGAACAGCGTCTATCCCAAAGGCCATGTATTGAGCATACCGGAATACAAATTGGACAGTGCCGTGCGTTCATTGAAACGCAATCCCGATTTCAAGTCACGCTACCAATCGGAAGCATTGCTATATACTGATGTGGAAGATATTGTCCGTATTGCTTCCAATCATTTCATTAAACTCGAATTAGAACCCTAAGACATAGATAGCCATGATTGTAAAATCCCTTTATCTGCTTTTTCTACTCACGTTTTTAGTGCTTCCTTTCTTTTATCACAGAAAGAAGTCCAAACCGTCCATGACTAAGTTCTACCTGCGTATGGCATTCAGCCATAACTTCCGCAAGTGTTACAGGCTGGTATTGCTTTCAACCCTGCTCATGTTCCACTTCTACCACCTCTCTTTGTTCAAGCTACCGTTGGAACTGGCCCCCTCGTCCGTGGTATGCCTGTTGCTGTTCTCCCATCGGATTTCAGAACGGGTATTCCGCTTTTTGCAGCAGGAGCGGACACTTCTCGGAGTGGCGGTATTCTCTGTTGTCTGCCTGTTTACCCCTCACTTCCTGTCGCTTGGCGTTACCATTGGCGCACTGATTTTCGGGGCGGCGTTTTACCCCTCATTGTCGGTTTGCCGCATGGTAAAGAAGCCCTTTTTAAGACAATCGTTTTTAGAGAATCCTGAAAGTATCATTCCGCATTATCGAAACTGGGGGTATAGGAAGAAATGATAATGTTTTCCCTGCTTTTATTACCGTTCGAAGACTATATAATCATCATAAATTCATGAAGAAGGAATACATCAATTACAGAATAATTGCGGACAAGGAACTGCTTGAGTTCCTCCGTTCGGATGAAGAAGAAAGATTCTCCAAAATGGATGCCCTCTGTGACTTACTCGACAAGGCATCCGGTGAAAGCCGTGACAGCCTGACCTATTTCGGAACGAACGTCACCTTGCGGAAAGGGCAATTCGTCACGACCGTCAGCAAGCTTGCCCGGCAATGGAAATGGCACCGTGCCACGACGCGCAGTTTCCTCGATGCGTTGGAGAACTTCGGCATGGCGAGGATAGACGCACACAAGAAGTTTTTCCTAATAACAATGAATTACACGTTGCCGGGAACGGAAGGCTTGCAGCCCCGTATGATGTCACCGGAGGAAGAACGCATCAATAAGTGGATATGTGGTTACCTGTGCCTGGAGGAAATGGCTGAATCGGCTGTACAGTTCATCACAACTACCGAACATGTTCTATCCATGCCGGTGACAGATAGCGGAGCCGGCATCGGGGAACGCTTGCATAAGCTGTTCGCCCATATAATCCTGCAAAGGACGAACTTGTTTCCGACCAATCCAACGCTTTCCGCCACATTGGAGAGAGTGTACTGCGAGGTTTGCCACAGGGATGTGGCGATATACCTTCAACTACTCGCATCGGCAGGTCTGAACCTGATTGACGTACAATGCCCGAAAGTTCCGGAATATTTATTAGCCTTGATACCAGACAAGGTTTCAGAAGACCTCCGCCTGCTTTGGGAATACTACGCTCCCTATTTTGAGGGAATCAATCAAGAGAAGGCTGGGAAAATACCCCAAACCAACCAATAGAACCCTGCTTGCTGCCTCTCCTTTTAGACTCACCGGGTATGCCCTTATTTCCACTTGCGGAAGCGTAACCCTCATGCGAGGTCTTGACCTCCAGTTTTACGACGGGCTTGCCCGTCCGGAAGGAAGTGCTTCCAGCACGTAGCCTAATACGCACTTTGCCCCGGACGGGCAAAATGCAGAGACCGCAAAGGCGGCAGCAAGCTGTAAAAATAGCATATAGGACACATGGCGAACAACATCAAACAGGTTATGGACATCAGCCCGGAAAGGGCATGACCACCGGTCAAAGCGACGAGCATCAGCGCAACTGGACGGAAAGAGGTTGGGAATGGGCATCGAAGCACGGCAACTATGACCGCACCCGTGAACGGCTTAACTTTGAAGTCATCAAAGGAGGTAAGGTCGTGCCAGTGGATAAGTCCAAATCCATACCGGATCGCATGGCGGAAACCTTGCGTGAGCGTAGTATCAAAGACCCCAACGCCGGGCTTACCGAACCGAAGTTCCGTACTGTGGCGAATATCATCTTTGGAGGCTCCAGGGAGAGGATGCACGAGATAGCCTTTGGCGGCCAGAAAGTAAACCTCACGCATGGAGCTGATAACTCACATATCCGGCGCAACAAGGATATAGAACTTTGGGCGCAGGACGTGTACAGGTTTGCGTGTGACAAATGGGGGGAGGATAATGTCATAGGCTTCTATGTACACCTTGACGAACTCAACCCACACGTGCATTGCACCGTGATACCGGTAGATGAACGGAATAAGATTTCGTTCAACAAGATTTTCGGAGGAAATATCTATGACTTCAAAGAGCGTCTGTTCGCACTCCACGACGAGCTTGCCAAAGTCAATGGGAAGTGGGGATTGAACCGTGGAGACAGCGTGAGCGTGACCGGCACCAAGCACCGCACAACGGAAGAATACAGGCGTGCGTTGAGCCGTGAATGTACCGCGCTGGAGAAACAGATTGGGAACGACCGTGAGCTGCTTCGACAACTCCATTCGGACATCCGTCTGGCAGAAAAAAGAGTGAAAGGATTATCTACCATGATTGCCAATCAGGAACAAAAGAAACTGGAATTGGAGGAAGAAATCAGAACAGTGGCCACTGATTTGAGGACGGGCAAAGGGGATTCCGAAGAACTCCAGAAACGCATCGCTAAGCTTGATTATGAGCTTCAGAAAGTACTTGAAAACCTGTCCGACAAACGGGAGAAATTGGCGGAAGCCGACTGCAAATTGTCGGAGTTGAAAACACTGGAGGCCGAATCGAAAGACAAGGTGGAGAGTTACAGGGAGGAAGTGAGACTAGCTACTTATAATCTGGAGAACCAGGTCCGATACAGATTGGCGGAAGCATGGTCGGTGACATCATCCGGGAGTTCAGGACGCATTTCCAAAGTTTGGGGAAAGAGGCGCAAAGCGTGTTCGATGATTCATTGATTAAGGACATGGCCGAACGTGGCGAAGATATATTCAAGTGCGCCATTTACCTTTTCGCCAATTATGTCGATTTGGCCACCACCTTTGCCGAAGGGCATGGAGGTGGCGGAGGGGGAAGCGACCTGCCCTGGAGAAGGAAGGAGGACGAGGACGACCGGACATGGGCAAGGCGTTGCTTGCAGAGGGCACACCGGATGATGAAGCCTGCCGGTGGAAAGAGCGTCCGTAAAAAATAAGAGAAATTCACTCTCCATGAAGTCTGATTGACAGTCTGATTGGGAGAAGTAAAAAAGAATACTTGTTAAAGACGGCGTGATAGGCTTCCATACGTTCAGGCATAGATCGGTCACGTTGTTTCTTTGCATCACAAACCAAATTTTAGATAGAATGAAGAGAATATTTTTGTTTATGTTGCCAATGGCATTTTCGATGGGAGCACAGGCTTACAATGTGAATATAGCCGATACGGTGTGTACCCGTCACAGAGAGTATTTCAAGGAGAAGTGGGAAACGGTACAGCCTTCTTACCTGATCGATGTCGTTTCCGTCTCCACGTGGAAAGATAACTGGTTCCTGAATGTTTCCGGCGGTACTTCCGCTTTCTTGGGTTCACCATTAGGGTGTGAAGATTTATTTGGCAGGATGAAGTACATTGGCTGTTTCGGCAGGCAAATGGTTCACGCCAGCTATAGGAGGTCGCTTGTCCTATCAGGGTTTCCGATTCAAGGATTCACGGTTGGAAACACAATCATATCAATTCTGCCATGCGGATTTGCTTTGGAATGTATTGGCAGGCTTGGATAGGGGCAATACACCGTGCCGTTGGAGTCTCATCCCTTATGCGGGAGCCGGTATCATCCACCACAAGGGGAGCGGCCACCATCCGTTTGCTCTTTCCTACGGCATACAGGCAGATACCGTCTTACAGACCGTTTCCACTTGCTTGCGGAACTGGGTGGCACCACGACTTTCAAGGACTTCGACGGTTATGGTGCTTCAGACCAATTCGGGGATAATTTAGTGGGCCTGACGGCAGGAATCTCCTTTACGATTGGCAAGGTCGGTTGGCGGAAGGTGATAGACCCTGTTCCTTATATAAGACAGAATGAGGAACTGGCTGTTCATGCCTTGTGTTTGGCAGGGAAGAACCGGGGATTACAGAAAAACAATGCCATGAACCTGGCCATTATCGCCGAGTTGAAGAAGATTCTGGAGTTGGAAGGTCTGTTAGACCGATACGCTGATAAGCTGTCCGAACTTGTCGGCAACGCAGAAAGCCAAACCGCTTCTTCCGGCTATCCGAGAAACAATTACAGCGGATTAAATTCGCTTCGCGCAAGGTTGAATCAATCACCCTTGACGGAGGCAAGCGACTCTACATCTTCCGCTCATCCGGCGGCACATACCAATGAGCAAATTGTTTCACAAAGACAGCATACCCACCATTTAGATAGTGATGCCTCACAGCTTGTTTCCGACAGCCTGTATGTCGGGGCACCTATCTATTTCTTCTTTGTCCTGAATACCGGCCATCTGACTGATACCTCGCAACTCATCAACCTTGACGGGATAGCCCGGATTGCCAATAAGCATAGGTTGCATATCCGGGTTTCAGGAGCGGCAGACAATGCCACGGGTAATGAAACGCTCAACAATTCATTGGGGCTTTGCCGTGCGGAATACATCAAGGCCCAGCTTATCAAACGTGCCGTGCCAAGCAACCGTATTGAAATTGTTTCAGAAGGGGGATTGACGATTATTCACCCAATGAGGCAAACAGGAACGCTTGTGTAAGATTGCTTTCTCCCCCAAAATGAGGATTACTTTTTGTTCATAATAAAAAACTTATATTGTGTGATAGTCGGTTAGCCTGTGAAGGTCAGCCGGCTAATTTTTGAAATAAAGATAAAAATAATATAGTGATTTTTTTAATCAACTTTATTTGTAAACATCCACTCAAATGAAATTACCAAATATTTGTAGCCTTATTTAGTAGTGGGAAAAAACAATCAAGTGAATTATTGAAAATTTCGACAAACTAATGTCATTTCAAAGCAAGCAAAGCATTCCTGTTTTTTCTAGTATTAAAAACTTGAGATAATACATGATCGAAGAAAATATTTGGAATCTTTTGGGAGAATGATGGAATTTTTTCATTTAGTAAACTGACAGCTAATCCACCCACAGCCGGAAGGATTAGTCCTGTAACAGAAACCAGTCCCCATCTAAACCATTTTTCTGCTTGTGAAGATGAGTTACCTCCTAAAAGGATTCGCTCCAGTTCATTTATATTATAGTTATTCGATTGTAGCCAATCTCTATAAAAACCTCCAAAAGCATGATCTCTTACTTGAATAATTTTTTTTATATCAATTATTTTATTGTAATAAAGCAAAGATAAGTTGGGAATATTCCTTGCAAAAAGATATTTGTTCATTCTATCATTAAGAGTTTGTTCTGGAATTAGATTGTTTTTCTGCATGAAATAATACTTAGCTTCATCTTCTAAAATTATTTCATCAGTCTGTAAATAACTACCCCACACAATACTTCTTTCGAATAGGCATAATCTTACGGCACTCCATGTGTCTTTTTCGTTAATGTCAAGGATGTTTTCAGATTCTATATTTAAATAGGTTCTAATTTGATTATTGATTGTGAAATCCTCATACATATTTTCTTGGGCAATATGATCCCAATATACATATTCTTCCGATTCTGAATCAGAAGTTACCTTTTCAAATACTTGCTTGATAAATAAAGATGCCTGAAAACCATATTTGTTATTTATTCGTTCAATAACTTTATCATAATAATTACTCTTATGCATATTCATAAATAGCAAATTTTCATTTCCTATCATGAATGCTGGAAACCACCAATTATCAATTATTACAAGTTCTTGCCTTTCATATAAAAGTCTAAAGGCTTCAAAACCCAAAACGTCTATAATTTCTTCCAATGAATCTGTCCTGATAATGATTTTATCATGTGTTAGCAAACAATTTATAACTCGATTCAAATAATATAAATGTTCAGGCATAGTAAGTTCTGGATATTTTCCAAAATGCCATCTATCATAACATATACCAGATTCGACTTCCTTTATCCTATATGAAAAACTGTCAAATAATACTGCCATTTATTGAATCCAATTATTATAAAAAAACTGTATCTCTATCCCTGCCTTGAATAGCAATGAGATGTTATTTTTCTCCTCTTTGTAAAACTTTCCATTCCGTTGGAATGGAAAGTTCAAATCCATTGGCAAGCGTTATTTTATCTGGCAATAATGCCTGCTTAAACCTCTTTTCATAGCGCAACATCTGAATGGGTGCTCCATTTCCCATTGTAGCCAAGTTACTAGAATACTGATGAGGTGGGAAATAGATAAATACATTGATTTTAGCTTCTTTGGCCAGTTCAACGGCTGGTATCATATCACTGTCTGCGGAAACAATGATAGCAAGGTCACAGTTATGTTGGAAAGCGTCGGCCACAATCTGGGTAGCTATACGCACGTCAGACTCCTTTTCTTCGTAAGTATGGATGATATTGTGGCATTTGAAACACTCGATTTCCTTTTTTAGATACTTTCCCAATATCAACTTAAATTTCGGATTCTCCTTATTGGCTTGGAAAAAGGCATCCTGTCTTTTCCGTTTACCTACGTCTGTCGGTCTAGCAGAGAAATACTTTACTGCTATTAATTCCTGATTAGGACGTAAGAAAGACTCCATCAACTTGACAATATCTAGCCAATAATACTTCTTCCACGGAGCGGTCTTTAATCCATAATAGAAGTTGAATCCGTCAATGTAAATGATTACTCGTTGCTTGTTTTTTTCTGCCATAGTCATATAAAAAATAAGCCCTCGAAATCGAGGGCGAGCCTTGGTCTTTCCCAACCAAGGGGGATAATTTTATACTGCAAATGTACATTTTTTATTTGAGAAAACAAACTTGTATGAGATTTATTTTGTAATCATAGCCATAAATTCAGCAAATTAACCTCTTTTAGCTCAATCCGCCATTCCCATCTACCAAGCCTTCCTTTTTACTCTGCAAAGTTACGGCTCGCAAAATCCGTCAAGTACCACTCCGTTATTTGAATATTTTAATAGGCTTTCCAAGCCCGGCATCAAAATCCCCAAATTCCTTGCCTTTATTTTGCCTGACAAGCCGTTATGGGATTGCACGTAAAAATAGAACTCCTGGTAGAGATAAAAATTCTCTAATGAAAGGGGAAGTGCATAACCAACAATTTAAAGAGTAAGACAATGGAAAAGAAAATGATTTGGAGCAGCGAAATGCTTTATGATGATGAAGCGCGTGAAAACTATTTGGAAAATATGCGTGCCATTACGGAAAATAAGGATTACCAACTCACTGATGAAGAATGGGCAGACGAAGTGTATTTAGGCCTGTCCGATGAAAGAGGCAACCTTGATAAAAAGGTAAATGGCATTATTATTGCGTTTGCCGATTTAGGGCTATGGCAAGGCAGAAGAAATGCCTTTCAATTTTTTGGTAACAACATTGCCAACATACTTCATACCCGATGCGAGGATGCCGAATGGTACGGCGATGCCTACAACATACGTGGAATACTGCACCACCATGATGGCACCAACTATGTGCTTTACCGCATAGCCAAAGACGAAGAAACAGCCGAACGTATAGCAGCCAAGATTTACAACGGTGAGATAGACGAAAGAGGTTTCCGCAAACTGACACGTTCCCTATATCCCGATGTGGCAGCAGTTTATGGCTGGAAAATTGCAGGACAAAAAAATGTGGTTTAGAAGTGGCAACACAAGAATGATTTATATTGATTTTCAACTAAATAATTATACACAATGAGCAAGTACGATTTTATCAAGAACGGCAACACCCTTTATTGGAACGCCCCCGACAACGGCAAGGCTTCAGGAGCTTACAAAGTGATTTCCGCCCCCAAGGAAATTGACGAAGATAGCATTATCCTGATTGCCTCCGACCATTCGGAAGCCGAAGTTTTCCCCTCCGAGTTATTCCCCTTTGGCATGACCATGAGTCATAAAGAGGATTTCCAGCGTTGGAAAGCCCGGTATGAAGCGGAAGGTACGATATTCTACGACCGACTTTCCGAAGTCACCTACACAGACCGGGATTTATCCGTCGGTGACAGGGTTATCTTCACCAACGACCACGGAGTAGTATTCGGTCCCCACGAAGTGTTGGCTTTTGGAAAGCCAGTCAATGGCAGATGCGTATATATTGACAGCGATGCCTATTGGTTTGCCGACCGTCCGGAGCAATTAACGCTCATAGAAGAATAAAAAGAGCAGTGCAAGGAATGTGCCCATACACTCCTTGCACTCAACATCTTATCTTCCCCTCCGATAAGGCACATACTCATCCTCCTGTTCCCTTTCCTCATGTGCCACCTCCTGCGTGTTGCCATCATTATCCGCATCCATGAGGTCTATTTGAGGATTTACCTTTCGCCGGCAACATCGCCTCGGTACTGATATTCGGGCATTGCTTCCAAAGCCGTCCGGACATTTTGCAGGTTGTCGGTAAGGTCTTTGTCATGGTCATAGGCAAAGCTGTGCCTTTCCGTAAATTTACCGTTTACGACTGTCCCTATATCCAGTGTATCAGACAATCTGTTATAGTAAACGCATAGAATGTCACCGGTAGGCATCTCGAACTTCGGCGAACGTACTTTTACTGTTGAAAGGTATTCTTTTGCTACCATATCCTTTGCGAAATTCTTGACATCTTCAGATGCCCTTCCGATACCATAGCGACGGATGTGGTCACGTACCTCTTCTTCGCTATATTTCAACATCAGTCATAAGTTCCTCCGACACTTCCGTTATAGACCAATGCCCATTTCTCATTTTCAATGAGCACGTTATCATGCGTATGCTGTGCCGGATATCTGTAAGTATACATCTCATCCATGCCATTCCCGTCATAATACTCCGTGGCTTCATTCAGTAGCCCCTCAAAGTCTCCTTTATCTTTGAATGCATCCAATCTTGCCGTATCATCCTGAGATTGAAGAAATGCCACAGAGCAATAGAACGGCCGGGCTTTTGCCTCAATTTTCTCAGCCACCGCATCAATCCGTTGTGCAATCATCGATGAAGCCTTTTTTACATCAAACAATGTGGTTTTCAAAAACTCCGGAGATTCCTTCAATACATCCAGCCAAGAACCGAGATACAGTGCACTATCCTCTTTGATTGTTTTGGTGATTCCATACTGTGATGCCACCAAAGCACTACCCAGTTCGGCCACCAGTTCCTCACGTGCATATTCTTTACTTCCGAATGCGGCTGGCTTGATACGGTCTAAGCGTCCTTCAGCCCGGTGCTGTGTGTCATTTCATGCAGCAATGTTCCGTAGAATGTTTCCCCATTGATGAACTGGCTCTTTTCCGGTAGCACAATCGCATCTTTGCTAATGCTGTAATAAGCATTATCCTGATGTTCCAAAGAAATCGGACACACCCACAGATTTTCCGCAATCATCTCATCCAACGGGGCAAACGCTATTTTTTCATCGTCCAGCGAAGCCGACCGTTTCAGGTTGTTCTGTTCACACAGTTTTTCATACAGTTCCGGACGTGCTTCCCGAAGGTTGGTCTGCGCCACATTGAACACATTATGTACGTTCAGTTTGGGATAGACCGAATACTTCGCCTGTTCTTCCGGCGACAGTTTCCGATAATCCTCCATCTTGATTTTCTCTTTCGTCTCTTTATCCACTACGGTAAATGTGGTAATGAATACGGGAAACGATTTTTCCCCTTTCAGGACAGACACCTGCGGAAGCCTCTCCCCATTGGCATCCGTCAATGGCCTATGGTTTCCCTGCTTGTCAGTCGAATAGTTCAGCCCCGACACACGCTGAAAGGTACAAAACACCGGAAGTTTGTAACCGTTTTCCTCGCAAAGCAGCATCAACATGAGTGCATTCATTCCGTTATATTCTCGACCGGAGAGGTTCTTCGGCCATGTCATAAAGCCCTCGGTAAACCATGGTTTCTTCCAATCCCCCTTGATAGACGATATTTCTTTATCATCAACTCCGTAAACCGTTCAAGCGCACGTTCCTCCGCACTTGGCCCATCCGAATTATATCTTCTGTTTCCTGCCATACTCAAAACGGTAATTCATCCTCAGTTCCATTGGTCATAACCGGTTTCACCCATTCTGCCATTTCCTCCACCCGGCAGGAGAGGTTGATTTTGTCCAGATATATAGATAGTTCCAATACTCCTTTGGCGCAGATACGTGCCTTAGGCTGGAGCCAACTTTCTTTTTCTGCGGAGAAACGGATAAAACGTACCCATGTGAAAGCAAAGTTTTCCTCATGCTTCTCTGTACTGAAGGCGGAGAACACCGAATAAGCATTGCCCTTCTTATCCCTCTTTTCTTCCACTTGTTTACCCACCGTCCCCCGGAACTCGATAGTGCCCTCAATCGCATCACGCTCGCTTTGTGGGTGGAAGTCCACGCTGTCGGCATGGAAATTGAGATACAGGTTTTCTTCACGTTTGCGGAAAGTCAGCACCCCTTTCAACTCAATACGTTGACCGGTCACATAAGAAAGTAGTTCCGCAGTCGTTCCGTTCTTCGACACGAACACCTCCACTTGCTTGCTACTCCCTGCCTTGGCAAGAATGCTTATTTTCACGGCAAAACTAATATAAGATTTCCCCTCTTTGTTGGTACGCATGGAAGCCGTGCGGCTCACAATGCCGTTGATTGTCACATTACACTTAATCATAAATTACTTTTTTAAACTATTATACAACTATTGCATTCCTAAATTCATTATCGTATCTGCAAGCCTTCCGCCTGCCCACGTTGCTCCATTCCCTGCTCATAGCTTCTGGCAGCGCGTTCAGCCACGAGTATATGGTTCACCGCCGTACCGATTCGGTGCCGTTTGCTCTCGTCCGGCATATCCGTATGGTTCAGTATCAGCGACAACCGATTCATTTCAGCCGCAGTCAGTTCATGCGAGTAACTGCCGGTAGCATCTTGGGCGTACAATATCGGCCTTGCGTTGTCCTGTATCACCAGCTCGCACGATCTCAGCGAGGGAACAAGTGAGGAAAGGTCTATGCGTTTCTCCAAAGCCGCTTTTGTCGCAGCCCCATCTGTTGATCCTGTTCCTTGCTGTCAATCTGCACGGCAAGAGCCATCAGCGAGGTAAACATTTCCATTACCAACTCCATAATCGGATCATTACCGCTCATCCGGACACCGCTGTCCTCCGAGGAAAGCAGTTTTTTCATCCAATCTTCAGGAGAATCAGTCAACCTATCGACGGAGTTTCGTTCTCTTGTGTGCGGAATTTTGCCATCAGGTCTTTGCCGTCCGACAGCAGTTGCAGCCCGATGTTTCCTTTTTGCGCTATTTCGGTAAGGTAGGCCGCAGGGTTCACCTCACGCAGGGTTCCATTCACATGGATTTGTTTCACCTCCAGATGCAGATGTTCGCCGGTTGTCCGTGTGCCGGTGTTGCCCGACACGCCAAGCTGTTGCCCGGCATTCACCGTTTCACCTGTTTTTACGCCTACCGTCTCCAGATGATGATAGCTTACCTGTACCTTGCTGTTGTCCGCACGCCCGTATTCCACGGTCACGGAACGACCGCCCGGCGTGTCAGCGTTCAGATTGACTGCCACCACCTTTCCTTTATCCTCCGTAGCAAGCACCGCTTCTTGGTTTGTCCGGATGTCGATGCCTTTGTGCATCTGTTGCTTGTCCGGATTCATCGGATCTTCACGCATCCCGAAAGGCGAAGTCACCAACAGAAACTCATCCCTTTTCACCGGGAAGGAGTAGTGCTCCGTGGCAGCCTTGCCTTGCGAAATCCCTGCTTCCATCACCATACGGTCATACTTGTCAAGGCCGTTCACCTCGATAATCCGTTGCAGGTTGGCGGCATAGTTCCCTCCGGTGGCATACCCGGCACGTTCCAGACCTTGCGCCCAGCCCTTGTAGTCGTCAGCCGCCAGTTTGAAGCAATCCGCATACCGCTTGTTCTCCTTCAGGAAGCGGGAATGATGCTCGTAGGAATCACCCACCGTAGCATAGCTGCAAAATTTTTCATCCGGTTTGTCGTCAGTGTACAGCCCGTATTTGCCGCCACCCTCTATCCATGCCGCAGTCGCCTTGATACCGAAATGGTTATTCTCTTTCTGTGCCAGTCGGCTTTGTCCGTTGGAACTTTCCAGTATACCTTGTGCCAACGTCACCGAAGCCGGAATACCGTACTTGCGCATCTGTACCATGGCAAAATTCGCATACCGTTCTGCATATTCTTGATTCTTGCTCATTATTATATATAGGTATATGTTTCTCTCATACGTTACACACTACATCCGTCGTGCCGGACGTTGCTCATTCTCAACGGGGGTGTCCATTTCGGACACTCCCTTACGAGGCAGTTCATCGCAGATTCCGACCCTTACTCCCGACCGTACCAGCTTGGGCAAATAAGTGTCCAATGCCGTTTTGGGAAACGAAGCCACGTGAATCCCTCCGTCACGTTCCGACACGTCAAGCCCCAGCACGTTTGCCATTCTGTCCGCATCCTCCTTGTAGGATTCATAGAAGTCACGGCAGCGGAAGAGAAGCACGGCATCGGAGTGTTTGGCTTTCAACTCCTCAAAATTCCTCCAGTCCGTCTGTCCTTTCGCCCCGTCAGCCTTCACTTGTTCCTTTTCCCTTCCATGCTCCACTTCCGAAGTCTCCACTTGGCTTTTCGCCTGTTTCGCTTCCTGTGCCTGTTTCAGCACGTCCGCAAACAAGGTGGCCGCCAACTGTGTCTTATATCCGGCCATATCCTCCGCAATCCAGATCCGTTGCCATTGCAGCCTCGACACCTCACGAGCCTCAATTTTCCCCATTCCCTCGATTTGCGGCACACAAAGGAACTTGTCGTCTTTGGCCCGGAAGATATTCACACGCTTGATAAGCGATACATCCACGTCCGTAGATGCCGTGCCGAACAAGTCCTGTCTTAGTTCGGGGCGGTCGGTGCCGAGCGCATAATATTTCTGCGCCAGTTCCATACGTACCCCCTGTGCCGACTGCCGTTCATTCTGCTTCACGGCGGAGAAGAAGCGGTTTAAGTCCTCCTTATCGGGATAGATGCTGAAGGCTTCCCCCTCTACGGGCTTCAAGTAGAGTGCCCAACGGTTATTGTCATCACGTAACATCTGTATGCGCTCAAACTGTACGTTAGTGGCTTTATCTACCGCCTCCGCCACATCAAGCGTCGCCTGCACTTGCAACTCCTTGCCGGTCAGCTTGGCGGTAAACACTTCCTTGTCCTTGAAGTAACTGTCATCGGGACGGTACCCCAGCAGGCCGTCCTTGTTGAAGAAGCGCACATAGCTTGCTCCTTGCTTCATCAATGCGCCCGTTATCTGTTGCTTGGAGAATCCGGGCAGGTTGTTGGTGACGACCCTTGCCTGTTGTTCCGACCGTTCCTGCGCAGGCATTACCTCATCGGGAGTCAGGTAAAACGGACGTCTGTCCGTAGCGGACAGTATCACGTGGCCACCTGTGGTGGCACCGGCAGGCAGCACCACGTCGGCAATCCCGGTCTCCCTGTCGCGCACCACCACCATTTCTTTGGTGGAGCGGTCAGGCACGCTTTTCAGTTCCTCTGCTATCCGGTAGTTTCCTTTCGTGTTCCATTCTGTAGGCAGGTATTCCCGGCACGCCGTGGCAATCTTCGCACCGTAGGCGAGTGCTTCGGTATAGGCTATCTCCACCACATCGGCATCTTCGTCCGTCACCCTCAACAAGGCTTCGTTCTTCTGCCGTTCGTAATAACCCAGATTGAATTTTCCAGAAACGCATTCCGGGCTTCAGGAGAAGGGAAGTTGCGTCCGTCTATCGCCATTCCTCCGGTACGGAGAATATCCACTAGTATGGCACTCTCACGGGCGTCCACCTGCGGCCCTTGCCGTTCCTGCATTTCCGAGGTCTGGCGTTGCGTGCGCAGCGTGGCATATTCCACTTTCTCACCCTGTTCCGCCTTTCGGATAACCCCCAGCGCATTGTTCACATCGCTTTCGATAGCATCTATATAGTGCGGATTCTCTTGCAGTTCCCGTGTCCAGTGTTCCACCAAGGGCAGGCTGTCGTTCGCTAACCGGGCAGGCAGTCCGAGTTCCATCATCTTCACGCCGGAGGCCAGTTCCGCTACCAGCCGTTCATAGCGTATGGCATCTTCCGAGGGGGCTTTGCCGCCTTGCATCACCATGCCTTCACGGGCAAGCCGTTGGGCGTGTCCGGTGGCACCTGCCACTTGGCGCATCAGTTCTTGCACATAGTCTTCGTAGTGTTCAAACTGTTTCGCTTCGGGCATATAGACTGCATCTTTGGCGGTATCGAAGTGCGCCATGCCTGCGGCATCCTTGCGCACGGGAAGCAGGTGTTCCCTGACCTGCGCCACGAACCGGTTCACCGTGCTGCGCAGTTGTCGTTCCTCGCTTTGCAGGTAGCCCCGGTCTGCACGGCTGCCGAAGCGTTGTTGCAAATCCCGGTATTTCTCCGCATCCGCCATCGGCAGAGTGGTCTGGTCGATGTTGAACAAGACCATGATTTCCCGTTGGCGCACTCCTTTGTAGAGCTTCTGCTGTGCTTCGGGCAAGGCTTTGTATGCCTCACGAGACAGCATATCTTCCGAGTTATGGCGGTTCACGTACTTGTCCCACTTGTACCAGTTGAACGGCACGCCGTGTTCCTGTTGCAATATTGCCTCTCCACGCTGCTTTGCGTCGGAGAACATCGTATATAGTCCGGTCTTGTAGCCGCTTTGGTCGGTGTGCATGCCCAATACGAGGGAGTTGAACGGACTGACAGCTACACCCTTCGGATAGAATTTCGGTAAATTCCGTCCCGCCGCATTCAGCCAGTAGCCGCTACCGGCAACCGCACCGTTCAGGGCGTTTATCAGGAGTGCTGTCTGTTGGTGGGCGGCCGATTGTTCACGTGGACTTTTTTCTTTCATTGCTGTTGTGTTTATAGGGTTGTTTGATTATTTGAGTAGGATTGTGCGTTCCCGGCCCTCGTCCCGTTCCGCTTCGGCGGCCCGGTAGTTCTGTTGTGCCATTTGCTGCATTTCATCGTGCTTGGCAAGCACGGCGTTGGCGAGTGTGTTCAGGGGCAATGCGCCGCTACGGTGGGCATCCACCACATTGTCGGTCAGTTGGATGCTGCACGGCACTTTGTCAATCACCGCAATCAGGCTGTTCCCTTGCAGCACCGGGTTGGCGATGCGTGGATTGAGTGGCTCATCGGCATATACCTTGTAGGGTTGCACAACTTTGTTCCCTTGCCGTCCAAGGGCTTCATGCCCGGCTTTGTTCAACAGGTTCACGCCACCCATGCCTATCAGTACCATCTTCAGCATCGGGTTCCGTACATACATACCGGTCAATATGGAAGCGATGGGCAACAGGTTGTTTTGCGGAAGCAGTGATTTCGACTTGCCGGTAAACAGCCCGAAAAGGATGTCGGGCAGCATGGAAATGACATAGCCCAAGTTTTGGCCGATGTCGTCCAGACCGTCCAGCCCGAAAGTGCCGAACAAGTCGCCCCAGCCGTTTTCATTCCTCTTTCCCTGCGTCTCACCGCTCTCCGTAGGATGCTTGTCCGCCATATTATCTTGTTCCGTAGCCGTTTTTTCCGTTTCCCTTTTCGCAGTTTCGACACGTTCCTTTTCCTCTTCCTCTTGCATCATCGCTAGATATTCTTCTTCCCGTCCAGGTGCCACCACCATGGGCACATCCCCGTGTCCGGGTTTGCGCTCATTGGAAGAAGGCTCGTATGCCGGGAATGGCCACCCATGCGGAACCTGCGCCTCGGCTTCCATAAGTTCCGCCCAAAGCGGTTTTTCGGTCAGTATGCCCATCTTTTGGGCCAACCGCTCGTTGAGCGACAGGATGTAAGGGTTTTCGTAGGATTTTATGACCTTGCCTTGCGCACGGAAGTCGGCGAACACATTATGTTCGCTGCCGAACACGCCACGGCTGATACAATCCTCCACCGTCATGGCCGGAGCATCCTCCGTTCCGTCCATGAATTTCCCCACCGCATAGCTTACCGCTTCCACGCCGCCCAGCTTGATAAGGCTTCCCCACGAGGAAATACCGCCCATCATCACGGTGTCCATGCCGACACCCACCGCTGTACCCCATGCTTTCTCCGCACCGCTTGGCCGGTAGGCGGCTTCGCCACGCCGTTCTATCTCTTGTTGCAGGGGCGACTTCATCATGCCTTGCGCCAATCCCAGCAGGCTGCCTTCCGCACCTTTCCGCAGGATATACTCCACGGATGATTTCGGCATCTGCTCGACCGCCATTCGGTCAATCATCATCTGTTCCACCCGGTAGTCCACGTAGGCAAAGGCGAGGTCTCCACCCAGTTCCTTGGAGAGTTCCTCGTACTGTTCCCTACCGATTTCCGCTACAACGGCATTGCGCCACTCTCCGGCAAGCAGGCTCAGGTCTTCCACGGTTTCCGGGGTGGCGGCTATCCGTTCCCGGCACATTGCCACATAATCCTCTGTTGTCTTGCTGTTCCACTCGCCGGTCTGCCGGAGATACGGCAAGGAGTCGTCCGGCATTCCGTTCGCACCGTTGGCGAGAGAGCGCAGCACGCCGGCAGTACTGGCGTGGTATGCACCGATTTCTTCCACCTGCTTTTGCGTAAGGTAGGTTTGGGCTTCCTTCATCACGGGAGCCAGCTGGCTGTTGAAGTAGTTTTGCAGGCAATATTCGATTTCTGCAAAATGCTGGGTCTGTCGGGGTTTGCTCATGTCAAATTCATTTGTTGCAATAGTTGTTCTTTGGTCTGTTCTATGGCGTGGTGGTACACTTCCATCTGTTTTGGAAAGTATTCTTCCAGCATCGTATCCTTGTCAATCAGGTTTTGGATGAACTTTACCGCCACTTGCCGGCTGATTTCCACGGAGGCTTCGCCTTCTTCTCGGTTATTGAACCATGCCTTCGTCCACCACCGCATTCCGGCCTTGTCGGGATATACCGTCACCAGCCGGGGAATGTCAAAACTCTGCACGTCTATCTCCAAATCGGTAAGCGGGTCCACCATGCCGCAAGTCGCTATGGCTTGGTCGGCCGTTTTTTTTTATCGTTTTCGCTCAGCGTGGAAAGAAAAATCTCGTGGCGCAAAGCGAGGTAGTTCAGGAAGTCGCTGATAAGCAGGTTCTGCACTTTGGCGGCTATCGGCATCGAGCGGTCTCCTATCCCCAACGGGTTGGCGAGCGAGGGTATCATCTCATAGAAATAGTTCTTCACGGCGGACTGTGAGAAGATGTTGCGCAGCGATTGTTCCGTATGCTCCGGCACACGGTAGCCGCCGTTGCCCACTTCCAGTAGGTACTCCGGGTAGAAGCGTAGCATCAGTTCCTCGATTTCCTCCCGGTCATCGTCATACATTGTCGGAATATCCATTTCCATCGTCTCCAGTTCCGGCATACCCGGATGTCCTTGCTGCCGCATTGCCAGCAGGTTGCCGTACAGCATGGCAAGGAACTCCATCGGATTGATTTCCTCCCCGTCATACTTCACTTCGATATGCAGTAGGTCTCCGCTGATACCCACCACGCTGCCGGCCTTTACCCGTGCGCCGAAGGGGGCAAGTGCGTTGGCAAGGTGGGCGTAGGTCACTTCATACTTACCGTAGCGTATCACTTGGTACAGCCCGTGCGTGGGGTTGCTGCCGATACCCGACACCACACCGTCCGCTACGGCGGTAAGGATATAGCGGTGGGTAGCGAAGTCCACACCATGGTGGAAAAACTCCTCCTGTGTCATTGGGTGGATCTGCTTCCCGTAGCCCAGCGTCAGGCTCACTTCTCCTTTACTCTCCTCAAACGGCATACAATAGCCGCTTTTCGATACCAGGTTCATTTCTTGCGTATAGTTCATTGTCTTTTGTTTCAAGCCTGTTGCCAGGCGATGTTTATATGGATGTTATCTTTTAAGAAGCTGAATATGTGTACAATCACTTCCACTGTCCAGCCGTTTCCCAACATACGGTATTGTTGCGTGTCGCTGCATTTCCATTGGTACCATTCCGGTATGGTTTGCAGGCGTGCGCACTCCGTGGGTGTCAGGCGGCGGATGCGTCCGCACGACATACATATTTCTCCAAAGGGGAGCGGATTTTGGGAACAAGTGCCTGTCTTTCCCTTTCTGTCCGGCCTGCATCCGGCCAGACCAGCCCATATCAAGTTGTCTTTCTGCACGCTCGTCAGGCAGTTTGTCTTGCCGTCTGTCCGGGGTTCAAGCTGTTGGATGTTCTTTCGGAGTTCGGCAATGCTGCCGGCTTCGTATGCCTTGCGTATCCGCTTGCCATACTCCGTCCTCCGGGAAGTGAGGCAGGTCTCTCGTCCACGCATGGCCATACAGACATAGTTCGTGGTCAGGTTTCCTTTGGCCTGTGCGGTAGCCGTCAGGCAGTGGCTTTTGTCGTTGTCTCCCAGCACGTTCATGTCGGTATTCCGTTTCTCGCCATGCCTTTTCAGCCAGCCCATCATCTTTTCGCTCAAGTAGTATTTCTTGTCCGCTTCTTCCTCTACGATGTGCCGGAGGAATATCTTCCGGTCTTGAGGTTGCGGAATGTCGGCGTGCAGTTCACCGAACAGCCCGACCTTTTTTGTCCGTATGTTCGTCCAATAGATGCGGGCACGATTCTGTGCCGACACCAGGGCGGAGTTGATATGCACCCCGAATATCCCGATAGCCTCGCTCAGTACACGTTCCCATTTCTTGCCCATTTCCACATTTTCTAATAGGAACAGCACATCAGGATTGTACATGCGAATATCTGTCAGGATACGCATATATTCCCAAAACAGGTATGATTCCCCTTCAAACAGGAAGCCTTCACGCTTCAATTCCAAATAACGCTTCAACGTATAGATTTCCTCCTTGTCTATGGTGGACATCCCTGCTCGTTTCCCGGCAAAGGAAAACGACTGGCAGGGGCTTCCGCCTATCAGCAGGTCTATCGGCTCCAGTTGGCGCACGTCCACTTGTGTGACATCGCCGAGTTGTATCGTGTCCGGAAAATTCAGTTGGGTTTGCCGGATAGCGTGTCGGTCTATTTCGGAGGCGTAATATGTTTCCGTCCGGATGCCAAGTCGTTTCAAGGCAATCTGTCCGCATGACATTCCGTCAAACAAGCTCAAAACCTTCATTCGTCTCCGTTTTATGGTTGAAATATGTGCTGCACTTGAATCCTTTTCTCGGTATGAAGTCCTTGAACTCGCAGCTCAGGAATATCCATCTCTTATCGGCCAGCCTGCCAGGTCCTTCTGCCATTGGGGAATGCTTTGGTTGGGATTGTGCAAATCCCGGTACGGCTGGCAGTAGGGCAGAAAACGCCTCCCTTTCTGTTTCCAATGGTTCACACGGGAAAATGATTCTTCAAAATCATTGAGCAGGATGCAATAAAAGAAGTATTCCCCCTTGTATCCGTATTTATCTATCAGAGCCGTGGCACGCTCGCATTCCGCTATCTGCGCCTGTGTATCACAACCGAAGCGGATGTGTTTCAGCCATTTCACCTGTGCAAGTAGCTTCGCTGTCTCATCCGTTACCAACCGGGCGTCCAATCCTTGGTTGAAGTCCACACGCAACCCCATCCGGACAATCTTCTCTATCTGCCCCAGTCCGTAGTCCGAGGCCAGTACATTGTTATCCATGAGGATGATACGGTTACGCCCCTCCACCGCAATCTCTTCTATATCCATATAAGGATTGATATTCCCTTCTTTCTGGGGTACTACGCACCACTTGCACCGGTTCGGGCATCCCCGTGTCAGAAAGCCGTAAGCCGTTCTTTTGTCTATTCCATACAGGCTGTAATCCGGTACGGCTCTGTCTATCTCTGGAGGTAGTACCTTTCCTATGTCATAGCCGGTTCCCCCTCGTTCCGCTTCGTCGGCGTTCAGGAAATATGCGTAATCCGGCGTAAAGGTGAATACTTTCGCCAAATATACCTTGTCGTATCGGCTGAGCGGACTGTACCACTCCACACGATTGCCCTGCGCCTTGTGGTAGCTGCTGATTTTCATCAGTGCGAGGTTAGGGTAACGGCTATCTACTGCCAATAATCCGATATTCATTGTGTCTCTTTTGTTGTTTGTCTTCAGAAGTAAATTCTTAATTTCTCATTCTTCATTACCTTCTCATTCCTCCCGGCCGTCCCTGTTCTTCACTCACCGCAGGAGTCAACGGTTGTGCCACTTTGGAATTGTTACCAATCAGCATCATGCCCAATAACGCCCCGGCAATCTTTCCAAGCCAACCGAAGCGTCCGAATACCAGCATGGCAGAAGCCAACAGTCCGAAGATGCCCAGTCCCGACACGTTCCCCTTACCGAGATTGCCGAAGAAGTTCCCCAACATATCCATGCCGTTGCCGCCGGTCATGTTCCGCAGAAAAGTACCCACACCACCCCAAGACGCACCCATCGATGACACCGATTGGCTTACCTCTTGCAGGCTTTCCCCGGCTTTGTCTGCCGCATCCGCTATTTTATTTGTAGCGTTCCCTGCCATTTCCAGTCCCTTGTCAACGGCTTCTTCCCCGACCAGCAGGTCTGCCGCCGCACGGACTACCGGTTTGTCATTCACAAGTTTCTCCCAAGCGAGATATCCCATGCCACCACCCATTACCGCTGTTTTGGTGGCATTTCCCAATCCTGCAAGTGTGCGTTGGGGATGCACAAGTGCTCCTCCGATACTGCGTGCCGTAGTTTGTGTTGCCGAGTGGTTGGCTACTTTTTTGCCTATACCTAAGATTGTTGACCATTTTCCCATTGTCGTGTTGATTGTGTTTATATGATTCCTTTGATTGTTTTGTTATCGGTTTCCGCTCCGTTTCCATCGCCGCATGGCAGCCTGCACGATTCCAGCCTTGTCCGTTGGCCTGGGTCGGCTCCCTTCGTCAATCTCCGCCCATACGTCAACAAACGAGGTATATTTCACGGCGAGTGCCAGATGCTTCAGCTTCTTGTTCATCCGTTTCAGCTTGGGGCGTATGGCGAATACAATCTCCATGCGTTGCTTCTCCGTCATTTTCGTGTTGTTCATACACACCTGCCGGATGTCGTTCACGATTTCCACGCTTCCCAATATCAAGTCACGGTAAATTTGGTTCCTCCGGGGTGTCAGTGCCACGGCAAAAGCCCCTTCAGCGTGTTGCCTAAGTTGCTTCGACAAGTCTCCCATGTTGTCCGACAGCCGTCCTATCTCGTGGTAGAAGCCATAGATTTGTGCCGCATAGCACACGATATCCCGGAACGAATCAAGATAGTTGTTGAATGTCCGTTGCAAATCGGTCGTGCCTTCCACTTCTTCCCGCATCCAGAGATGTCCGGTTGTCTGCATCAGCATCGCCTTTTCTTGGCTTTTTAGCTCTTTCTCCGCCTTGTTGGTGTAGCCTAATATCATCCCGCCAGTGTCGGGTCAATCTGTGCCTCCACTTTCGCCGTCCCTGCCAATAGCAGCAGGATAAATCCGATGTAATATCCAAGCCATTTCTTCATGTGCTCTTTCTTCTTACGTTAATACCTCGCCGCTCTTGCCGCCCGTTTCCACCGGTCTAAGGCAAGGTGCGCTATCTCGCTGTTGTCCCGGTCAATCATTCCGGAGGTGATGTTGTTCCACACGTCCATCATCGTATAGTAGCGGATGCTCAGACATAGTTTGTTCAGTTTCTTGTTGAATGCGCCTAATTTATCGGCCAACGCCACATCGTTTCACTCCGTTCCGCACCGGTCAGCATATTCTGCGGCCCTCCGGTGGCTACGGCATTCCGCAGCAGCGTATAGACCGTCACCAGTTCCGTGGCGGTCTCGATATACAGGTTGTTCATCGACAACGTGGCGATGACGCCCAGCGGATTATTGCTTACAGCCTTGCGTACCTGCCCAGTGAAATGAAGATGCGCACGCCGTCCTCATACAACGTGGTGGCGGCTTTCAGCGAGGAAGCATACCCGCTGGCCGTTTGCAGGTAGCTGCTGTATTTCCGTTCCCATTCATGGATTTTATTGAACTCGGCGGCAATGGTGTTCTGCAAGGCAGCCGTGCGCAGTTGCCCGTCCGTCTGGCTCTCTATCTCTCCATTGATAGCCTCATTTCCTTCGGCAAGTGCCATCCACTCCAGCGGATTAGTCTGCACATATTGTGCCACTGCACGCTGTACCCACAGAATGCTCATAAGCAGCAGGAGGCTAACGGTTTGTAATCTCATAAATACCCTTTCGTTGTTTATTGGTTTCCACTCGTTCACGGATATGATCGACAAGATTCGTCCGGTATTCCACGCCGCGTATATCCAGTTTGGGGGTCATGCGGTCTCCCGAATACACGCTCACAGTTTTCAGCCCGGTCAGTTGTTGCAGGAAGCTGCGGTGTTCCCTGAAGTCCACTACACGGTACAGTTCCATGTAGTCGCAGCTTCGGCTGAACACGCCATGCCGGTAGATTATCTGTTCGCTGCTGATAAGGTATTCGGTACGGCGCAGGTAGATGAACCGGTACAGCAGGTAAAGGCTGCACAGCACGGAAGCCCCTGACAAGATACCGCTACCGGCAAGGTTCTCTATCCAGCACAGCCGTATCCGGCAAGGCAAAGCAGGAGCAGGGGCAGTTCATCAATGGCAAATTGCATGGAATGCGGTCGGATGACAAGGGTTCCGTAGTGGGCGGTCTGCATAGGCTTCATGGGGATTATCGGTGAAAACGGGGTTGGTATTCTTCTCTCATGCCCGAAAGTGAGTTGGTTATATCCGTTTCCAACCGGGCAAGTTCTTCCTGTATCTCATACATCTCTTGGAAACCTTTGTCCGGCATTCCCCTGTCATTGACTTCAAAAGATTGCACGACTTTCTCTGCCCGTTCAATCCGTTTGCGTACGGCTTCATGGTCTGCTTCATCATACAGGCCGGTACGGATATGTCCGGGATTGACTTCGGGCAAATCGGACAAGGCGCGGTTCAGGGTAGCCCTGCCACTGATTTCCCAATCATCAAGTTCCTTTTCTTCCGTTTCCATCCGTTTGTCAAGCAATTGGTCGTTCCAGTCCTTGTAACCTTCAGCCGCCGGCTCATAGATGATGCTTCCCATCACAGGTGTGCCGGACCGGGATAGCATTTGTAGAGCTTTGGAGATAGCGTGCAGGTCGTTTTCCATTTCCTCCAGTTCCTCCTTGTTTGTCGCACCGTCAGTACGGCTGGTTTCATAATTGTCCCTACGGTTCATATACATCTCCTGCAAATATCCGTCACCCATTTTCATGTATTTGAGAACCGCATCTTCCAAATCGGGTTTCAAGGTATCTATGCCCAGGCTCGCTGTCACTTTCTTGAAGTCAAACGGTTCCATTGCTATTTCATGGCGTTGATAACCCCCACTGCAATCTTGCACGATTAAATTCCCGGCTTTCGACAGGTAACCGGAGAACTCCCTTCCGGCATGGGTCAGCGCAAAATTGATAGCGAATACCTGTCCGGAACGGTCACGGTCAAAACAAAGGTGGTGTGTGGCAGTCGGTGTCTCTGCATCATCCCCTTGAATTGTTGCTGGCTCGGCGACCCTCCGGTGGAGACAAACACCGAATCTTCCATATTCAGTGTACTTGCGTTCAACTGGCAGAAAGCCATCGCATCGAGCGCACTCTCAAACCAATACACGTTTCTCACTTCAGGTAAAGCCAAGTGTCCCGGATTACCTATCCATATTCCTTGCGTGGCGTTACTTCCGGCGGCCATGCCCTTATACACCATTTTTCCCTCCCGGTTCGGGCGGCTTCGTTCCTCCAATCCGGCTTTTTCATCCGGCTTGTTCGGCAGGGTTAAGGGAAACGAGAGGTTGGTATATCGCTTCCCGTCCGTCCGCAGCTTGGTGGTCAGGAAGATATTGTCGGCAAACAGCCGTTGGGTGGCAAGGTCGATGCCACGGTTCTTGAAGTAAGGATAGAATTTCTTCTGGCTCTCCCAGTTGCCCAAGTCAAAGCTCTGCCATTCGTAATCATTGGCGTTGAAGGGTTTGTTTTGCTTCTCCGGATTCAAGACACGGGCATTCCGTTCCGTGACAGGTTGGTTCAGCAGGCGGTTGCACACAAGGTTCACCAGCCTGTCCTTCGACATCCCCGGCGTATATTCCGCAAAGAAATGCGGATGCTCCTTGATAAAGGAGATGATGTTGTAGTTCCGCTGTTCGGGCGGTTGGAAGCAGCACATGCCGTTCCGGGTGACAATGAATTTGTCACCACGAATACGGCGGCCGTTGCTGTCCAGGCGAACGTAAGAGGGGTAGCGGATACCGTCCTTCCGGTTCAAATGATACCCGGCATCCTGCAACACCTCTTGGATGTTGATGCGTTGTTTGAAATCTTCATAGGTCAGTTCCGACATAATATAAAGGTGTGTTTGTGTTGTGTTCTCTTTATGGGTTTACATTCCGTGGCGCATCTCGTGGCGGATATGCTCATTCGCCGCCGCCTCAAAGTTTCGTGTGGCCACATCCATAGGCGTATCCACTCCCGGTTTGAAGTAGGGGTGTAGCGCAGGCCCGTGGTGGTGATGTTCGGCGAATATCACCGGTCTTGAATGGCAGTGGTGGTCATGCCCCAGTTCCGCAGCCACGGCTGCGCCGGCAAGCAGGGCGGCACCGATTTTCGTTCCCAACGGGGTCCGGTCTCTCGACTTCATATCCACCTCGCCGAACACTTTGGAGAACAGCTTCAGGCGGTGGTAGTCGTCAATAGCCATAAACTTGTCGTATTGCTTCTGCGTAATCTCGTGGCTCACCCGTTCGCCGTCGATAATGGCGGTCATCTTGTATGTTCCCTCTTGTCCGGACGGCTCCACACGGATGTCATCCACTGTCACCTCCCTGCCATGCTTTCCTTCCCGGTACCAGCCTTTGTCGGGACGGATTGCCGCAAGGTCGTTGCCGTTCATTGCCACGCCGCCCCTCGGCAATCCCTCTCGCAGCTCCCGTTCCGCTTCCACCGGCATACCGCCGGCAATCCTTTCCGCCTGTTGTTGCCCCACGGCCAACCGGCTGTTCAAATCTTCCAGCACCTCCGGGTGCAAGGACAGGTTCACAGTCTCCCTGCCATTCAGCATTTCCAACGTCACTTTGCCGTCATAATCGTCTTGGATTACCCCGTTGATGATTTCCAGCCGTTTTTCCGCCGTAGCTTCTTCCAATGTGTTGGCGGTCAGTGCGGCAAGTTCCTCCTCTGTCAGGTCATATTGCAGGTCCGCATCCACCGCAGCGACTGCACGGTCAGCGTTCGTGTCTCGCTATCCACGATAATACCGTGGCTTGCCAGGCATTCCTGCCATCTCTCGTTGGTGAAATACACCGGCGAGGCTACCAGTTCCTTGTAGGGCTTGGCAGACTCGGTGCTTCTCTGTCGGGGGTGTATGGGCGTCACCACGCTCTGCAATTCTTTCAGCACATCCCTCTCCGCTACCGGGGCGGTGGCGTGTCCTTTGTAATAGAAGCCGTAGCCGCCCGATTGTAGTTCCCCCGGTTTCATGCGTCCGTCAGGGCGGTTTGGCACGATAGGCGCACCGGGATAGTAGAGGTCTCCGCCGATGCGCCGCAGGTGGAAGCCCCCTTGTTGCCGGGGTGTCCAGCCGAGAAAGCCGTGGCAGATCGGATGGAAAGGACGCATGGGCATTCCCACACGCCCATACTCTCCGGCACCGGTACGGTAGCCGTGCAGTCCCATGGCGACCCGTCCGTTGGCGTTCCGGGCATGTACGAAGTCTTTCGGCAGGTCGAAGTCGGCGGCCACGATGCTCGCAAAGGTATTGTAACACCGTTTGTTGGCGGAGTTCGTGCCCCAGTCGGTCAGCGCACGCAGTTGCTTCTCGCCGATAGGATAGGTCAGCAAGGGCGAATCATGCCCCTGCACAATCAAGGCAAACCCTTCGCTGCTTCCGGCAAGGTAGCCACGCATACCGTTACGCAGCAACAGGTCTTGCATTTCCGGCGGTAAATCCAACGGCCGGGGATTGGTATTCTTTCGGATAGACATATTGTATTCTCTTATTTAATGGTTCAATCAAGCGTCTCCGTTCGCTATCGCTTCCTCCAGTTCCTCTTGCTTCATTTGCAGGAACTTCCAGGCGGTTCCGTCATTCATCGGCAGTTCACGCAGGCGGCAATACCGCTCATACTCCTGTTTCCATGCCTTGGAGTGGTGGGTCACATACCCCAGCCATCCGAACACGCCGCTCTGCACCTTCTCCACAAGCGTTTCTTCCGGATAGAATCTTTCCGTTTCCAATTTTTCATTCATCATTCTTAATTCTTCATTTTCAATTTGCCTGCCCCGTTCTTCTTCATTTCCTCCCACATCTCTTCACTGTACTCCTTTTCCTCCACATAGTCCAGGTTGCCCTGTTCGTCCATCACCCAACAGCCGAAGCACCCGAAGTTGTATTTTTTCAACCCCTTCTTGTTCTGTTCACGCCATTGGCGTTCATCCCCGATACCGATGCGGATGCCGGTAGGGTCATGCAGGTCGATACCGAGTGTCAGCATACTGCCTTCGTCAACCAGTGTCAAAGGCTCACCGTTCTGCAGACAGTTCAGTTCGGCGTTGCTCAGTTCAAAATAATCGCAGAAGTATTGCAGGTTACGGCCGATGACGGGTGTCGGCACGGAAAGAATCTGTCCGGTGCCTTCGTCTATTTGGTGGAAGGCTTGCACCTGTCTGCCGTCCGCATCGGTCATGGTAGCCATCACCGCTTTCCCGGCTTCCAGCTTTTGGCAGTTTGCCTCGCTGAACTGTTCCAATCGACTTTGGGCAAGCACCGGATAAAACAGGATGTCCGCTTCCCTTGTTTCGGTTCTGACCAATGCGAAGCGTGTGCGCCCTTGTATGATATTCCCTCCTTCATCCGTGATATGGATAGGCAGCACTGGTGAACGGTAGCCGTCACATACCTGTTGCAACACCGATTGCGGCAAGTCGCCAATCATTTCACGGGTCAGTCCGAATTTTTTGAGGATGCCGTAAGGTATTTCTTCCTCTTTGAATTGTGTTGATAGTTTCATAATCCTTGGGTATAAGTTCACTTTGGG
>ENA-OQJX01000171-OQJX01000171.1-human-gut-metagenome-genome-assembly--contig:-NODE-171-length-43534-cov-6.699956_pt1 | contig 43534 bp, 45 predicted proteins | sample MGYA00242615_ERZ504782 | MGnify/ENA primary metagenome ERZ504782 (study PRJEB26092, sample SAMD00036354) | human gut metagenome | host: Homo sapiens | study: EMG produced TPA metagenomics assembly of... | reverse complement strand
GTTTTCTTTGTCTTTGGATTCGCAACACTAAGGTAAGTGAAAACGCTGACATGGCAAAAACCTGGGCAACAAAATGTTGCTCAGGAACTTATAAAAATAATTATCAATTATGTTGCGGAATTAAGGTTATAAAGGAAAAAGGTTGTTGAGAAAATGAAAAACAAACAGGCTGCGGCAATTAGTGGAATGGCGTTTCTCCATAATTGCCGCCGATAAGTCTGCCTCTTTTGTACATTGATCTTTTGTTGCAGTTTGTCGGCCGAGAAAGTAGGGGCGACGGAATGTTTGAAAGCGACATCCGCATCCCAATAATTCTTGAGCGTCGGAATTCATCCCGGTTCTTTTCGTTTTCGTTCAGCCATTCGCTTAGTGAAAGAATGTCATCCGAAGAACTTTCTCCACTCAGGACACGTGCGATTATATGGTTTATTCTGTTTTCCATTCTGTGTGTTTCTATATGTATAGTCGCAGGGAAATGAGAATACCCTTAGTCGAAATGAGAAAAAGATAGAAAATTTTCACCCGTTTCCATAAAGTGAAAATTTATTTTCACCGGCGGGAAAATAAATTTTCATGGGCATGAAATAAAATTTTCGTAGGCATGGAACTTTTATTTCCTGCCGGAGTGTAGCTTTTCAGATGCAATCGTCAGCAAGTGTTTCCCGCAGTTTGCGGACGGCATTCGCCAAGTGTGCTTCCAGAGTTTTGACGGAGATGTCGAGGATGGCAGCCACTTCTTTATATTTGAGCTTGTCTTCGCGGACGAGTTTGAAAGCCATCTTGCATTTGGCGGGTAGCGAGTCGATCGCCAGGTTCAGGCGGTGGATTCCTTCCTGGCTGATAAGTTCTTCTTCGGGAGTCGTTTCGGTCGAGGTGAAAAGGTCGATGGAGATTTCGTCCAGCGATACCTGCTCCATGTGCTGTTTGCGATAATAGCTGATCGCTTTGTGGCGGGCTACCGTATAAATGTAAGAATCGAAATTGGAGATACCGGGAAGTTGCTTGCGGTTGTCCCAGATAGCTAAGAAGGTATCGGAAACAATCTCTTCGGCTTCTGCCGGCGATGAGACATACATGCCCGTAAATCGCATTAGTGGACCGAAATAGGCCATGTAAAGCGATTTAAGAGCGGTCTGTGAATCCGATAAGGCCATTTCACAAACCCACTGTATGATATCGTCTCGATTCTCTCCCAAGTGTGAGCAAGATTAACAATGTTCTTATAATAAGAGTCGCGAATATAAGGAAAATCCCTTAGTCTGGTAACATTATTTTTTTATTCAACTGTTTCTGTGGGGGCATAGTTCGACTTGTAACATGTTTGTAACATCTATGTCATTATTGCGTAATATTTGTTTCAGACCTTTGCAACCAAATACATAACAAGCAATTATGGAGACATTTTATCTCTTTCTGATCATTTTTCTCTTTGTGCTGGCAGTGTTCGACCTGTCAGTCGGAGTTAGTAACGATGCGGTCAATTTCATGAATTCGGCAATAGGCTCGAAAGCTGCATCTTTTAAAGTCATAATGGTGATTGCCGCGATCGGCATCTTTGTCGGTGCCTCGCTTTCCAACGGTATGATGGACATTGCCAGGCACGGAATTTACCAGCCGCAACATTTCTACTTTTCGGAGATTATGTGTATTTTGCTGGCTGTCATGCTCACTGATGTGGTGTTGCTGGATATTTTTAACTCTCTGGGAATGCCCACTTCGACTACCGTTTCGCTGGTTTTCGAATTGTTGGGCGGTACGGTTGCGATTTCATTAATCAAGATTGCCAATTCCAACGGTGCGCTCCAGTTGGGCGACCTGCTGAACACCGATAAGGCTTTTACGGTGATACTTGCCATTTTCCTTTCGGTGGCGATCGCTTTCTTCTTCGGGGCTATTGTCCAATATATCTCCCGTCTGATCTTTACCTTCAATTATAAGAAGTATGCGACTTATTTCATCGGGCTGTTCGGTGGTCTGGCTGCAACTTCCATCCTTTATTTTATGCTGATCAAAGGTTTGAAGGAAAGCTCTTTTATGGAAGGCGATCTCAAAACGATGATCTATAGTAATACGGACACGATTGTGTGGGGAGCGCTTATCTTCTTCACTGTATTGATGCAGATTCTCCATTGGTTGAAGGTGAATGTCTTTAAAGTGGTGATCTTATTGGGTACGTTTGCTCTGGCATTGGCGTTTGCCGGTAACGACTTGGTGAACTTTATCGGTGTTCCGTTGGCAGGCTATTCTTCTTATATGGACCTGATGGCACAGGGTGGTACGACTACGACCGATACTTTCCTGATGGAGTCGTTGCTTGAACCGGCCAAAACCCCGTGGTACTTCCTTGTCGGTTCCGGTTTGGTAATGGTGGTTGCTTGGCTACTTCGAAGAAGGCGCAGGCGGTGATCAAAACGTCTGTGGATCTGGCCCGACAGTCGGATGGAAATGAGAATTTCGGAACGTCGCCCGTTGCACGTGTCCTGGTGCGTACGTGCAATAATGCTTCCAGTACGATATTGAGTGTGGTTCCTTTGCGTGTGAAGGACTGGATCGACAGCCGTTTCAATAATAATGAGATAATACTTGCAGATAAGGCCAGTTTCGACTTGGTACGTGCTTCGGTGAATGTCGTGCTTTCCGGTCTCTTGATTGCGTTGGGTACTTCGTTGAAGTTGCCGTTGTCTACGACTTATGTAGCTTTCATGGTGGCGATGGGTAGTTCTTTGGCCGACCGTGCCTGGGGACGTGAAAGTGCGGTTTACCGTATCACCGGTGTGCTTTCCGTGATTGGTGGCTGGTTCATTACGGCAGGTGCAGCCTTTACGATCTGTTTTCTGGTCGCTCTGTTGATCCATGTCGGTGGTATTGCGGCAATGGCGGCAATGGTGGGGTTGGCGATCTATATGCTGATCCGCAACCAGATTCTGTATAAGAAAAAGATGAAGAAGGAAGCGATGCAGGAAGAAGTCGATTCTACGATTTCCAAGCTGCGTGAGACAAAGGACAAACGCGAAGCTCTTTCCTTGTTCCGCGAACATAGCCGCGACGAGCTTTGCAATGTACTGAACTTCGCTTCCGATGCTTTCAACCGCTCCGTTCATGGCTTTATGGACGAGAACCTGCGTGAACTTCGCAAGGTGATGAGCGCGATCGAGGAAAAGAAGAGTTACTTGAAACAGGTCAAACGTGTCGGCACATTGGGCGTTACCCAGTTGGAACATGATATTGCGATCGATAAAGGTTTGTACTATTATCAGGGAAATGACTTTGCCAGTGAGATCGTGTTTAGTATCCGCCGTCTGACGGAACCGGGCAAGGAGCATGTCGACAACCATTTCAGCCCGCTCAGCGAAGTACAGAAGGAAGATTTCGGAAAGATGACCGATGAGATCGTTTCTTTCTTGAACCGCAGTTCGGCTATGATTGAAAGCAATGATTACCACCGTATGGATGACCTGATCGCCGAATCGGTCGACCTGACAGCTAAACTGACACTTCTGAAAAAAGAGGAACTGAAACGTATCCAGGGACAGAGCGGCAGCACGAAGGTCAGCATGGTCTATCTGAATATGGTACAGGAAGCACAGAATGTGGTGTCCTTTACGGCGAATTTGCTGAAGGTGAGCCGGAAGTTCCAAAAAGAATAATCGAGGTGTTACTTTTGGCTTGATCCAAAAGTAACCAAAAGATCAAGATTGTCCTGTTACTTTTCTCTTGAAAGAAAAGTAACCAAAAGTTCAAGGCTTAACCGTCTGGGCTACTCCGGGCAAAGACTCCGCTGTCGCCTGCGAAACTCGCTTCGCTCAGACAGCGCAGGCTCCGGACGCTTCGTCTTTGCCCTCCGCTTGACGCCCATCCGCTTAGGCCTTTCGTAGAAAGCTGCGCTTTCTCTTGGGATGGCCGATGTCGACCGTTCTTCTGCGATCCCGCGTCAAGCGTGGGAACAGTATAGTTTCGAAGCACCCTCACAAGTGCGAGGACAAGCCCAGAGGCAACACGGAGGCAAACACAGGGACAAGCCCGGAGACAAGCATAGGAACAAGCCCGTTCCCACGCTTGACGCGGGATCACAAAAAAACAGGCGGCATCGGCCATCCCCAAAGAGCCGTTAGGCTCTATTTCCGGCCTAAGCTGGTGAGCGTTAAGCGCAGAGACCGCAGTGAGCGCCCGGAGCGTCTGCTGTTTGAGCGAAGCGAGTTTCAGACGCGACAGCGAACGGAGGGAACGGAGTAGCGAAGCAGGTTCGGCCTTGACTTTTGGTTACTTTTGGGTCAAGCCAAAAGTAACTATAACAATAGCATTGTCTTCTCTTTGACAAGATCACTCTCATCCATCTGAAGCGAAGGAACCGTACACATCTTGATGTAGTCGCCGGTCTGACAGGTGTAGTCATAATAGGCCTGTTGCTCGGGAGTGAAATCCTCCTTTTGGATCAGGCCGCTTTTCATGGATAAAAATTCTTCCGTATCCGTGCAGTCCGACTCCTTGATAAGCAGGATACGGCGTGCGACCGGGTTCCGGTTGTAGTCAAGCCCGATATATAGACCGCGCAGTTGCCGGGGATTCCGGAAAAATGGGATTTGCAGATAGATTGTTACTAGCGTAAATTGAGGCGAGGGGTTTTCGCTGAACATACAATAAAAGTTCTGCGGATCACCTGTGACTCCCATGCCCCATTGCGCCTCCCCGTAAGCATTTAACCGCCCGATGCGGATGTACTCCTTGTTTTCGGACAGGCTGATGATGAAAGGTTCCATCTTCAGGCAGTCCGAGGAAGAAGAAAGGCTGTAACTCGTATAAAGTCCGCATATGTTGTCCACCCGTGTGGTGGAAAGCTGTATTTCTTCTTGCAAATGTTCGAGGAAAGGGTTGGCTTTCCGGTCGGATTGCATGTTCGGTTCCATCCCGTCCAAACGTTCCAACAGTTCCGGTAGGATGGACAGCAGGCGCCGTTTGGATATGTTGTTGACCAACACGATCGCATGGTCCAAAGCTTCCTCGTGCGGGCAGTTTTTTAGTTCCTCGAAATAAGCCGGAAGCACTGTCGTGTACAAAGAAGACAGGATGCTGGGAGCCATTCCGGCACAGTCGGCAATCTCCTTCATTTTTATCCCGTTATTGCGCAGATATTCTATCCGCCGGTAGAGTTCACGGAAGTCGTCCATGTTGTTCTTGTTTACTGTTTTGTATTGCAAAATAAGTACAAACGTGTTGCATTTCCGTTACATGAATGTTACATAAATATTGCTTTATAACCGATTGATTTATAATACATATAAATAATAAACATTCATGCCTTCAGTAATATTCCTGTAATATATCACGCCTACTTTTGCTGCCGTAAACAAAATGACAGCGTGTTATGAACTACGAACAACAAACTAAAAATCCATCTCGGAAACGGTTATCCGATTTTCTTTTTATCCTTTGGGCCGGCGGTGCGGCTCTTTTGTCTTACTCATTGGTATATGCACTGCGCAAGCCTTATACGGCGGCTGCTTTTGAGGATGTCGAGTTTTTCGATATGGATTATAAAGTGGTTGTTACAATCTCCCAGATAGTAGGATATGTGATTTCGAAGTTTATGGGGATCAAGCTGATCTCCGAACTGAGACGGGAAGAGCGTTTGAAGTTTATCCTGATGTCTGTCGTGATGGCGGAGCTTTCACTGGTTTTCTTCGGTCTGCTTTCTGCTCCTTACAATATTGCAGCTATGTTCCTGAACGGCTTGTCGCTGGGTTGTATGTGGGGTGTGATCTTTAGTTTTATCGAAGGGCGTCGGATGACGGATATCCTTGCCAGCCTGTTAGGAGTCAGCATGGTGATCAGTTCCGGGACGGCTAAGTCGGCAGGGTTGTATGTTATGAATAACCTGCATGTGAATGAGTTCTGGATGCCTGCGCTGATCGGAGCTGTCGCACTGCCCCTTTTGGCGTTGCTCGGATATGCCCTGGATCGTCTGCCGCAACCGACCGAAGAAGATATTGCGATGAAGTCGGAGCGTGCAACACTGAACGGGAAACAGCGTTGGGAGTTGTTCAAGAATTTTATGCCTTTCCTCATGATGTTATTCGTTGCCAATATAGCCATCGTGGTGCTGCGCGATATAAAAGAAGACTTTTTAGTGAATATCATCGATGTTTCCAAGTATTCGCCTTGGCTTTTTGCGAAGATCGACAGTGTGGTGACGCTTATCATCTTGGTGGTTTTCGGGTTGATGGTCTTTGTGAAGGACAACCTGAAAGCTCTTTCCATCCTTTTCGGATTGATTATTACGGGGATGGTTGTGATGTCTGTTATCTCTTTCGGGCAGGAACGGTTCCAGCTTTCTCCCGTTGTCTGGCTGTTCATACAGAGTCTTTGCCTGTATATCGCGTATCTTACTTTCCAGACAGTTTTCTTCGACCGGTTCATTGCCTGCTTCAAGATTCATGGGAATGTAGGGTTCTTTATTGTGACGACGGACTTTTTAGGATATACCGGGACAGTGCTGGTGCTCGTGTTGAAGGAATTTTGCAACCCGCATATCGACTGGGCGGTATTTTATAACCAGTTTGCCGGATATGTCGGCATCTTCTGCTGTATCACCTTCATCTGTTCCTTTGTATATTTGCATCAGCGTTTCCGCAAGGAAAACGGATTGGCTGCCAAAAACAACGCAGTGCTCGAATTGGATACGGCTCCGCGGAACGCGATCACGATGGCTTGATAAACGAATCAGTATAATAAAAGAAATAAATCAGTTATGAAAAAGATTTCGTGTGTGATTATGGATTGGGCCGGAACGGCTGTCGATTTCGGCTGCTTTGCCCCTTTGAATGCTTTCCTGAAAGTTTTCTCCGAAGAAAAAGGGATTGATATCACCTACCGGCAGGCACGTGAGCCGATGGGATTGTTGAAGATAGACCATATCAAGGCAATCCTGAATATGTCGGAAGTAAAAGCCAAATTCCAAGCTCGCTATAACCGTGACTGGAACATGGATGATGTGAATGAAATGTACCGGAGTTTCGAGAAGCATTTGTTCTCGTCTCTTCGCAACTTTACGGACCCGATCCCCGGTGTGTTGGATACGATGAAACTGTTGCGCGAAGAAGGAATTAAGATCGGTTCGACAACAGGCTATACGCAGGCGATGATGGATGTGGTCCGTCCCGATGCGGCTGCTAAAGGCTATGTGGTGGATAATTTGGTTACTCCGGACGATGTTCCCGCTGGACGTCCTGCTCCGTATATGATCTATAAGAATATGATCGATCTGGCTATTCCTTCTGTCGATAATGTGGTGAAGGTGGGTGACACGATCGCCGATATCAAGGAAGGAGTGAACGCCAAAGTATGGAGCATCGGCATCGTGACCGGCAGCAACGAGATAGGACTGACAGAAGAGGAATACAACCACCGTTCGCCGGACGAACTGATCGAACTCAAGCGCGAAGTGCGTGAGCGGATGTTGAATGCCGGCGCCCATTTCGTCTTGGACAATATTACGGAACTTCCCGCCTGCATTGAGAAAATTAACGGTAAATATTGATTTATAATAAGAACGTCATGAATACAAAAAGAAACTACCTGCTGCTTACCCCCGGTCCCTTGAGCACATCCGAAACAGTTCGCGAAGCGATGCTTCAGGATTGGTGTACTTGGGATAAAGATTATAACGAAGGAATTGTAACCCCTATCCGTAAAGGCCTGTTGGCTATTGCCGGACTGGATGAGGACGAATATACGGATGTCTTGTTGCAAGGCAGCGGGACATATTGTGTGGAGGCTACCATCGGTGCGGCTGTGAAACCGACCGACAAACTCCTGATCCTGGCAAACGGCGCCTACGGCAAACGTATGGCACAGATCGCAGAATACTACCATATTGACCATGTGCTGATCTCCCTGCACGAGACGGAACTGGTGACCGGCGAAGTGGCCCGCAAGGCCCTCGAAGCCAATCCGGGCATCACACATCTGTCGATGGTACACAGCGAAACGACTACCGGCCTGCTGAACCCGATCGAAGAAGTGGCCGAAGTCCTAAAGGGTCGTAACATCACCTTTATCGTAGATGCCATGAGCAGCTTCGGCGGTGCGCCAATTGATATGAAGAAGCTGGATATTGACTTTTTAGTCAGCAGCGCCAACAAATGTATCCAGGGGGTTCCCGGTTTCGGCTTTATCATTGCGAAGAAAGATAAGCTGGTGGCCACGAAAGGAAATGCCCGCTCTCTCTCGCTCGACATCTATGCGCAGTGGGAAACGATGGAAAAAGGCGGCGGCAAATGGCGTTTTACGTCGCCAACACATGTGGTGCACGCTTTTTATCAGGCCATGAAAGAGCTGAATGAAGAAGGTGGTATCGCTGCCCGTTCGGAACGCTATAAGCAAAATCACCGTACATTGGTCGATGGTATGCGTGCGTTAGGTTTCAAGACCTTACTGCCGGATGCTTCGCAAGGTCCGATCATCACTTCTTTTTTGTATCCTTCTGCCGACTTCGATTTCCAGGCTTTCTACAATCAGTTGAAGGCGAAAGGCTTCGTCATCTATCCCGGTAAAATCTCCGACGCCGATACATTCCGTATCGGAAACATCGGTGATATCTTCCCTAACGATATGGAGGCGCTTTTGCAGGCGATACGATCAATAAACTACTAAAAAGTTTTAACATCCTTATAAATGAGGGTGTGTCAAATTGATATTACCGGGCGCAGACGACTCAGAACACGCAGACGGAGGCGGATTTATTGTGTTGATAATTAATAGTATCTGTGTTAATCAGTGCTTGTATGTGTCATCTGTGTCCCATGAATGCCGATATTTGACACACCCCGTTTTACCGTTAAGAAATAGCAAATCGATAGTTGCGATGTAAGAAGATTTTTGTTCCTTTGGGGGCGAAAATCAATAAGGCATTTAGTGAAATCTTTTATTTGCATCCTGCTGGTATTATTCCAGTTTACAATATTTACAACGGTAGGAGCGGTTTGCGAACCGCCCTTACGTCTTTCCGTATCTGATACGGGAGTACAGGACAGTGTATCCCGGATGTCTGTCGTCGAATATAAATTCAAACCGAAAAGCTTGATCCTTCCTGCCTCCTTGATAACAGTCGGGGCGATTGGCACTGCCATAGACGGGATGAACGATTTCCACCTCTTTTCTCGCAAAGATTCTGTCAAGAAGATACGGATCGACGATTATATGGAATGGGGCATGCTGGGGTGGGTTTTTGTCTGCGACCTGATGGGGAAGGAGAAACATAATTGGGTGGACCAGCTTTGTCTGGTTGTCATTGCCGAAGCTTCAATGCCGCCATGACACGGACAGTCAAATATACTGTAGGTGAAATACGTCCTGACGGCGGTCCCCATTCGTTCCCTTCCGGACATACCGCCAATGCTTTCTTAGGGGCGCATATCGCCTGGAAGGAATTTAAGGACAGCAGCCCGGTTTTAGCCTATTCCGGTTATGCACTGGCGACTTTCGTTGCTTGTTCACGCTTGTATAACAACCGGCATTGGGTAGCCGATGTGGTGGCGGGAGCTGGTTTCGGTATCCTTTCTGTCGAACTTGCCTATCTGACTTATTTTCCCATCCGTAACGCGATCGCCCGTAAAATCAATATGAAGGGAAGTGATCGCCTGGTTGTCGCTCCGACGCTTGGTCCTACTGGGGGAGGCCTTTATTTGTCATGGAAATTTTGATGACTTATGATTTAGATGTCGATGATAAATCATAAGTTATAAATCTTTTCCAGCTCTTCGATAAACGTCCGGTCATTACTGAGACGGGGTATTTTGTGCTGGCCGCCTAATTTCCCTTTCCTGCGAAGCCATTCGTAGAAGGTCCCTTCGCGGGCAACCTGGATTTCCAGCGGTTGGAGGGAAATTTCTTTATAGCGTTTGGCTTCGTAGTCGGAATTAAGCTGCTGTAAAGCCTTATCCAGTAAGGAGGCAAAATCATCCAGCGAAGGCGGCATTTTCTCGAATTCGATCATCCATTGATGGCGGCCTTTCGCCTTGTCAAGCATAAAGAGGGGAGCGGCGGTGTATTCTTTCACTTTGGCTCCTGTCTGGCGGCAGACGCTGCTGATCGCTTTGTCGGCATTGTCTACCATCAACTCTTCTCCGAAGGCATTGATAAAGTTCTTGGTACGTCCCGATATCACGAATTTGTGCGGATAAAGGGAAGTGAAACGGATTGTATCACCGATCTGGTAACGCCATAATCCGCCGGAGGTCGTGATCACCATCGCGTAGTTTTTCTCCACCTCTACAGCTTCCAGCGGAAGGACGGTCGGGTGTTCTCTACCTACCTCGTTAATCGGTATAAATTCATAAAAGACACCGTAGTCGATCATCAACAGTAGGCTGTGTTCTGCCGGATCATCCTGGAGACCGAAAAATCCTTCCGATGCGTTGTAGGTTTCCATGTAATGCATCCGGTTGGAAGGGATCAACGCCTTGTACTGGTCCCGGTACGGTTCGAAACTGATCCCGCCGTGGAAGAATACCTCCATATTGGGCCAGACATCTGTCAGGTATTCGCTTCCTGCCTTTTGCAATACCGCCTTGATCAGTACCAGCATCCAGGAGGGAACACCGGACAAGCTGTTCACGTCGGCTTTCCAAGTGCTCTCGACGATCGCCTTGATCTTGCTTTCCCATTCATCCATCAGGATAATCTTTTTGTCGGGGACGCGGATCAGGTTGACAAGAGGGTTCAGATTTTGTAACAGGACGGCAGAAAGGTCCCCGCAATGTGCATTCTGGTTCAAAGGGGAAGGGCTGTGGCTTCCGCCCAATATCAACCCTTTACCGGCAAAAAAATGACTGTCGGGATGATTCCGTAAATAGATGGAAACGGTGTCGAAACCACCTTTGTAATGACACCCTTTCAGAATTTCGGGTGTGACGGGAAGGAACTTGCTTTTGTCGTTTGTGGTGCCGCTGCTTTTTGCGTACCACCGCACGATCGAAGGCCAGAGAATATTCTTTTCTCCGTTGATCATACGGGTGACGTATGGTTTTATGTCGTCATAGGTCTGCAAGGGAATCCGCTCACAAAAGTCTGCATATCCTTGAATACTTTTGTAGTCGTATTTTAGCCCCCACTCGGTATTTCGGGCGGTAGACAAAAGGGACTTCAACTGTTTGTGTTGGATGGCGTCTGCATCCTGGGCAAACTTTGCGATCTCTTTTTGCCTGGGGCGGAAGAGTAGTGATATTGTATTTGTCAGAATATCCATGCTCCTGTTGTTTGAATTGCATGCAAAGATACGATAAATTCCCTATCTTTGTGCAACGAGTACTTAATCCCGAAAAACGATGAAAATAGGTATCCTTTCCTCCGGTGGCGACTGTCCCGGAATAAACGCCACGATACGCGGTGTCGGTAAAACGGCCATTATGCACTATGGCATGGAAGTCATCGGTATACACAGCGGCTTTGTCGGCCTGCTGAATAAAGATGTCCAGACTTTCGACGAACGCAGCCTTTCAGGTATCCTGAACCTGGGCGGTACGATCTTGGGGACTTCCCGTGAGAAACCTTTCCGTAAACTTCTGGCTTCAGGCGAAAGTGAGAAACCGCAGCTCATCAGGCAGAATTATGAGGAGCTCGGTCTGGACTGCCTCGTCTGTATCGGTGGCAATGGGACACAGAAAACCGCCGGTATGCTCTCGGCGATGGGCTTGAATGTGATCGGTGTGCCGAAGACTATCGATAACGACATCTGGGGAACGGACATAACGTTCGGTTTCGATACGGCTGTCAATATCGCGACCGAAGCGATCGACCGCCTGCATTCGACTGCCAGTTCGCACAAGCGGGTGATGGTGGTGGAGGTGATGGGACACCATGCTGGGTGGATTGCGTTGTATGCCGGCATGGCTGGAGCGCCGATGTGATCTTGCTGCCTGAATTGGGTTTTGACATGGACAAAATAAACGAAGTGATTCTGGATCGTGCCCGTCGTGGTAAGCCTTATTCTATCGTGGTTGTGGCCGAAGGGATCGAAACGCCCGACAAGGAGCGCCCTTCCGTCTATGTGACGCGTGTCATAGAGGAAGCGACCGGGATAGAGAGCCGTGATACCGTTTTGGGATATATCCAGCGCGGAGGTAATCCTTCCCCCTTCGATCGTAACTTGGCTACCCGTTTGGGCGGATATGCTACGGAGCTGATCGCAAACGGACAATTCGGACGTATGGTCTGTATGAAAGGAAATGAGGTCGAGTCGATTCCTCTTTCGGAAGTAGCCGGTAAACTGAAACTGGTGACTCCCGAACACGATCTGATCGTTCAGGGAAAGCGAATGGGAATCTCTTTCGGAGATTGAAAAAGAAGAATTGACAATTAGAGGAGAGAAAAACTAATTCTCAATTTTCAATTCTCCTTTCTCAATTGCCATTGCTTCTTCAGGTAGTCTTCGAACTCGTTATCAGCTGTGTTCTCGCCGGTTTTCTTCTTTTTGAGCTCTGAGATGAATTGCTGGAATGTCTTGTCGGTCCGCAACTTTTTGATCGCCATCTTGGCTGCGCTTTGCTGGGATTCTTTTTTCGAATAGCCGATGCCGACTCCTATCTGCGTGTCGGAGAGCGTCACGCCAGTCTGGAACACCGGGTTTCCGTCGTTATCGGTAAATGATTCGATCAAATCGAATGATATTTCAAGCTTGTTCTTTTGGCTCCATTCGATCAGGCTCGATTTGAAATTGACCTCTTTGCGGGCGATTGTTTCCAGGTTGACATATTTCTTGATGAGCACATTTTGGATGAAGTTATAGCAGACTTCGTAGCCCTGGTCCAGATAGATTGCACCGATCAGTGCTTCAAGGGCATTTCCATACATGTAGTTGTTGTGGGAGTTTACTTTGGCGGAATACACGACCATCTTTTCGAGTCCCAGTTCGACGGCAACGCGGTTCAGTGTATCACGCTGTACGATTTTGGAGCGGGTATTGGTCAGGAAACCTTCCCGCTTGTTCTGAAAGTGGTTGAAAACGATGTCGGCTACGACCGCATCCAATATGGCATCGCCCAAAAACTCCAACCGTTCATTGTTCAGCCATCTGCCGTCACTGCTTTCTATGGAAGAGGATTTATGGTGGAAGGCTTGTTCATAAAGGTGGATGTTATCGGGATAAAAACCGAGTATCTTGTATAAAGAAGAATAAGGCTCCTTATTCATGTTCTTGAGGAGCCTTATTCTTTTGTATAGCTTTGTAAACACGTTACTTCACAAATTTTTTAACAATAGCACAAGCATTGTGACCGCCAAACCCGAAAGTATTGGACAGTGCTGCCCGCACTTCTCTTTTTTGAGCCTTATTGAATGTGAAATTCAGTTTATAATCTATTTCAGGATCATCATCACCATCCGCATGGTTGATCGTCGGAGGAATGATACCGTCGTTTATAGCCTTGATGCAGAGTATTGCCTCGATCGCTCCGGCCGCCCCTAAAAGGTGTCCGGTCATTGATTTCGTCGAACTGATATTCAGGTTGTAAGCGTGATCTCCGAAAACTTCTTTGATCGCTTTTACTTCCGAGATATCTCCTACCGGGGTAGAGGTTCCGTGAACGTTGATGTAATCGATGTCTTCCGGAGTCATTTCCGCGTCTTCCAGTGCGTTACGCATAACCAACTTGGCTCCTAATCCCTCCGGATGGGAAGCTGTCAGGTGATAAGCATCGGCAGACATGCCGGTTCCGGCAATCTCGCAATATATTTTAGCTCCACGAGCCAAGGCATGTTCCATTTCTTCCAGGACCAGACAGGCTGCTCCTTCTCCCATAACGAATCCGTCACGGCTTGCGCTGAATGGGCGGGAAGCAGTTTCGGGTGAATCGTTGCGGGTCGACAGTGCGTTCATCGAGTTGAACCCGCCGACACCTGATTCCGAAACAGCGGCTTCGGCACCACCGGTGATAATCACGTTAGCTTTTCCTAAACGGATATAGTTGAACGCGTCACTGATCGCGTTGGTTGAAGATGCACAAGCTGATACTGTCGCAAAGTTGGGACCGTGGAATCCGTAAAGCATGGAGATATGTCCGGCTGCGATATCGGAGATCATCTTCGGGATGAAAAAAGGATTGAACTTAGGACCGATCGTATCTTTGATCTTTGCATATCCTAACACTTCTTCGTCGAATGTCTTGATACCACCGATACCAGAGGCAAAGATAACGCCGATACGGTTCTTGTCTTCCTTGTCCAAGTCCATAGCTGCATCGTCAATCGCTTGTTTTGCGGCATTTATTGCGAATAAACTATAACGGTCACACTTGCGGGCTTCCTTACGATCCATTACTGTCAACGGGTCGAAGCCTTTTACTTCGCATGCAAATTGTGTCTTGAATTTGGATGCATCAAACTGAGTAATAGGCCCGGCTCCACTCTTCCCATTGATAATACCTTCCCATGTTTCCGGGAGGGTATTACCAAGAGGAGTAATAGCTCCAAGACCTGTTACCACAACTCTTTTTAATTCCATACCTTTAATTAAAAGGATTGATTACTTCGCGTTAGCTTCGATGTAAGCAATGGCGTCGCCTACAGTTGTAATCTTTTCTGCTTGATCATCAGGAATAGAAATACCGAATTCCTTTTCGAATTCCATAATCAGTTCTACAGTGTCAAGAGAGTCTGCTCCTAAATCGTTAGTAAAGCTTGCTTCGTTTGTAACTTCTGTTTCTTCAACACTTAATTTGTCAACGATGATAGCTTTTACTCTTTCAGCAACTTCAGACATAACTTTTTCAATTTAGATTAATAAATACGAATATACTTTTTAAATTTGCAGTGCAAAGAAAAGAATTTTTTATGTTACAAAACAAATTTAATGCACTAAAAATGTGGAAAACTGCACATTTTTTCTTTTCTTGTGCACAAAAATAGGAGAAAACATGAAAAACGTAACAGTTTTTGCCTCTGGCTCGGGTACGAACGCGGAGAATATCGCCCGATATTTCTCTAAAAGTGAAACTATTAAAGTGGCGCTTGTTTTGTCTAACAACCGGAATGTAGGCGTACATGCAGGGTGAATAAGTTGGGGGTTCCTTCTTTTGTCTTTTCGAGGGAGGAATTTGTAGATGGGGGACCTGTCCTGGCAAAACTTGCGGAATATGATACGGATCTGATTGTTCTTGCCGGCTTCATGAATAAGATCTCCGATCCCCTACTGAATGCCTATCCGGGTAAAATCATCAATATTCATCCCGCCCTTTTGCCTAAATACGGCGGTAAAGGCATGTACGGAATGCATGTGCACGAGGCGGTCGTTGCTGCCGGTGAACGGGAGACTGGCATTACCATCCATTACATAGACGAACATTACGACGAAGGGACGGTTATCTTCCAGGCAACCTGTCCGGTTCTGCCGTCCGATACGCCGGAAGAGGTTGCTGCGAAAGTGCATGCACTCGAATACGCCCATTATCCTAAGATCATAGAAGATTTGCTTGCAACCCGTTGACCGGATTGTATCAGAAGTTCGCGCTCAGCTGAATGACGTAGGTGCGGGGTGCGGAAACGAGCATCGGGCGTGTACTGTATTTTTTATTGAACAAGTTGTTCACCATGAACTGGAAAGAGAGTTCCTTCGTGATCTTCACGCACGCACGCAGGTCGATCACGCAATAGGGCGTGTTGTTCTTCGCCCAATAGGAATGAAGTGTTTGCCCGTTCACATTGCCGAAGAGGATGTCGCGCACGTAGTCCATAATCTCCGGCTGCTCTTTCGCCCGCTCGTCCACCATCAGGTAGTCGACGGCCAACGTTTTGCTTTTCCACACGATATTGGTTCCCAACGTCAATCGTTTCCACTGGAAGTCGAGGACGGCTTTTACGGTATGTTTCTGGCGGTACTTCAGGTATTTGGATGTGTTGGACTTCTCTTTCATGTGCATCGGATCGTTGTAGGCCGCTTCTTCTTCGTTCTTTTTTTTGTAGCCGGCGTCTTCCGGTTCGATGAATACATACCCTAAGTTATAGCTCAATGTGGTATTGGGGTTGAACGTATAGATGCCGTTTGTACTGATTTCCGCTCCGTAGATACGTGCTTTCGACACGTTATAGAATTGGGCTCCGATCCCCGGCATCTGACCCTGGGTGATCATGCTCAGGAGGTCGTGCGTGCCGTTAATGTACTGGAAAGTCGTATTGTTGAAGATTCCGAAGCGAAACTCGATCATGTCGGTATATTGGGTATAGAACCCCGCCAGGTCGAAGAAGCCCGTCAGGTTTCCGAACTTATATCCCTGTTTGAACCCCAGTTCAACGTTCATACCCTTTTCGGCATTTACCTCTTTGTTCGGGTACACGCCGACACCACCGATGTCTTTGCGGGCATATTTCTCGGTTAGCGAAGGATAGCGGTAACCTTGCCCGAAGCTGGCGCGGATAAAGCTGTAGTCGGCAAGCTGGTAGTTCAGTCCGGCACGGAAGATCGGTTTGACTGGAATCTTGGTTCCGAACAGTTTGGTTTCCGCTTCCCGCAGGTAGTTGTCCACCCGGTAGTATTCGGCACGCATACCGGCCGATACGCTCAGGCGGTCGAAGAAGCGCTGATCGTATTGGACGAACAGGGCGGCATTGTCACTGTCGTGTGTCCCGGTCGTTTTCGAAACGCTTTTCATATGTTCGTAGGTCGCCCCGGCGGTGATCTGGCTTCCGTTATCCCATTTCTTATTGAATTGGTAGTCTACATAGTAAGTATAGTTCTTGTCTGTCCCTTTAGGCACATTCTCTTTGTTGTTGTTCATCACCCAGGAGATCAGGTCGCAGTAGTCGGCTGTCGTGGCAGTCGGGAATACTCCGTTCAGAATGTTGACGGCTCCATCCACGATCCCGTTCAGGTCTCCTTGCAATATCGGCTGGATAAGCGGGAAGAAAGGGCTGTAGTCTCCGTTCTTGATGTTGTCGATATAGGCGTTGACGGTGGTGGCATCGCTTCCCATATTACCTAAGATATTGTCGAGCGACTTGCGAGCGGAGCTTCCGTCGATGATGTTGTCTCCCCGGTAATAGAAACGGGTCTTGATCTTATGCGAGGTGTTGTTAGCCGGATTGGTAAAATTGAAGAACGGGTCGATATAGAAGGTGTTCCCCTTGCGCCCCATGTTGGCGATGGACGACGGCTGGTAGATTTCCACCGGAGAGCGCCAGATAAAGAAGTCGGCATATTTGTCGGCCAGATAGTTGAAATTGAACCCATAGTTCAGGAGTTTCCCTTCTTTCATCGGATGGTGGTATGTTATATTGCCTCCGAGCCGCAGGCGCCGGTTGTATCCCTGCTCGCGGTATCCATCGTCGGAAAACAGGTTGAGTCCTCCCGACACATCGAAGTTCCCGATCCGTCGTGCGTGCGAGAGATCCACCCCTTCGTATTCGTCATGAGCGGGATGGTCGTAGACCCCGACATAGGCTCGGGCGCTTGTAGTCGGCGTGAGTCCCGGCCGTTTCGTGCGGATGTTGATCACCCCGTTCAGAGCCGATGAACCGTAGAGTACGGAGGAGGCACCCTTCATCACTTCTACCTGTTCGATGTTTTCGAGCGGGACGATGTTCCAGTTGATCACTCCGTTGCCCGAACTCAGGCACTCATACCGTCCACCAGCACAAGGCTGCGCGAACCGACCCCGTATGTCCATCCGTTTCCGCCACGTATGGAGGGCTGCTTGTCGTTGATATCCACGCCCGGCATTGTGTTCAGTGTCGAACTAAGGTCGGTAGGGGCCTGCTTGGCGATATCGCCTGCCTTCAGCAGATCCATCGAAACGGTGACGTCACTTAGTTTCTGTTCGAAGCGTCCGGCACTGATCACCACATCCCCAGCAAGTTGGCTTTGATGTGCATATAGACATCTTTTGTCTTGATATCCCCTTTGCGGAGCATCAACGGGAGTCGTTCGTTTTCGTATCCGATGTAACTGAACAGGAGGTCGACTCCACCGTCCGGCAGTGCGATTTCGTAGGCTCCGTCGGTATCCGATATGGTTCCGTTCGTATCCCCGTTTATTTTTTTGTAGGTGATGTTGACGCCCGGTAGCGGTTCATGGGTTTCCGCGTCATAGACATGCCCTTTCACTGTTTGTCCGAGTGTAACCCCGGTGAAAAGCAGCAGGGTAAAAATCAGGATATATAGCTTTTTCATGTGAATTGCTTTTAATTGACGGTTTTGTCCTTGTATAAATAGATACCGATCTCGATGGGAATTGCATTCAACTCCTGGCTTAACTGGTCCAGGATTGCGCCGAACGTTTTCCCTTTCAGGAGTATGGCTACGATACTTGTGAACTGGGGCGGGATCAGGTTGCCGATCAGGTCCATGACGGGTGCGTTAAGCGTCTCTTCCGGGATAAAGACCTTCACGATGTCCAGTAGGGCGAACAATTCCTGGATTTCCGATTTATCGAGGAGCAGGATGAGATCGCCTTTTGCCGGGTCTTCGCTTTCGAGGATCGTCATTTTGATGCCGGTTGTAGACCAGGTATTGATCTTCTGGTAGGCCGCCAGTAGCGCATTTTCCATAGAGCTATCCCCGGAGTCGGTTTTCGTCTGTCTGTTTATCATCATCTGGCGGATGATCATGTCGATCTGCGGGATTACATATATGGATGTATTGTCTTCCACATAATAAGTTGCTAAGTTGGGTGGCGAAGCGGTCCAGTCGTTTGCCGGATGTTTGATGTAGCTGCCTATCAAACTTCCTATCTGGATCGAGTCAGGCAGGGGAGCATAGCGGGCGATGATGTTCCCGTCCGCCTGGAAAGTCAGGCCGTCCAGCACAGAGCTGATCAGGTTACTGACCAGTTTGCCGCCTACCAGGTTATACAGCATTCCGATCATCGTCTGTATGCTGCCGTTATCTACATTATAATAAGAGGCATTTTCATGGGCGATATGCCAAGTCCCGTTCGTCCGCAGCCGGTTCTCCGGAATCATGATGTCCGACAATTCCAGCACCAGCCTTCCGGCCTGTATGTTGCCCTGATAATGAAACGCCGTACCGGTTGAAGCAGTTGCGTCGCCATTGAAGGAATAGCTGTCGGAACCTGCTGTCAGAGAGATACCGGCAATAGTCGTTTCTTTATCGTGTGGTAGTACATATTTAAGAATGATGTGTGCGGTTTTCCCGTCATCCGTCTTAAACTCCACGTCTTTCCCGATAAATGTATTCCCGTTATAGCTTAAAATAAGGGAATCTCCGTTTGCCGGGGCGCTTAGTTTGTTAGAGTAGGTCCCGCTCAGTTCCGCCGGGGCAAGGCCGTCATAATCATCATCGTCATTGCAGGCTATCAAGAGAATAGCCAGCATCATGGCGTAAAGGAAACTGCATATTGATTTTCTGTCCATGTATTTCGCTTTTAGTTATATTATAGGATGATACAAAGAACAGGTTTAAGTTTGAATCAAACAATCTCCATGTTTGGGAATAAATATTCTATTTTTAAGATTGTTAGGCGAGCTAAACATATTTTGCTACTTTTGAAACAACAAAACGATGTTTTATGAAGATAGACGTTGACTTGCCTAAATTCGATATTCCGAAGGATTTTATCGTAGGCGATGGTATTACGGGCGACATCCTGAACATGTACGGGCTTTTTCCCTGTAAGATAAAAGCGGGCGTGTTTGCCTTTTGTACGCGGGGGACGATCCGTGTGACGATAAACCTGGATGAACATACGGCGCGGGCGAACGATTTCATCTCCTTGCTACCCAATACCTTTATCCAGATCCATGAAGTGTCGGAAGATGCGGAGGTTTGTTTCGTCGCTTTTTCTTCCCGTTTTCTGGAAAGCATCAATTTTATCCGGACGATCTCCAACCTGATCGTTACGATCATCGAGAATCCGGTAGTCCCTTTACCCGGTAATGCCGCCACTATCTATAAGGATTTTTTCTCCCTGCTAGTACGGGCCGACAACGCTCCTGATTCTATCCTCTTTACCGACAGCTTGAAACCGGTCCTCGACCTACTGATTCAAGGGGTAGTCAATATGTACAGGAAGTTCAATACCTGGAAAGAACCGGTTCTGAGCCGTGACAAGGAGATCGCCCGCGAGTTCGTGCAGCTTGTCTGGCAATATTATACGAAAGAGCGGAGCGCCTCTTTCTATGCCGGAAAACTGCGGATCACCTTGCCGCATTTCTGTTATGTGATCAAAAAGACGACCGGGATGACAGCCCTCGATATTATTGCCAATGTCGTGATAATGGATGCCAAAGCTCAACTGAAATCAACGAATCTCCGATCAAGGAAATTTCTATCGGACTGGGCTACAGCAACGTCGCTTTCTTCGACAAGTATTTCCGTCGCTACGTGGGGATGTCACCGCTGGAGTATCGCAACAGCTAAGCTGACTTTACCTCAGTTTGTTCCGGTTGAAATGAGGACCTGCTTTCAATAAAAAGAACAGTGTCGAGAGAATGGTCAGGCACGCTCCGAACAGGTAAGCGTAGTTGAATCCCCCGAAAGCCTGTGCAATGCTTCCGCCTATCATCAGTCCGATCCCGATCCCCACATCCCAACTGGTGAGATAGGTGGAAGTCGCTGTTCCCCTCTGGCTGTTGGGGGCAAGGTTGACGAACAGGGTATTGAAAGCCGGGAACATCGTACCGAATGCGACTCCTTGTGAAAGGGCAATCCCGATATACAGATAAGAAGTGAAAGACGGATTCCACCGCATCAGCCTTTCCAGAGCTGCCAACCCGAAAAAGCTGGCGGCGGCAAGATACATTCCTAACGAGATGACCAGCGTGATCCTCCCTTTGTCGACCTGCCGCCCGGAGAACATGCGCGAGACAGCCAGACCGATCGCCATAAAGGTGAAATATAATCCCGAATTGACGGAAATCCCGATCTCATCGGCATACATGGCCACGTATGTGGTTGTCATGCCGTAGGGTATGGAGAGCAGCAGCAAGGAGATACCTGCCCAAGCGCCTTTCACCAAAAAGAAACGGTCCAGCGAGATCGGTTCTTTCTTTATCGGTTGTTTCTGTGGCGTCTTGACCAAATAGGCCATGATGAAGCGAGGAGGCAGGAGAGGAGCGAGCAGGCGAAAATCGTTTCGTAAGAGAAGCTGGTGTGCATGAACAACCCTGTCATCGGTCCGAAACTCATGGCCGTATTATTTGCCAACCCATAGTAACCGATCCCCTCGCCACGGCGGGAGGAGGGTAGGATATCGATCACGATCGTATTGCCCGATACTGTCACCATGCCGAAGGCGAAGCCGTGCAGGATACGGAGCACAATAAAGATGCTCAGCAGGCTGGCGATCATATATCCGGCGAAGATGACCATGAAGACGGAGTAGGCTAAGAGATACAGCGGCCGTCTGGCGAATGTGTCCAGCAGATATCCGGAGAACGGACGGATGCAGAGAGCAGCAATGGTATAGCATGACAGGATAAAACCGATCATCGATTTATCCGCATCGAATTGGTCCTGCAAGTAAAACGGCAGGATCGGCAATATCAGATAAAATGCGAAGAACAGCAAAAAGTTGGCTGCTAAGATATAGCAGAAGCTGGGTGATATAAGTTTGTCTTTTGCCATTGTTCCGTTTTGTTTGTGTTATTGTTGGATTCCGAATCCCAATCTTCGGAGCAGTCCGGCTTCTTCCGGGGTTGCATGGACGATTGTGTATGCACCGTATTCTCTTGGGTGATGATAGTTAGCTCGGAACCATTCGAATCTGTCGGGATGTTCCCGTAGCGCCCGGTCCACGGTAAGCGGGTTGAAACCGGTCAGGATCGCCTGTTCGATCCGGTTTCCGTCAAACCGGTCCAAATCGATAACCGGAGTTTCGGGGACTGGCGGAACTACTTCGCCGATCTTCTCGATCTTCACCTGGAAGAACTTTTCAATGTTCTCCAAACACATACGCGTGCCGTTGGCTTTCCCGTCTGCCGAAAAGCCGGCAATATGCGGGGTGGCTATCGTGGCCAGTTCCAGCAGTTCCCGGTTTATATCCGGTTCGTTTTCCCAGCAGTCCAAGATCAGTTCGCCGATCTTGCCTTCTTTCCGGGCATGCAATAGGGCATCCGTATCATGGACGGCCCCCCTGGATGCGTTGACGAACCAAGGTTTCCGTTGGAGCTTACGGAAGAAGTCTTCTCCTGCCAGGTGGCGGGTGGCAAAACGGCCTTCTTTTGTCAGCGGCGTGTGGAAGGTGACGATGTCAGCTTGCTCTGCGATCGTATCCAGCGGGACGAAGCCGTCTTCTCCTTCTGCCTCTGCGCGTGGCGGGTCGTTACGGAGCACGTTCATCCCGTAGGCCGAGCATAACTTTTCCACCTCTTTTCCGACATGGCCGACTCCGACGATCCCGATCGTCTTCCCCTGTAGGGGTTCACCCTTTCGGAGTGCAATCGTGAGCAATCCGGCGAATACATATTGGGCGACCGAAACGGCATTGCATCCCGGTGAGTTCTTCCAGGCGATACCTGCCTCGTCGCAATACCGGGTGTCGATATGGTCGAAACCTATCGTGGCGCTGGTAATCAACTTCACCCGGCTTCCTTCGAGCAGTTCGCGGGTACATTTGTCTATGCTCCGCACGATCAGTGCGTCTGCATTCTTTACGTTTTCCGGTGTAAACTCTTTAGAAGTGAGATAGTTTACCTCTGCGATCGGTTCTGCGATTCCTTTCAGATAAGGAACGGTATTGTCGGCGACTATTTTCATCTTGCTGTCCTTTTTCGAGAAGGCAAAGGTAGGGATTATTTTCCAATCTTGACATAATTCAGCCGCGTGTACTGTATGCCGTAACTTTCAAATGTCGCGGCGATACGTGCCGAAGAGATATGTAGCACTTCACCCAGCCGGTAGGCATGTTCCAGGGAAGGCAGCTGTCCGGAGGCATGGCTGGGATTGCCGGAGGCAAAGGTTAGGTTGACCAGGTTGCCGCTCGCATCGATGGCCGTCAGGCGCTGGCGGACGAAGAAGACTGGAGTCGTCCCGATGACATGGGTCCTGTACGGGTCGTCTTCCACCCGTACTTTGGTTATTTTTAGGGTGAGATTGGACAGCTTGTCCCCTTTCTTTCCTAAGAAACGGCTGGTAGGGCGTGGCTGATATTTCTTTTTGAGCATCTTGTCCAGGTAGACGCAGTTGTAGCTTGTGCCATTTTGACGAAACGTTCCTGCTTGGGGATGGTAGGGGTATATTTAAAGGCGATCCAGTTCACGTAGCCCGGATCTATCCGCAGGATTTCATACAGGAAATGTCCACGGTATTTGCCGAAAGCGATCAGGTCATCCCCATGTGTCGACATCCTTTTCTCGTTGTAGTCCGTGATTAGGATCTGACGGTTGGCATACCACAATTCGGAAGTGACGATGCGCAGCGACTGGATAATGTCCGTTTTCAAGTCTTCGATAAACAGGATGCATCGCTTGTCGAGCAAAGGCGTATAGAACCACAAGCTGTAGTTCGGATGCCCTTCTCTCGGTAAGACCACAAGGTAGCACCCTGCCTCCTTATACGAGGCTTTCCCTTGGTTATAAATATTCAACTTCTCATACAGGAGCTCCTGTTCCGCCTCTGTTATATTGGGTAATCTGGGATTTGCCATATCGATACCTCCTTTTTATGTTTTGACACACTGCCCGTTTTGCGTTTATTGTGCACTATGGACAGATTCAACTGTTTTAGCACTGTCTTTGTTTCCAAATCATGTGCTGAAGGCAATCTTTATTCATGCCATTCATACTGACAATATGAGCTGTGAACGAAGATCGAGAAAAATATTGACAATATCCATGTTTTTCCAACTTTAATTGTTCATATTCTTATATTCAAACCACCTATTTGGCTTCGCCATATTTTAAAACATTTTGATTATCAAAGTGTACAAGGGTGAAGGTGGTTTATTGCTTAGTCATTCCTTCTATCGTCTGATAAGCATCCCGGATAACGATCGGCGGGAAGCCGTTTATTTCCAGCAGGCGGATAGCGTTGCGCTGGTAGAGGGGACCGTTTTTGAGTTTGTAATCGAAAAAAAAGGTTTCGTCCTCAATCACTTCGCTGAAATGGTAAAGATCATATTCCTTATCGAGCAAGGTTGCCAGTTCCGTGTCGTGGGTGGAAGCGACGATGATATTGTCGTGGGTATTCAGGTAGGACAGGACAGCTTTGGCAGCGGCAATCCGTTCGGTGGTGTTCGTGCCTTTGAATATCTCGTCGAACAGGAAGAGGTTGGCTGTCCCTTTCTGATTCCGGCTGATCATCTCTTTGATAGTGTCTACTTCCTTCATATAGAAACTTTTTCCTTCAGACAGATCGTCGGTAAGCATCAGGGCGGAATATATATTTAAAGGGGTGGCCAGAAGGAAAGAACGGGCGAATGCCGTATGCAAGGTTTGTGCCGACAGGACATTGATGCCGATGATGCGGATAAAAGTTGTTTTGCCGGACATGTTCGATCCGTTCAGCAAGACCGATCTGTCTTGTATGTCGATGGAGTTGGCGACACAGTCTTCTATCAAAGGATGGTACATCTCTTGACTGGCCAGTCTGTGCCTCTCTTCCGGTCTTCCGGGAAGGCAATAGTAGGGCAGATGTTCCCGCAGGAAACAGACGGACAACAGGCAGTCCGTCAGCCCGACGAACCGGTAGACCGTTTCGATCTCCCGGCACTTGTTCCGGAGGATAGAGACGGATTGCAGGAAAGAGAACGGTTCTGTCAGGAAGAAGATATGCAGCAGCTCGGTGAAGAGCCAGGCAAGGGCGGCCATGTCGCTTTGTAGCTTGTTCTCCATGCGGAGGAACAGGGCGGTTTTCCGGATAGGCTTGAGTGTGGCCAAGGCATCCGGAATGTCTGTCGCCAACTTGCTTAGTTCCGGGATTTTGCATAGCTTCTCTGCCGTCCCTAACAGTTTGATAAGTTGGGGGACGGAATAGATATAGTCGATGCTTTTAGGCTTGTAGGTGTAGTGGATTCCGGCATTCAAGATAATGGCAACCAGGAAGAACAACCCGCAGGCAGGTATATGAAGGAGCAGATAGAGAAGTAGGAACAGAGCCGGAAGGCATTTCAAGATAGCAAAAGTGACCTTTCGGCTTGTGGAGGCGGCTGGTTGCTCGTCTGCCAATAATCGTACGATACTGTAGCTTCGGTGTCGCGCAAATGAGATAGTGTTTTGGCCAGTCGTTCCCGTAGATGGCTGTCCGCCTGCAAATGACGGATGATCTCTTCGTGCCGGCTGATCTCGCCTGCCGCTTGGGGAACGGACCGTAAGGTCTGGTACAGGTATTGTTGTCCGACTCTCGAAACAGTCCTGTCAGCGAAAGTAAACAACTCTTCCACTCCTAAGTCCGAATAGGTTTGGTCGGATAGCAGGTTGTCTCCTTCCACCTCTTTCCTGTACCGGAAATAAGCGGAGATATCGGTGAGGTTGAACGTCTCGCTTTTGATCTCGCCTGCGTAGCTCCTTGCTCTTCGTCCCATTTGTAATGTTTGTATTGGTGATAGAGACAAATTTAGACATAAATCGTGATTTATATCTCGGTTTTTTCCGTAAGTTTGTGCAAACTTCTTTTTAGAAGAGGTTAGGGCGTTCAAAAAGCACAAAATCAAGCAAACTTTCATATATGAACACTTTTAATGTACAGAAAAAGAGCACTCGTGTTCTCACCCTTTGCGGGGCGGCGATGGCATCGCTGGTTCTTTGGGGATGTAGTGGGACAGGTGCGACGGCCGACAAGTCGTTTGAACGGTCGGACTATTACACACGCGGCATCGGGCAGTACCCGGGCAACCCGGAGGAAGATTTCTCTCCTTCCCTGGCTCCGGATCATTCGACTTACCGGAACATAGCCCTTCTGCGTTCTGCTTTTGCCTCTTCCAGCCATGACTACAATCTGGTAGCGCAGTTGGCTACAGACGGCCTTGTTTCCGACAAGCAGCCGCAGTATCTGAACTTGTCGACTCCCGAAGGCGATATCCTGAGACGGGAACGCGAATGGATGATCGATGAAGGTCCTTATTCACGGAATACTTTTACCGGAGGAGATACTTATTTTCAGTTTACGCTGGCAAACTATAGCAAAGCGGCCGGTAAACTCTCTTTGGTGGGAACAGTCGTTTATGACGATAAGGTTTCGAAAGGCGGATATGAAATTATCTGCCAGGGTTCTAATGACGGGCAGAACTGGACGGAGATAGGGAAGCTGAGCGGTAGCGGGCTGCCGGGTAAAGCGCTCTCTTATCGTGTCCCGGTGACCGACCCGAACAAGCAGACCGACCAGACGACGACTATGCCGGTCCGTAAATTGAATGAAACGATAACTTTCGATAAAGAGGTCGCCTACTCTGCCTACCGTGTACTGCTGAAAATGGCGGGTGCTCATGACTGGGTGTTTACGGAGGCGAACTTCCTGGATAGGGACGGACTGGTGGAGATGAAGCCGTCCCAGTTCTTCAATAGTGCCTGGATGAGTGCAACGGCAGGTGAAGAATGGCTGTATGTGGATTTGGGCAGCCGGTCTGAATTTGACAAAGTGAACCTGCACTGGATCAATAAAGCCGTGAAGGGTAAGATACAGGTATCGGACGATGCCAAACAGTGGAAAGAGGCAGCCGAGTTGCCGGGAGGTGACGGGTTGAACGATGAGATTACCTTGAACGACAAGCTGCAGGCCCGTTATGTGCGTGTCTTGATGCAAGAGTCGGCGAACGGCAGTCGCTATATCCTGAGCGAAATGGAAGTAATGGGGAAAGGCGGTCTGGTTGCCCGGCCTGTGGCTTCTCCTGCGGTGTCAAAGGGGGAAATGAACCTTTCCGGTGGCAACTGGAGACTGCAACGTGCTTCGGAAGTGAACGCTTCGGGCGAAGAAATCTCGACCCCGGAGTTTAAACCGGAGAACTGGATCGTGGCGACAGTACCGGGAACGGTATTGAGCAGCTACAAGAATATCGGGCAATTGCCGATCCGAACTATGCGGATAACCAGTTGCAGGTATCCGAGTCTTTCTTCTGTCTAACTTCTGGTATCGCGACGAGTTTGAAGTACCCGAAGGATTCAAGCAGGATCGCCTGTTCCTGAACTTCGACGGCATCAACTGGAAAGCGAATGTCTATCTGAACGGAAAGAAATTGGGCCGTATCGAAGGAGCCTTTATGCGGGGTAAGTTCGACGTGACGGATGTTGTCGCTCCGGGCAAGAATGTGGTGGCTGTAGAGATCATTCGGAATAATCATATCGGGGCGATCAAGGAAAAGAATAAACAGAGCACGGATTTTAATGGTGGAATCTTAGGGGCTGATAACCCGACGTTCCATGCAACGATCGGTTGGGACTGGATTCCGACTGTCCGTGGACGCAATATCGGTATCTGGAACGATGTCTTCCTTACTTCTACCGGGAAGGTGACGGTGGCCGATCCGCTTGTTACCTCTGTCTTGCCGTTGCCCGATACGACTTCCGCTACGTTGACGGCTGAGGTGATCGTGAAGAACCACGATGCCAATACGGTAAACGGTACGTTGGAAGGCAAGGTCGGAAATATCACATTCCAGAAACCTGTTTCCTTAGCGGCTGGAGAAGAGAAGACGGTCGTCTTCGATGTCAAGGATTTCCCGCAGTTGAAGATGGAGAATCCGCGTCTGTGGTGGCCTAAAGGGTATGGTGCGCCGAACCTGTATGATGCGAACTTTACGTTCAAAGTAGGAGATGCCGTTTCGGATGCGAAAGACTTTAAGGTCGGTATCCGTCAGATGACGTTTAATGAAGATAACCATATCCTGAGTCTCTTTATCAACGGGCGCCGCTTTATCGGTCGTGGAGGTAACTGGGGTTTCGGTGAATCCAACCTGAACTACCGTGCCCGTGAATATGATATCGCCGTGGCTTATCATGCCGATATGAACTTTACGATGATGCGTAACTGGGTCGGCATGATCGGTGACAAGGAACTCTATGAAGCTTGTGACCGTCACGGTATTATGATCTGGCAGGACTTCTGGCTGGCAAATCCGGCTGATGGTCCTGATCCGTATTACCCGGAGATGTTTATCGCCAATGCGGAAGATTATGTAAAACGTATCCGTAGCCATGCTTCTATCGGCCTCTACTGCGGACGTAACGAGGGTTTCCCACCCGAACAGATCGATAAGGCGTTACGCCGTATCATCAAGGAAGACCATCCGGATATCCATTATATCTCCAGCTCGGCTGACGATGTGGTGAGCGGTCACGGCCCGTACCGTATGCTTCCGGCAAAAGAGTATTTCACGCTGAAGACCGGCAATGACAAGTTTCATAGTGAACGAGGAATGCCGAACGTCATGACCTACGAAAGCATGCTCCGCACCTTCTCGCCGGAAGGAATCTGGCCGCAGGACAACCAGTGGGGTATGCACGACTATACACGCGAAGGGGCACAGGGCTGTACCTCTTTCAACGAGATCATCGCGAAAGGGTATGGCGAACCGCAGAGTGCGAAAGAGTTTGCCGAATTGGCACAGTGGGTGAACTACGACGGCCACCGCAGTTTGTTCGAGTCCAGAAGCCAGAACCGTAAAGGTCTGTTGATGTGGATGAGCCATTCTTGTTGGCCTTCTATGGTATGGCAGACATATGATTATTATTTCGAGCCGACTGCCGCCTATTTCGCAATCAAGAAGGCTTCCGAACCGCTGCATATCCAGTGGAATCCGGCAACGGATGAGGTGGAAGTGGTCAACTACAGCGCCGGGACACATAAGGGGCTGACTGCAAAAGTTCAGATCCTGAATATGGATGCATCCGTAGCCTGGGAAAAGGAAGCGACTGTCGATAGCAATGAAGATACGACCAACAAATGTATCAAGTTGGCATTCCCGGCCAACCTGTCGAAGGTACATTTCATCAAAATGGTCCTGACTGAAAACGGCAAAGTCGTTTCCGACAACTTCTATCACAGAAGCCTGGAAGAAAACAACTACCAGGATCTGCGCCAGTTGGCAAAGGTCGCTTTGCAATCCACGACAACCGTGGATAAGAATGCAGACGGAACCTGGAGCGCCGTGTCCGTTATCGAAAACAAGACGTCTACACCGGCTTTGATGATTCGCCTCAATGTTGTCGGTAGCAAAGACGGCCAGCAGCTTCTGCCGGTATTCTATTCCGACAACTACTTCTCTTTGCTTCCGGGTGAAAAGAAGGAAGTTCGCATGAGCTGGAAAGATGAAGATACCAGAGGCAATGAAGGTAAGGTCCTGATTACCGGGTATAACGTGGAATAATATTATAAGTAGGCAATGGAGGCGTGCAAAACACCTTTATTATGATTCTTTAGGCACAGATTACACGGATAAATTTATTTTCTTTCCGTGTAATCCGTGCCTAAATTATGTCTATTAGTAAGTAGGATTTTGTTTCGACACATCTCCTGTTATATTCTTTCTCTGACAAAAAAATAGGGCAACCACACCAAAAATCATAAGGGATAATCCATCCTTGTTTTTAGTACGGACATCTTCATATAAAAGTTTTTTTGCAAAACAACTTGAAAAGTTTCTTCAGGCCCGGGTAGCGGGACGCGGGAGATCCGGGTGTGGAAGATGTGGGGACCCGGATCTTGATGAAACCGGAACAGGGATGTAGAGCTGTTTGTCTGCCTTGTCCGAGGAGGTTTTATGCACTGTTTCCGATTATAATCAGGCGGAATACCTGCTTTTTTAACACAAATAGTCCCTTATGTTTGCTAATGACCATTTTGGCCCAATAGAATATAAATGATATTTGATCGTGATTTTGGTGCGGTTGCCTGGACAAAAAAAAGCTATATGCTGAAAGGAAAAAAAAACTTGCTATCTTTGTACGTCTGTATTTACTAAGTAAATTGAACTGTATGAGTTTCAGCGAGAAGTGTTGCCGGGTTTTTGAGCAGGCTACGAATGCATATCATATCACTAACCATATAGATGCTACGGTACATAACCTTTATGAGGTGAAGAGTATTCAAAAGCCGGGTGTGAACATATGAAGGTCTATAAGCAAATGAAAATGTACGATAAGAAATAAATGGCAAAGATATTAGTGATACGACTCGCTGCGATTGCCGACGTGGCGATGACTCTTCCGGTCATCTATTCCGCAGCCAAAGCTAATCCACAAGATTCGTTTACGGTGTTGACGCAGGCGTTTATGATGCCGGTATTCATAAACCGGCCACCTAATCTGGAAGTGATAGGCATCAGCACCAAAGGGGCAGAGAAAAGGCTGGTCGGTCTTTTGCGGTTTACCTCTGCTTTGGTGAAATTCGATTACGACATTGTCCTGGATTTGCAGGATGTGATCCGGACTTGGATCATCTGTGCCGCTTTTCGGATGAAAGGAAAGCCGGTCTACATCCTGGATAAAATCCGAAAAAAATATCCTCCTCTTATGCGCAGGGAAAACAAGAAGCTGGAACCGCTGCCGACTGTTATCGAGCGGTATGCCGACGTGTTCCGTGCGGCAGGATTGGTCTATACCGAATCTTTTACTTCTTTATATGAGTCGCGGCCGGCAGATTTGTCGAAAATGGAGCTATCGCCGGAGTCAAGACCGGGAAATGGTTAGGTGTCGCTCCTTTTGCCCGTTATCAGGGCAAGGTATATCCGATTGATGAAATGGAGCAGGTAGTGGCTACTCTTTCTAAAAGGGAAGACCTGACTTTATTCCTGTTCGGAGCAAAAGGATATGAAGAGGCGGTATTGGAGGAGTGGGCCTATCGCTATCCGCGTGTAAAGAATGTGGTGGGTAAATATAGCTTGATAATGAATTGGCGTTAATTAGTCAGTTGGACCTGTTGCTTAGCATGGATTCGGCGAATATGCATTTTGCCTCGTTGGTCGGCACTCGTGTGTTGTCCGTCTGGGGGGCGACACATATTTATACTGGTTTCTATGGCTATCGGCAACGTCCGGAGGATGTGATCGGGTTGCCGTTGCCTTGTCGTCCCTGTTCGCAATTCGGACAGAAAGAATGTTCCAGAGGAGACTGGGCTTGTTTGACGCAGTTGCCGGCAGAAAAGATCGTGTCCCGTGTGCAAGCCGCCTTGGCAGAACAATAGCAGGCTGTAAATATAGATTCAGAGAGTGAAATTAAAAAAGAAGGAAAATGAAACAATTACATATCATTACCCCGGTGAAAGATTCGATAGAGCTGACTTTACAGACAATCGAGTCGATCCTGTCATCCGACTTTACGGTTCCTTATCATTATTATGTATATAATGATTTCAGCACGGATGAAAATACGGCACGTCTTCGTGAAGCCTCTGAGAAGATGGGCTTCGAACTGATTAACTTGTCAGATCTGACCGATCATCCTTCTCCCAACTATCTTTTGATCCTTCAGACTGCACAGCAAAAAGCAATTGCCGCCGATGCCGGGCTTTTGATCGTCGAATCGGATGTGATCGTAAAGAAGCATACGTTGCAGTTGCTGTTTGATGGCGCTTTGGCACGTCCGGATTGTGGTATCGCCGCCGCCGTAACGGTCGACGAACAGGAAAACATCAATTATCCGTATTTATACGCTAAAGGTAAGGAGGGCAAAGTCTTTCCGGAGAAAAAGCATTTGAGTTTCTGTTGCTCCCTGCTGACCTTGTCTTTCCTGAAGTCTTTCGATTTCCATCAACTGGACCCGGAAAAGAACTGGCACGATGTGACGATCTCGCATCGTTCTCTGGAAAAAGGCTTCACAAACTACCTGTTTACAACGTTGACCGTGTGGCATCGTCCGCACGGCAGCCGTCCTTGGAAACAACTTAAATATACGAATCCCTTGAAGTATTACTGGTTGAAGTTTACAAAAGGGCTCGATAAAATCTGAAAAATATATATGAAATATAAAGCTTCATTGATTATCTCGATTTATGATAATGTATCTTTTTGAAAGTCGTATTAGATTCACTGATGTATCAGACAGAGAAAAATTACGAAATTATTATTTCAGAGGATGCGGAGTTTTCAGAGGTTGCAAAATTTGTACGTTCTTATCCATTTCGAAACGATTATCAGCATTTGACGCAGCCGGACCAAGGATGGAGAAAAGAACGTGCATTGAATAATGCAGTAAAGGCGGCAAAATCTGATTGGTTGATTTTTATTGATGGTGACTGTGTTTTACATCCGAGGTTTATAGAATGGCATGTCAAAATGGCTGATGAAAACTGTATATTGGGAGGTAACAGAGTTAAATTGAATCAGAAGTTATCTTTGAAATTATTAGAGGACTCTAAAGAGATTTTTTCTATGCCGTCTTATTTATGTAAATCTTTACTATTAAGCGAAGGAACTCGCCATATAGAGGAAGGTTTCTATGTTTCGCCAGATAATATCTTAGGGCGATTGTTAAATAAAAGGAAACCACGTGGGCTTATTGGCTCAAATATGTCTTTTTCAAGGAAAGCGATTGAAGATTTGAATGGGTTTGATGAAGATTTTATTCTTCCTGCCATAGGAGAGGATGCGGATTTGAACTGGCGTTTTCGGGCAGCTGGCTATCAATTCCGTTCAGTGAGGAATTTGGCTATTCAATATCATCTTTTTCATAAGGAGAATTGGAAAGACCAAAGTGAAAATGCTGCTCTAATGGAGTTGAAGATAGCCAAAAATGAGTTTCGGTGTAAAAATGGATTAAAAAAGATGTAACATGGAATATCCTTTGGTCTCTGTTGTCATTCCGGTGTATAATATGGAACCGTTTTTGGGTGAAACTTTAGATTCAGTTCTTGCTTCAGATTATCCTTCTTTGGAAGTTGTGGTTTTAGATGATGGTTCTGTTGATGCTTCATATGCACTTGCAAGGCAATATGCAGAGAAAGATGGAAGAGTGCACGTCTATACACAGTTGAATATGGGGGTCTCTGCTGCCCGTAATAGAGCGATATCATTAGCTAAGGGCGAATTTATCCTTCCTGTAGATGCCGACAATAAGATAAGTCGAGAGTTTATCCATAATGCGGTTAATGTGATTTTGCAAGATGAAGAGGTTAAAGTTGTAAGTCCGCGTGCTGAGTTCTTTGGAAACCGTTCGGGAGAATGGAAACTACCTCCTTTCTCTTTGAAATTGTTAGCTCGTAAAAATATCATGGATACGTGTGCGTTATACCGTAAATCTGACTGGGAGCGGGTTGGAGGTTATAATGAAGATATTATTGCACGGGAAGATTGGGAATTTTGGATTGCCTTGTTAAAAGATGGTGGTAAGGTGATAAAACTACCAGATGTATCTCTTTATTATAGGGTAAGAAGCAACTCAAAGCGAATGACTGACCGTTCTCAAAAAAAACATGTAATAAATGTATTGAATCAACGCCATCCTGATTTTTTTGAACGGGAATTGGGAGGACCGTTACGATATAGAAGGACGTGGTCTCAATTGATTAATAAGGCATATCGTCTATTCCATCCCAGTGTTTCATTGGTTGGTGAAAACTATGTCGATTTTTCTTATTGGGTAAAGGCACTTCCGTTTTGTTTTGGTGATAGTTTCGGCTCTTTAATATATAAAGGACGTAATGAATTGCGGGAATATAATTATAAGGGCAAAGATTTGGTTATTAAATCTTTTGCTAAACCGAATTTGATTAATCGGATTGTCTACGGTTTGTTCCGTTCTTCGAAAGCGCAACGTTCATATGAATATGCAGACATGTTGTTGAAAGCAGGTATAGGCACTCCTGAACCGGTCGGTTATTGTACGGAAAGGATCGGCCTTTTGTTTACCCGAAGTTATTATATTAGCTTGAAGTCCGAATGTCCGTATGTCTATTATGATTTGATAAAAAAACATTTTGATAATCAAGAGCAGATTCTTCGTGCAATTGCACGTACTACGGCTACCATGCATGATCATGGCTACTTGCATAAAGATTATTCTCGTGGCAATATATTGTTTAGAGAAACAGGGAATGAAGTAAAAGTTGAGATTATCGATTTGAACCGGATTCGTTTTATGGAAATTGGGATGGAAATGGGCTGTAAAAACTTTGAACGTTTGCCTGGTACACCGGAAATGTTTGCTATTCTCGCAGATGAGTATGCGAAAGCGAGAGGCTTTGAGGCTGATGAGTGTCTAAAATTAATGCTTAAATATAATTCGGCAATGTTATGAGATTGATAAAAATGATAGGAGGGTTGGGGAACCAGATGTTTATTTATGCCTTTTATTTAAAGATGAAGCATCATTATCCTGATACGAATATTGATCTTTCGGATATGGTTCATTACAAAGTGCATAATGGTTATGAAATGAATCGGATATTTGATTTGTCCCAGACAGAATTTTGTATAAACCGTACTTTGAAGAAGATTTTGGAATTTTTGTTTTTTAAGAAAATATATGAGCGTCGGCAAGATCCGTCTACTCTTTATCCTTATGAAAAAAGATATTTTTGGCCTTTGCTCTATTTCAAAGGTTTTTATCAATCTGAACGTTTCTTTTTTGATATAAAAGATGATGTTCGGAAAGCGTTTTCTTTTAATCTGAATATTGCCAATCCGGAAAGCCTTGAATTGTTGAAACAGATAGAAGTGGATGATCAGGCGGTTTCGATCCATATACGACGTGGAGATTATTTACTTCCACGTCATTGGGCAAACACTGGTAGTGTTTGCCAATTGCCTTATTATAAAAATGCGATAGCAGAAATGGAAAATAGGATTACGGGGCCTTCTTATTATGTGTTTTCGGATGATATTTCCTGGGTGAAAGAAAATATACCGTTGAAGAAAGCGGTATATGTCACTTGGAATAAGGGGGAAGATAGTTGGCAAGATATGATGTTGATGAGCCACTGTCGCCACCATATTATATGTAACAGTACATTTAGTTGGTGGGGAGCTTGGTTGAATCCAAGAAAGGAGAAAATAGTGATTGCACCTTGTCGTTGGTTTCAACACAAAGAAACACCGGATATGTATCCGAAAGAATGGATCAAAGTACCAATCAATTAAAATGATGAATAATGAATTGGAGGATATTAAAAAAAATAAGTATTGCGGTGATTGATGTTTTTAAAGCTTTCAACCATAAGTCTGAACCCCGTCTGATTATGACCTTACTAGTTAAGGATGAAGAAGAAATGTTGGAGAAAAATCTGATTTTCCATAAATCATTAGGTGTGGACGGATTTATTGTGACAGATAATAACTCTTCGGATACTACGCCTCGGATTCTCCAGAAATATAAGGATAAAGGTTGGATATTGGAAGTGATCAATGAAAAAGCTACTAATTATGAGCAAAAGAAATGGGTCGACCGAATGATCTGGAAAGCGAAGATGGACCATAAAGCGGATTGGATTATAAATGCTGATGCTGATGAATTATGGTTTTCTTCGTCTGGAAGTTTAAAAACAGAGTTGGAACAAACTCGTGCCAATGTGTTGGTTTGTGAGATGAAATGTGTTTATCCCGAAGAACATAAGCCTTTTTGGGAATGGGACCAGACGGTAGAGGTTGTTAATAATCCGTTATTTTATGACCTTTCTCGCTATTCCTTATTTACTCGTCAGAATAAGAAAGTTATACATCGTGCTGCCGGGTATTTACAAATTTCAATGGGAAATCATAAAGTAGCAATGTTCCCGAAACGGAAAGCTGTTAGTAATATCTGTATTTATCATTATAATATTCGAGGAAAAAAGCCGTTTTTAAATAAAATGATAAATGGGGGCAAACAGTTGGAACAAAATCCCAGTAAGCATGGCGGTCGTCATTGGCGTTATTTTTATCAATTGTATAAAGAAGGGTTGTTAGAGGTCGAATATGACAGAGTGGTCGGTAAGAATTCGTATGAACGACTGAAACAGGATGGGTTTATCCGTAAGGATAGAACGATACCAGAATTGTTTGCACGATTAAAGGAAGATTAAATACGTCAAATGGAAAATATAAAACTTGCCGTTATCGGCCTCGGATATGTCGGTTTGCCGTTGGCACGGTTGTTTGCGACGCGTTATCCGGTGGTCGGGTATGATGTGAAGCGGGAGCGGGTGGCCGCCTTGATGGAAGGGCGGGACGCGACGCAGGAGGTATCGGGAGAATTGTTGAAGTCCGTACTGTTACCCCGGTTGCCGGAGGAAGGTGAGACGGGATTGTTCTGTACGTCCGATGCGGAACAGCTCCGTGGGTGCAATTATTATATTGTGGCGGTCCCTACGCCGGTCGACTTGCATCATAGCCCCGATCTGACACCTCTTTATTCAGCCAGTGAAACGGTAGGGAAGGTCTTGGCAGAGGCGATATCGTGATCTATGAATCGACTGTCTGCCCCGGCATAACAGAAGATGAATGTGTCCCCATTCTGGAGAGAACCTCCGGATTGGTTTTTAACCGCGATTTCTTTGCCGGATATTCGCCGGAGCGTATTAATCCGGGAGATAAGGAACATACGGTGGAGAAGATCATGAAAGTGACATCCGGCTCCACACCCGAAGCCGCTGAGAAGGTCGACACCCTGTACCGATCGGTTATCCAGGCCGGAACCTACCCGGTTTCCAGTATCAAAGTGGCGGAGGCTGCCAAAGTGATCGAAAACTCCCAGCGCGATATCAACATCGCTTTTATGAACGAATTGTCGAAGATTTTCCATCTGATCGGAATTGATACGAACGAAGTGCTGGCGGCAGCCGGGACGAAATGGAATTTCCTGCCTTTCAAGCCCGGTCTGGTCGGAGGGCATTGCATTGGAGTCGATCCTTACTACTTGATCCGTAAGGCAGAGGATTACGGTTTCCATCCGGGACTGATCCTGTACGGACGTCGTATCAACGATACGATGGGTGAATATATTGCCGGTCGCGTCGTGAAGTGCATGATCAAAAAAGATGTTCCGGTACGGAATGCGGAAGCACTGGTTTTAGGTTTTACCTTCAAGGAAAACTGTCCCGATGTGCGTAATTCAAAAGTCGGAGATGTCATTCGTTACCTCGGTGACTACGGTATCAACGTGACGATCTATGATCCTTGGGCACGTCCGGATGACGTTCGGCGCGAATATGGCCTGGAAGTTCTGTCCACCCTGCCGGACAAGAAGTTTGACGTTGTCGTTTTGGCGGTTGCCCATACTGATTTCCTGGCACTGGACATTCCGGCACTGACGAAAGAGCACAGCGTCGTATATGATGTGAAAGGCTGTCTCGATTCGGCTTGGGTCGATGATCGGTTATAAGGGATAGAATAATATCCCTACCCGATCTATGTGTTCCCGGAGAGCCGGTTCTTTGATCGTATGATATAGTACCAAATCTATTTTATACAATAATTCCAACTCTTCTAAATCAACTTGGATCTGTAAAAGTTCGGAGGCTGTAATTTGTTCCGATTTTATAGCCAAATCGATATCCGAGCCGGAATGAAAGTTCCCTTTTGCGCGAGAGCCGAACAGCCATACTTTTCCAATGTGTTTATATTGGGAAAAGACAGCCCGTATGCTTTGTATTGTTTCATTACTCAGTCCGAATTCCATACGACTAAAATAAATTTAACTGTTTTTGGTCTGACTCCTTTGTCAATCGGATAGATAATTGGGTAAGTAGATGCGTGTAAATTTCGATTATATCGGATGCAATCAAATCTGCTTGTCCTTCATCGTAAGTATGTGACATCAGTTCGCGCGATTTTTTCATCTTACGCCACCCGTCGGCATCCGTGATGTAACCGTCTTGCAATGCCAATGATAGCGTAGCATTGGGGCCGGCAAAGTCTGTATAACCTTTGTAACGAAGGAAATCTTGCAATGTTTTCCAAGATAATTCGTATGTATATTCGAACCGCTGTATAAGTCCCTCTTTTTCCAGATCGGATAAAGATGCGAGATCCGAAGCCTGTACCATTTGTAAACGGGCCAATGCTTTTTAAAATTCATGAACCTTTGTTCCCAACGAATGTCTTCTACCATAGTGTTACTTTTTTGTCAAAGATAATGTTTATTAGCCGGAATCCATTGGGTTTACCCAATTTATTTCCGTCCGAAATCCGCCGGAATCTCTCCCCATTCCGAAGTTTCCCATTTCAGGATAGGGGTAGTGTAGGTATTGGTCTTGAGCCACTTTTCAGCCCGTTCGATCAGGTCGAAGATGGGCTCGTTCTCCGGTACACGTTCTAAAAGTGTCTTGCATTTTTTCTTTTTTACCCAGCCGATGGCGTTCCGACTGTCCGAGTAGATCGGGAGGCTGCTTCCTTTTTGTTTCAACAAGGCAAGCCCGTGCACCAAAGCCAGGAACTCGCCGATGTTGTTCGTCCCCTTTTTTAACGGCCCGATCCGGAAGATCTCTTGCATGGTCGGCGGATAGACGCCCCGGTATTCCATGTCTCCCGGATTCCCGCTACAGGCGGCATCCACACAAAGACTTTCCCAAATCGGTTTCCCGACCGGAGCTTTCGGGGCCAGGCTTGCAGCCGCTTTGGAGGAAGACGCTGTTTTCAGATAATGTTCGTATCCCTTCTCGAAAGCTTTTGCCGCCTCCTCTTCGGTTTCGAACGACTTATATTTTGCCCCGTCCTGTCCGTCCACCTGCGCCTTGCATTCGTTCCAGTTGTCATACACGCCCGGAGTGATGCCTTTCCACACTACATAATATTTCTTTGTTTTTGCCATTGTTTCTCCTGTTTTCCTATGTATCAAAATGTCACTACTACCCCATCCAAATCGGATTACTACCCCATGTTTTTGGAATTACTATTGCGGGTAATATTTATTAACATTTCTTCTTGCTAATGAAATTGCCGTTTTTACTGACAAAAGTATACATTTGCAGGAAACAATCATATAGATATGAAGCGTATATTTCTGATTGGATATATGGGAGCCGGAAAAACCACTGTGGGAAAGGTGCTGTCCCAACAGTTGGGACTCTCGTTTATCGATCTGGATCACTATATAGAAGGCCGTTACCATAAGACCGTCGGCCAGCTTTTTGCCGAGAGAGGGGAAGAAGCATTCCGGGATATCGAGCGGAGGATGCTCCGCGAGGTCGCTGCTTTTGAAGATGTCCTGGTATCGACCGGAGGCGGTGCTCCTTGTTTTTTCGATAACATAGAGTTTATGAACGAGGCCGGACAGACCGTTTACCTGAAGGTTTCGGTAGAGGAACTGGCGAAGCGTCTGGAACTCTGCAAATCGACCCGCCCGATACTGAAAGGTCGTTCGGGCGACGAACTGAAAGCCTTCATCGCCGAAAGCCTGGAGAAAAGGGAACCTTTCTATTCGAAAGCGGCGATTGTGTTCGAGGCGGAAGAGATGATGACCGATCAGGATGTACATAAGATATCACAAGAACTGGCAACACGATTATAGAGTTGAGGGTTGAAAGTTGAGAGTTGAAAGTGAAAACTGGCACAACCTTAACTTTCAACTTTCAACTCTCAACTTTCAACTATTAAATTATGGATAGACAAGGGCAGGGGGCTTATATCCCGCAGGAACTATTGAAAGAACTCAGTAAGGTGAGCAATCGCCTGCTGATAGGTATTCCCTGTGAACGGGTGGAAGGAGAACGCCGTCTGGCTTTGACTCCCGAAGCGGTCGACATGCTGACCGACCGTGGTCATCGTGTCTTGGTGGAAGCCGGGGCAGGCCTGGGGATCAATTACTCCGATAATCATTATTCGGAAGCGGGAGCCGAGATCGTGGCGACGCCGGCCGAAGTGTACCAGGCGGATATCATCCTGAAGATCCTGCCGCCGCTTGCCGCCGAGGTGATGATGATGAAGCCGCGTACTACGCTGTTTTCGACCGTCCAGTTTAATACCTTTTCTCATGAAGCTTTCGAACTGATGATGGCTAAACGGATTACAGCCGTCGCCTATGAGCTGCTGGCGGATGACAAGCAACGCTGCCCGGTCCTGAATGTGATCTCCGAGATTGAAGGGACCGCCTCTATCACGATCGCTTCCGAGTTGTTGAGCAATACGCAGGGTGGAAAAGGAATCTTGTTAGGAGGTATACCGGGCGTTTCGCCGACCGAGGTCGTGGTCATCGGAGCAGGTAATGCCGGGACTGTCGCCACCCGTGCCGCTATGGCGCTGGGCGCTTCCGTAAAAGTGTTCGACGACGATATAAACAAGCTCCGGACCATCCAGCAGGTATTGGGGCAAGGCCTGTTCACTTCCACCTTCCATCCGAATGTGCTGCAAAACGCTTTTCGCAGTGCCGACGTGGTGATCGGGGCAATGCGTTACATCAATACGCGGCATCGGTATATCATTGCCGAAGACATGATCCGTATCATGAAGCGTGGCGCACTGGTCATCGACCTCAGAATCAACCAGGGAGGTTGTTTCGAGACGACCTGTTGCCTTTGTCCTTCCGATCCGGCTGTTTTCGAACAGTACGGCGTGTTGCATTATTGCCGGCAGAACATCAGCAACCGTGTGGCGCGTACCACTTCGATGGCTCTGAGCAATATCTTCGTCCCGATGCTTTTCCAGTTGGGCGACACCGGTGCGGTGCAGGGGATGATCAAGAGCGACCCGGGGTTCAAGAACGGAGTCTACATGTACTGCGGGAAGCCCGTTAACAACTACGTTTCCAATAGGTTCGGTTTATCGTCGAATAACATTGATCTATACCTCTCTGCGTTTTAACCCATAAAAGTTTTGAACTCGCAAAGTTTATTCTTTACTTTGCGATGATCTTAAATATCAATAAGCGATTAAGCTAATATAAGTATATTATGGCAGAACAGACAAAAGTAACAACTCTGGAAAAGGTTGTCATCCGTTTTTCGGGAGATTCCGGTGACGGTATGCAGCTGACCGGAACAATCTTTTCCAATCTGTCGGCTATTTTTGGGAATGAAATCTCTACATTCCCCGATTATCCGGCAGAAGTGCGTGCTCCTCAAGGAACACTTAGTGGTGTATCAGGTTTCCAGGTTCATCTGGGGTCCCGTAAAATCTTTACTCCCGGTGATAAGGCGGATGTGCTGGTCGCAATGAATCCCGCTGCGCTGAAAGTGAATGTGAAGAACCTGAAACCCAATGCAATCGTCATTATCGATACGGATTCGTTCCAGAAGAGCGACTTGGATAAGGCTCAGTTTACGACGGACGATCCGTTCCAGGAATTAGGACTCGGCGGCGTGCAGGTCGTAGCGGCTCCTATCTCTACGATGGTGAAAGACGGCCTGGCTGAATTCGGCCTGGACAACAAGTCTGCACTCCGTTGTAAGAATATGTTCGCACTGGGGTTGGTTTGCTGGCTGTTCGAACGTCCGCTGGAAGAAGCGATGCACATGTTGCAGAATAAGTTCGCCAAAAAACCGGCCATCGCGCAGGCTAATATCAAGGCGCTGACGGACGGTTACAACTACGGACACAATATCCATGCTTCAGTCTCCACTTACCGTATCGAAAGTAAGAAGCTGCACCTGGTTTTATACTGACGTGAACGGGAACAAGGCTACTTCCTACGGATTGATCGCCGCCGCCGAGAAGGCTGGCTTGCGGTTGTTCCTCGGAAGCTACCCGATTACTCCGGCTACCGATATTTTGCATGAACTGTCGAAACATAAGGAACTCGGCGTTATCACCGTTCAGGCGGAAGATGAAATTGCCGGGATCTGTACTTCTATCGGTGCCAGCTTTGCCGGTTGCCTGGCTGCGACTTCCACATCCGGTCCCGGTCTGGCGTTGAAGAGCGAAGCGATCGGTTTGGCTGTGATTGCCGAACTGCCGTTGGTCGTTATCGATGTGCAGCGTGGCGGTCCTTCTACGGGTATGCCGACCAAGAGCGAACAAACCGACCTGATGCAGGCGCTCTATGGACGTAACGGTGAAAGCCCGGCTGTCGTGATTGCCGCTTCGACTCCGACAGACTGTTTCGATGCCGCTTATTGGGCAGGAAAATTGGCGCTCGAACATATGACTCCGGTTATCCTGCTGACGGATGCCTTCATCGCCAACGGTTCTTCCGCATGGAAGTTGCCGAACCTGGCTGAATATCCGGAAATCAAACCGAATTATGTCTCCAACTACGATGCGAGCGAAAAAGTATGGAAAGCATATCGTCGCGACAAAGAAAGCCTGGTCCGCTATTGGGCTATTCCGGGAACCGAAGGTTTTGCCCATCGCTTGGGAGGTCTCGAAAAAGATTACGAGACAAGCGCTATCTCGACTGACCCGGTCAACCACCAGAAGATGGTTACCACCCGTCAGGCTAAGATCGACAAGATTGCCGATTATATCCCCGAGTTGGAAGTGATCGGAGATTCAGATGCCGACCTGTTGATCGTCGGATGGGGCGGAACATACGGACATCTCTACGAAGCAATGGAAACCATGCAGGAACAGGGAAAAAAGGTCGCCCTGGCTCACTTCAAGTTCATCAGCCCGTTGCCTAAGAACACGGCTGAAGTGCTGGGCAAATACAAGAAGGTGGTCGTTGCCGAACAAAACAACGGACAGTTTGCCAACTACCTGCGTGGTAAAGTGGCCGGATTCAATCCGTACCGTTTCAACCGCGTAAAGGGACAACCTTTTGTAGTAGCGAGATTAGTTGAGGAATTCACGAAAATATTGGAGGCTTAAAAGATGGCAACTGAAGAAGTAAAATTTCAACCGAAAGATTATAAGAGCGATCAGTATGTACGCTGGTGTCCGGGTTGTGGAGACCATGCCGTGTTGAACTGCTTGCACAAAGCAATGGCCGAAGTAGGAGTGGCTCCTCATAATATGGCTGTTATCTCGGGTATCGGGTGTTCTTCCCGTTTACCTTATTATATGAACACATACGGTTTTCATACGATTCACGGACGTGGTGCCGCTATCGCTACCGGTGTGAAGACGGCTCGTCCGGACCTAAGCGTCTGGTTGATTACCGGCGACGGCGACTGCCTGGCTATCGGTGGTAACCATTTTATCCATGCTGTCCGCCGCAATGTGGACTTGAATATCGTATTGTTCAACAACAAAATATATGGTCTTACGAAGGGACAGTATTCTCCGACTTCCGACCGTGGTTTCGTTTCCAAGAGTTCACCTTATGGAACGGTCGAAGATCCGTTTATCCCGGCTGAACTGGCTTTGGGCGCCCGTGGCAATTTCTTTGCCCGCGTGATCGATGTGGATCTGAAGAATACGACCGAAGTGCTGGCTGCTTCTGCCCGCCATAAAGGGGCTTCTGTGACCGAAGTACTGGTGAACTGTGTGATCTTTAATGACGGTATCCATAAAAAGATTGTCGATAAGGAGTTCCGCGCCGACCGTACGATCTTCCTGCGGCATGGTGAAAAGATGCTGTTCGGCAAGGACAACGAAAAGGGTATCGTGCTGGAAGGCTTGAAGCTGAAAGCCGTAACAATCGGGCAGGATGGTTATACGTTGGATGATGTCCTGGTACATGATGCCCATGAAAAGGATAACACCCTGCACATGATGCTTGCCATGATGGGCGAAGATATGCCGATTGCGCTCGGTGTCATCCGCGATGTGGACGCCCTGTATACGATGAAGCTGTCCACCAGCAAATCGAAGAAGTCCAGGCCAAGAATCCGATCCGTAACCTGCAGGATTATCTGATGAGCGGAGAAATCTGGGAAG